>ENA-ORCU01000642-ORCU01000642.1-marine-metagenome-genome-assembly--contig:-NODE-642-length-12197-cov-2.385231_pt1 | contig 12197 bp, 8 predicted proteins | sample MGYA00248631_ERZ508512 | MGnify/ENA primary metagenome ERZ508512 (study PRJEB26183, sample SAMN06268844) | marine metagenome | isolation source: Tt an P1 anaerobic enrichment on pine from sediment taken...
CATTCAGGAAGTGCCGGTGAGCATCACTGTGTTCAATGAGCAGGATATTGAGGATAGAGACATTGGATCCATACAGGAAATAGCCGATTTTGTCCCTAATTTCATGGTGTTTGGTGAAACCGGCATATCCGGCATGAACTCTCCGTCCATGAGGGGTATCCATGTGGGTACGCATACATTTACCGCTACCACCGGCTTATATGTGGACGGTGTTCCCATTTTATCTGCTATCGGTTTTGAAGATGTTATCCTCGATATCGAACGCGTGGAGGTTTTACGCGGTCCCCAGGGGACCCTATACGGTAAAAATACTGAGGCAGGTGCGGTTAATATCATAACACGACAACCGGATAACAATTTACGGGGAAATCTGTCTGTCAATATCGGGACGTTACTCTCGTCCGAGACGGATGACAGATTAACGCAAACGTATACCTTAAACCTCAGTGGACCCATCCAAACAGACAAGCTTTTTCTGGGTATTTCCGGAAAATTCCATAAAAAAGAAGGTTTTATCGAAAACACCATCACAGGCGTGGATGTCAATTACCGGGAAAACTGGTTCGGAAGGGGGCACCTGCGCTGGACCCCCACAGAACAATTGGATATCTCCCTGATCGCCTCAAGTATCAACTATGATGATGGCGCAAGTGATATGTCATTGTATGAGGACGGAGCTGCTGTTTTTTATCTGCCTAATCCTGAGGACCGAAAAGTTTCTTCCAACTTGGATGCGAACAATAAAAGCAATTCGGAATCTCAATCCCTGAAGATAGCATATGATTTAAGTGATTCCTTAAAACTTACATCCACGACGGCCAGAAGGGTATACAATGACAAGAGCCAAAACGATTTCGATTTCAGCAGTGAAACGTATATGCACACCTATAAGGATGGAACATATAGAAAAATATCACAGGAGCTGAGACTAAACTACGCCAAAGATAAGCTTAAATGGCTCATGGGGCTTTACTATGATCAAGATGATAACGACATCAATTATGAAATAAAGGGTCTGCCGAGTCTGGCCAAAGATGCAGAACAGGATCTTACCGGGGATGCCTATGCAGTTTTTGCCGATGTTACCTACCCTTTTACAGAACGCTTCAGTCTGGTGGGAGGGCTGCGCTATGAAAAGCAGGACATGGAGTTTGAAACCAATCTTTATGGTGGAACAAAAACGGACAATTCCTGGACCGCCCTAACGCCAAGGTTCGGCATGGAATATAGTTTCACCCCCGCAGTCATGAGCTATGCCACCATATCAAAGGGTTACAGGTCGGGCGGGTTCAACTTTTCGGCAACTGACCCTCAATATTACAGCTATGACGATGAAGAGTTGTGGAACTATGAAATCGGAGTTAAAAGCGCTTTTTTCAAAAACAGACTCATCTTAAACGGCGCCATTTACTATATGGATATCAGCGATATGCAAGTGGAAGAATCCGTTTCAGCGTTTTCGTCCTATCTTACCAACGCGGCTGAAGCTACCGGCAAAGGGGTTGAACTGGAAATTACAGCCTTGGTTACTAGCGGGGTAACACTCATGGCAGGTTTTGGGTGTAACGATATTGAATTTGACGAATTCAAGGACGCTTTAGGCGATTATAGGGGAAACAAAAGCCCTTATGCTCCGGCCTATACCTATAATATAGGCGCTCAATATCGACATGGTAGCGGATTGTACGTCAGAGGCGATGTTATCGGTTATGGCAAAATGTATTTTGACAAGGCAAACAAATATTCAAGAGACCCGTATCATATTGTCAACGCGAAAGTTGGCTATGAAACAGAACATTTTGATGTTTACCTTTACGGAAAAAACATCTTTGACAAGGAATATAATTCCTATGGTTATTACGGCGGTTATTACACCATCTACAGCGATCCGGGCGAGGTGGGGGTGCAGCTTAGTTTCAGATATTAAGTCCGCCATTTTTCTTCCGAAGGAGACAATATGAAAAAGCTGCCCGATATCGACCTCCAGCCGAGCCCCGTCTACGATCTGTTGAACGGCAGTATCAAAACGCAGATGCTGTTGACGGCCATTGAACTCAACCTTTTCGATTTTCTCTCCTCTCAAAAAACCAGCGAGGAGATTGCGATGGAATTTAAGACCCATCTGGCCAACACGGGCCTTTTTCTGGACGGTTTGACCGCCGTGGGGCTACTGAAAAAAAGAGGAGGCTGTTACTGGAACACAGGCGCAACTGAAACGATGCTCAACCGCAGCAGTCCGGCCTACGTTGGTGAAATGCTTTTAATGACGCATCGAATGAGCGCCGAAACCGTTTCGCGAATGACACAATTGGTTCGAAACGGACCGCCTTCGAAAGCCCCCGATATCGGAGGGGAAGAAATTTGGGCAGGCTACGCCCGGGTCTTGGCTAACTACCAGCGCAGCGGCGTTGCCCGGAAAATGGCCGGAACCGTATCGCAAATAGAAGGGTTCTCGTCCTTTAAAAAAATGCTGGATCTGGGCGGCGGCCCAGGCCTGTTCTGCATCGCCATGGTGGCCGAGCATTCCGCCATGAACGGGACCATTTTTGACCGCCCCGCAATCGTCAAGGTCGCCGAAGAATTTATCGCCGAGTATGAGATGAAGGACCGGATAACAACTATAGGGGGCGACTATCTAAACGACCCAATCGGCGAGGGGTACGATCTCATCTGGACCAGCGCCACATTGAACTTTGTACACGGCAACCTGACGCGCATGGTTGAAAAAATATATGACGCACTGGCGCCCGGTGGCGTGTTTGTCAGCCTGTCGGACGGGGTCCTGGATGAGCGAACCCGACCGGCAGTCTATGTTTTAAGCAATCTGGCATATGCGCTTCCGGGGCAGGATCTGATGTTTAATAGCGGAGAAGTCGCCGAAGCCATGAAAAATGTCGGTTTCGCATCCGTGGAAAGCACCGTCGTCGCGACACCCATGATGCCCATGGAACTGGATATGGCGAGGAAATAAAAGTTGACACCTTGCATCCGCCGCATTAATAGTGCACCCTTCTTAAGATAGAGCTATCTATCTTGATAGGGCGTACTTACGGCTCGCGGCAGACGAATCTGTGCGTGGTGAAGTGAAGGCGCATCGGGAAAAGCTCACCGATGCGCCTTTTTTATGCGGAACGAAACGACATTTAACGCGATCGTCAGGAATGCAGCCAGATCGATAATGAAGGGCTTTCGAGGCAGACATGGGACAAAGCGATTGGTATATCCGTTGCGATGCAACGCTCCCTTGCGGAATTACCCTGACCCTGCGCTTATAGACGGATACCAACTTTATTTTTTCACCAAACAGCAAAAAAAGTTCATCCATCGTTAGCGGAAATACTCCCGCCCTTGTTACTCTGTGCCCATCCATGTGTGGATGGGCACTATCCATATTAAGCCAGTTAAAAAATCTCTAACGCAAGGCAATCGAATCTCATGCGCAAACAGATCCTGAAAACGATATTTTTTTGTATCGCGCTACTGATGGCCGTTCTCCCGGCCCAGGCCGCCGAAACCACACCCACCGGGCTGAAGATCATGACCCGCGTGGACGACCGCCCCGACGGCGATGACCGCACCCAGATGCTGACCATGACCCTGATCAACAAGAGCAGACGGCAACGGATTAGAAAGGTCAAGAGCTATTCCAAGGATTTCGGCAAGGACAAGAAATCCGTCATGGTGTTCGAAAAGCCCGCCGACGTGAGAGGCACGGCCTTTTTGTCCTGGGAATACGACGACCCCGCCCGCGAGGACGACAAGTGGCTCTACATGCCGGCCATGAAAAAGGTGCGCCGCATCAGCGGGGCATCGAAGAACGAGTATTTCATGGGCAGCGATTTTACTTACGACGACATGGGCGACCGCAATGTGGAGGAAGACACCCACACCCTGCTGGGTGAGGAAGTCGTGGATGGCCACGACTGCTGGAAAGTCGAATCGATTCCCGTGGATCCCGAGGATATGTACACCCGCAAGGTGATCTGGGTGTGCAAGGCGGCGGACATGGCGATCAAGGCCGAGTATTATGACAAGGACGGTTTGCTCAAGACCTTCAAGGCCCTCGATTTCAGGCAGCAGGACGGATTCTGGACCCTGTTCAAATCGGAGATGGACAATGTCTCCCGTAAACACAAGACCGTCATGGAGATCGATTCGGTTAAATATAACACCGGGATCAATGACAACCTGTTCCGCGTATCCACCATTCAGCGGGGCAATATTCGTTGAGTCGCCCCTTTGGCTGTTTGCTGGTGCTCTTTTGCTTACTCGGAGGGATGACGGTTCAAGCCATGGCCAGCGAGACAAACATGCCTTGGCTGGAACCCTTCTCGCTTACGGGCTGGGCCGAGGCGATTCAGTCCGTACGCACTCACCGGCCCAACGACAGCCTGACCTCCCGGGCACGCCTGCGCCTCGAGTTGGAGGCCGATTTCAACGTGTTTTACGGGTTCGTCTCCGCGGATGCCGAGAAAAACTGGCAGATCGAGGACGAAACCGGCATTGACCTGCAAGAGGCCTGGCTGGAATACGCCGCCGATCGTTGGGACCTGCGCATCGGCCGGCAAATTGTTATCTGGGGCAAGGCCGACGGGGTGCAGATCACCGACATCGTCTCGCCGCCGGATTACACCGAATCCATCACCCGGGACCTGGATGAGATTCGAATCCCCGTGGACGCGGCCAAACTCCGGTTGCTCGGCGACTTCGTCAATACCGAGCTGATCTGGATTCCGGTGTTCGAGCCGGCCGTGCAGCCCTCGGGCGACAATCCCTGGGCCGTTGAAACGGACCTGCCGGACAATGTGCATGTGACCATGGCCGATGTCGACGAGCCGGACACGTCCATGGAAAATAGCGAGATCGCCCTGAAGGTCGCCGCTTACTTGTCCGGCCTGGATGTGGCCGCATCTGTGTTTCACACCTGGGACGACAACCCGGCTTTTCATCGCACCATCCGCCGCGAGGGCGACACTGTGTTTGTCGACTACGCACCGCGGCATCATCGTCTGACGGTACTGGGCCTCGAATTCTCGCGGCCCTGGTCGGACTTCGTCTTCCGGGGCGAGGCGGCTTACTATATCGGCAAGTACCACGAAACGAAGCCAACCGCCCTCGATCCGATGCAGAGAGATCTTCTCAAATGGCTGGGCGGTGTGGACTGGACGCCCGGAAACGACTGGACCGTGATCGCCCAGATCACCGGCGACATCATCATGAATCACGATGCACGCTTGGCTGACGAGGCGTTCGAGACCATGGCCACGTTGAGCATTTCCAAGGAATTGCTCAACCAGACCCTGACCGTTTCCAATATGCTTTACTACGATCTGAACGAGAACGAAATCTATACCCGGCCCAAGGCGGATTATGCCCTGACGGATACATGGCATCTCATGACGGGTGCCGACATTTTCTGCGGCGATGACGGCCGGTTCGGAGGGTATCGCAACAACAGCCAGGTGTGGGTAAAAATCAAATACAGCTTTTAATACGGCTTACCGCAAGGGCAAAAAGATTTCACCCTGACAATATATCAGCACGGAGGGATTATGCTAAACATAGAAAAAATAAATGCCTGGTTCCGGCAGATCGCTGAAATCATCCTGCGCTTCAGATGGGTCAATCTGCTCGTTTATGTTCTGCTCATGGCGACGGCCGCCATGGGAATCGGGCGTCTCGAAACCGAGATCGACATGGACAACTGGTTTCTGGAGGACGACGCGCTGTTGGCCGCCAAGGATCGTTTCGAGGAAATTTTCGGTAACGACGATTTCTGCGCCGTGCTGGTGGAGGCGGACAATGTATTTACCCCAGAGGCTCTGACCAAAATCCGTGAACTGGGCCATGAGCTGGTGGCAAAGGTCCCCTATGCCGACGACGTGATCTCCCTGACCGACTTCGAGTACACCTACGGGACAGAGGAGGGCATGCAGATCATCGACCTTGTGCCCGATCCGGTGCCCACGGATGACGCGGCCCTGGAGAAAATCAAGGCCATGGCCCTGACCAAGCCCTCCATGAAAAACCGCATCGTCTCCGCCGACGGTAAACAAACCTGGGTCATGCTGCGCATGAAACCGATCCCGGATGAATGGGACAAAGACACCGAGGAAAATCCAGAACTGGCCATCGGACGCATCGTCAACAACATCACCGCCCAGGAGAAGTACGACATATTGCATCCCAAGAATGCCGGGCTGCCCATTATCAATGTCGACAAGCGCAATTTCCTCGGCAAGGAAACGCCCCGCCTGCTCGGTTTCTCGCTGCTGGTTACCATCGTGGTCCTGGCTGTCACCCTGCGCAGCTTTCGCGGAGTGGTCTTCCCGCTGATTACCGCCATCAGCGCCATGGTATTGGTTTTTGGAGCCCAGGGATTTTTGGGCATCCCCAACGATCCCTCCATGATTTTCCTGCCGCTTTTTCTCAGTCTGGCGGTTTCCATCGGCTATTCCATCCATGTCTTCAACTACTTCAAGCGCACCTTCTGGCAGACCGGCAAACGCTACCAAGCCCTTGTGCACGCCATCGAGGAAACCGGCTGGCCGCTTCTTTTCAGCGCCCTGACTACCATTGCAGCGCTACTATCCTTTATTTTCATCCCATTGCGACCCATTCGCTGGGTGGGGCTCACCGCCGCCTGTCTGGTGGCCGTGACCTACCTGCTTGTCATCGTTTTGCTTCCGTCTCTGCTCAGCTTCGGCAAAGACCGCGAACCCCATGCGGTCTATCTGGAAAAAGGTGGTCGATGGTTGGAACGGATGATGGCCTTTTTGGGGGATCGGGTATTGTTGCGCCCCAAAACCAGTATCACGATATTCGTGCTCATCGTCGCGACTTGCCTGGTGGGAATCACCCGCTTCGAGGTCTCCTTCGATATCCGGCGTACCTTCGGGCTAAAGGTGCCCTATGTCAGCCGTCTCGACCATATCGGCCAATCCCAGGTGGGCTCCCTGTATTCCTATGACGTGGCCTTCGAGTTTCCTCAATCCGGTGCCGCCAAAGAGCCGGAGAACCTGAGAAAATTCGATCAACTTATCCAGGAAGTCAAGGGCCTGCAACTGACCAAAAAAGTCTCCTCCTTGGTCGACATCGTCAAGGACATGAACCAGGTGCTCAACGCCGGCGATCCCGACTATTACCGCATCCCGGAAAGCCGCGAAATGATCGCCCAACTGCTTCTTTTGTACGAAAACGCCGGCGGGGTGGAAGCCGAAAAATGGGTGGATTACGACTATCAACGTCTTCGGCTGATGGTGGAACTCGGCGATTACAATTCCGGGGAAGCGACCAGGGAACTGCGCCTGATCCAGCAACGTGGAAAGGAGCTTTTCCCCGACGCCCATGTGCTGTTGATCGGCTCCATTTCTCAGTTCTCCGTGATGCAGGATTACGTAACCTGGGGTCAGATCAAATCCTTTTTCATCGCCCTGTGCGTGATCGCCCTGCTCATGACCGTCGTGTTCGGCAGCCTTAAAACCGGCCTGATCGGCATGATTCCCAACGTGGCCCCGGCCATTGCCGTAGGCGGCATCATGGGGTTCGCCAACATCCCTCTGGACATGATGACGGTGACCTGCATTCCCATGCTGCTGGGCCTGGCCGTGGACGACACCATCCATTTCATCAACCACAGTCAGCTGGAATTCATGCGCACGCGTAACTATGCCGAAAGCACCCGCCGTGTCTTCTTCTCCGTGGGTACGGCCCTGTTTCTCACCTCCACGGTGTTGATCCTGTGCTTTTCGGCTTATCTGATTTCGGCGGCGAAAGTGTTCGTCAATATGGGCTATCTGGTCACAACCGGTATCCTGGCTGCGCTATTGGCCGATTATTTCATCACCCCGGTGATGCTTAACTGGGTGCAACCCTTTGGCAAGGAACAAACGGTTGATGCCAGACAACGCCTGTCAACTGATAGAAGAGAGGAAAAGGCTGAAGTTTTATATGGTGCAAGATAATAGAAAGGGAAAAGCTATGAAAAAAAGGGTCATCCTGTTGATCGTCGCCTTAACACTTACCGCCACCATGGCCCAGGCTCATTCGGTCTGGATCAACGCTTTCGAATCCCACGCCCACCATTCCCATCACGCGATGGTTTCGTTGGGTTGGGGGCATTCCATGCCCATGGACGATATTCTCAATTCCCCCAATGGCCGCGTAGTCATTAAGCAATTCGAGATGTTCGATCCGGCATTGAAAAAAACCGGCCTGCTCAAACCGACGTCCAAGGTAAGCGAACCGGAACTATCCTCGGACGGTTTCGATTTGTTTCCCGCCGATCTGGCAGCCCAGAAAGTCGCCTTCAAAAAAGGAAGCGCCCAAGGAACTTATCAGTTGGGTGTCGTAACCAAGCCGGCATTTTACACGCAGTACATCGACAAGAGCGGCAAAACCAGAATGAAGCTGAAACCCAAAGACGAGCTGAAAGATATCGAGAAAGTGCTCATGTGCGTGAAGTATCAGGCCTTTGCCAAATCCTTTCTTACCGTCGGCCAGTGGACGAATCCCAAGCCTCTGGGACACGGCTTGGAGATCATCCCGCTAACCGATCTGAGCAACCTGCACAAGGGCGATCTTGTCGAGGTGGATGTCCGTTTCCACGGTAAGCCGCTCAGCGTCTCGGCCAAGAGCATGGAGTACGTCACCGCCCATAGCAGCAGCTTCGGCCAAAGTGACGGCTTTTGCCTGATGTCCTACATCATTGGCGGCCATGCCCAATTTCGTGTGCAGAGCAGCGGCCAGTGGATGATCAATGTCAGTCACAAGGATGACGTCACCGAGGACGGGCCGCTCAAGGATCTTTACGGCAAGGCCGAGCAAGTGTACCATAGCGCCAGCCTGACCTTTACGGTCAAATAAAAACTTTATGAAGTCCAGCATCAAATGAAAAGGTGAGACCGGAAAAAATTCCGGTCTCACCATATGAAATCATTGCTATGATTTTTATTTACATATGACGCATCAAGACAAACTTCGGAACGAGTTGTATCGCTTCTTTCTTCAGAAATTCGAGTTCTTTCAATTTCACGAAGATAACGCTGTCTGGCGTTAATCACATGACCCTTTTAAGCTTTTTCAAATTTTTCTGCTTGAGCAATCGCAAATGGAAAAATTGAAGTCCAAGAACTTTCTTTTGTGATGTCTATGGGAACAAGAATATTTTTAAACATAAAAAATCTCCTTATTTCCTTTTAATTTGCAATTGTTTCGTTTAAATTTTCCCACGCTGTTGTTCGTCTTTGCTTGCTTTTGGCACAAAGAAACCTGTTGCTGCCCATATGATGTCAAGAGGCGGAGAGATTCAGCAGGCAAAAGCAAAGGGAGCATAAGCAAGGGTTGGGATACCAAGAGTTCCTGCAACAAAAGCACCTCCGACATTCCAGGGAATCAGAGGAGAAACAAGAGTTCCTCCATCTTCTATGGAACGTGATAAGTTCGTTGTGGAAAGTCCCTGGCCTCTGAATGCAGGTGCAAACATTCTTCCGGGAAGAGCAATTGAAAGATATATATCACCTGTTACAGCATTGGTTCCTATAGCCGCAAATGTACTGGCCGCTATAATTCCGAATCTGTTTTTTGCAACTTTCATAACACTTTCCAGAATTACTTCCAGACAGCGGGTTTTTTCAAGAATTCCGCCAAACCCTAAAGCAATAAGCATAAGTGTTATTGTCCAAGTCATGGACTGGATACCGCCTTTGCTCAATAAATTATCTACAGCAACAATTCCTGTCTGGCTTTTATAACCGCTTTGCATGGCATTGAAGACATCGTGAAGAGAAGCTCCCTGGGAAACCATCGCAATTATACCGCCGACGACAACACCCGCAAAGATGGAGGGCAGTGCAGGGTATTTTTTTATTGCTGCAACAACAATAACAGGTGGAATTAAAAGCCACCAGGAAAGGTAAAAGGTTTCCTGCAGCTTACTGCTTATTATGGCAACTGTTTCGCCATGCATTGCGCCCCCTGAATATTTCATACCGACTACAGCATAAATAATTAGCGCGATTATCATGGAAGGAAGCGCCGTGGGAATCATACCTTTTATATGACTCCAAAGGTCTGTTCCGCAAACAGCAGGTGACAGGTTGGTTGTGTCAGATAAAGGAGACATTTTGTCTCCAAAGAAAGCGCCTGACACCACAGCTCCGCCTGTAAGAGACATTGGAATACCAAGCCCTTCTCCAATACCGACGAGAGCAAGCCCCACAGTTCCCACCGTTCCCCATGAAGTTCCTGTTGAAAGGGAAATGATTGCACAATATACTGTTTGATCTGATTTTTACTGAATGATTTTAGTACTTTGATAACGACAGATTACTAAGACGGGTGCTCTTATCTGTCGATTTTCAACCTGCCAGAAACGACAGATATCCATACCGCCTAGTTTTATTCTGGGTGGGCTTCAAATCCACTGAAAATAGCATCTTCCGGTCCAATTGAAAAAGTTGTGATAAACGCTTAAATATCTGTCAATGGAAATTAATCCATCAAATCGTTTGCGCATCCAAAAAACACTATTGATCAGACCAAGATGGAAGCTTGATTGGTAACAGTTTAGGAAAGTACAGGCCAGTTTTTCGTTCTTAAATCGATATCCTGGAGCTGAAAAGAGTGATTTGAGGTGGCCTAAAATAGTTTGCGCTTGAAAACGATCAAGGACGCGATGGTCAGCCCGGCAAAAATGATAGTTTTGAACAGGACGGATTTTTTTACCGGTGCCGGTTTAACCGCTTCTGTCCCTTCTTCTTCATCTGACGGTGCTGGCGGCGAGGTCGGGCTACTCTCCAGAGGATCTGAATCCAATGTCAATTTGGCACGCCTTACCATAGTTTTCCCTCCAGCCAGTGAAATAATTTTTTGATTTCCGATGCGGCCTTTCCGGTATTGTCAAACTCGGTGACGGCCCTGCCGTCAATAAGGGAATGGCTGAAGGCCACCCGGTTGGACAAAGCCACCGGTGCCACCGGCAATCCATAGACCGTAAGCGCTTCCCTGGCTTCCGTTACGATCGCGCGCTCTCCTTTCGGACCGGGATAAGGGCATGCATTCAACACGATGACGCCTTTTCCGTCTGCCGACTTAACGATTTCAACCGACCTACGGATGGCTTCAAGATCCAGGATCGCCGGCCGGGTCGGGATCAGAGTCAGGTTCGCCGCCTTGGATGCCAGAAAAGAATCCCCCCGGGAGTGGGGGGCGGTATCGATGATCAAGAGATCCGTACCCGCAGATTTCAAATCCAGGATGGTTTGATCCAGTTGATCGGATACTATTCCCAAAACCCGGGGACTTTCAGCTTCACGCCTTTTTTCCCAGAACAGGGCGCTTTGCTGGGGATCGATATCCGCGATGACGGCGGTCTTGCCTGCAGCCGCTGCCAGTACTGCAAGATGGATGGAAAGGGTCGTTTTACCGGTGCCGCCCTTTTGGGCCAGAAGGGTGAGAATCTGCATGGTCTGCCGCCTCTTTATCCGATATTGTAATACGGCACATTACCCTTTCTTCACAGCTATTGCAAACGCGCACGACCTGAATTTTCAATCGGCCGGGGCAATAATTGTTCCGCCAAGAGCAGAAAACGGCAATCAAGTCTGATAACTATAATAACAAGGTGATAGACAAGCGGATGGGAAAACCGTGCTTTTTCAGGTGAAATAAAAATGCAACGGAAAGAGGGAAAATGGATAACGTAAAAAAAATCTTCAGATCGGAACATGCACAAAAATATGACCGGAGGGCGGTCAAAGCAAAGTGGTTGGATCCGGCCATCGTTTTCGGATTGGCCTATCGGTTCGTCAACCCGGGCGAGCGTTTATTGGACGTAGGTATTGGAACGGGATTGTCCTCGGAGTTGTTTCATAAGGCCGGCCTTCTCATACACGGAATCGACTTTTCACCCGAGATGCTCTCTTGCTGCGAATCCAAGCAAATGGCCGTGGATCTGAAGGAACACAATTTGTCCAAGACGCCGTATCCCTATTCGGACGATTCAATGGACCATGCCGTTTGCACGGGTGTAATGCATCTTTTCGAGGACATGCGTCCGATTTTTCATGAGCTGGCGAGAATTCTGAAAAACAACGGTATGTTCGCTTTTGTTGTGGCGGATTGCGAGGACGGTGAAAACCGGATCAAAAAGATGGCCGCCCGTCATCATCCGCAAAAAAAGGAGGTCTCCAATTTTT
>ENA-ORCU01000643-ORCU01000643.1-marine-metagenome-genome-assembly--contig:-NODE-643-length-12196-cov-2.692466_pt1 | contig 12196 bp, 5 predicted proteins | sample MGYA00248631_ERZ508512 | MGnify/ENA primary metagenome ERZ508512 (study PRJEB26183, sample SAMN06268844) | marine metagenome | isolation source: Tt an P1 anaerobic enrichment on pine from sediment taken...
AAAAATCGGATCCCGCGTCCTACGAATCGCGGGTGATCGACAGGCTGAACCGCTACTTTGACCGGTTGCTGATTCATGCCGATCCCCGGGTGATGACGCTGGGGGAGACATTTTCCCGCATGGGGGACATCAAGATTCCCGTGAATTACACCGGCTATGTTACACCGCGGCCGGAACCCGGTTCACGGCCCAAGCTCCGGCGGCGGCTTGGCCTGTCATCCGGCGACCGGCTGGTTGTGGCCAGTGCCGGTGGCGGCAACGTTGGTGGCCCCCTGCTCCAGGCGGTTCTGATGGCCTGGTCGGAGGTGGGCTCCCGCCCTGCTGACCAGCTACACGTGTTTACCGGACCGTTTTTAAGCCAGCCGGAATTTGACGGATTGAAGCGCCTGGCGGGAGAGGGGGTAACCATCGCCCGGTTTACTCCCGATTTACCCTCGTACCTGGCGGCGGCGGATTTGTCGGTCAGCATGGCCGGGTACAATACGAGCATGAACATTCTGGCGGCCCGCGTGCCGGCCATGCTCTGGCCGTTTGCCCAGAACCGGGAGCAGCGGCTGCGCGCCGAGCGCCTGGGGCGGTTGGCCGGTTTGACGGTGCTTGACGACAGGGATATTGCTCCGGAGCCAATGGCACACCATCTGGCGCAGGCTCTTGCCAACAGCCAGCGCCTGCCGGATGCGGTCGATTTAGATGGAGCGGTTCAGACAGCCCGGTTGCTGGAGAGCCTGCGGCGGGGTGACGAGCACCCCGGCGCGATGGCCTTTCTATAAAATGAAAAGGGCATGTTTTAATCTTTTGGATCTGTTGACGGCAAACCGGGGGGATGTCCCATGAGCGAAAACGTATCGGCAATCTGGGCGTTTCCTCCACCCGCCGATTTCAAGGAGCGGCTGGATCGATGCATAACCGAGGCCCTGAACCGGAGAAACGGCCGCGGTCCGGCGACCGTGTTTTTCCGGGCCGATGATATCGGGGTGCCCGGTCGGCAGTTCAGCCGATTGATGGATCAGCACCGGTGCCACCGGGTGCCGCTGTCACTGGCGATCGTTCCGGCCTGGCTGACCCGTCCCCGGTGGTCGGCGTTGATTGGTCCGGTTCGCGATGATGATACCCTGTGGTGCTGGCATCACCACGGATGGCGTCACCGGAACCACGAACCGGCGGGGAAAAAGCAGGAATTCGGGCCGGGCCGTTCCCATGAGGCGCTCCGGGCCGATGTAATCAAGGGACGGGATCGGCTGACGCGGCTGCTTGGCGATCGGTTTGATCCGGTCTTTACCCCGCCGTGGAATCGATGTGATGCCCGCACGCTCACATTGCTCCGTGATCTGGGGTATGCCGCTGTGTCCCGAAGCCGGGGCAGCCGGCCGGAGCCGCCGCCAGGGTTGAGTGATTTCCCGGTGAACGTGGACCTGCATACCCGCAAGGAGACCGATCCGGCACTGGGATGGGCCAATCTGTTCGATGAATTCGGCCGGGCCATTGCCGAGGGCATGTGCGGCATCATGATTCATCACCAGCGCATGAATTCGGCTGCATTCGATTTCCAGCGGGAACTGCTGAGCACCCTGGCCGACCGGACCGGTATTCGGCTCACCCGGCTCTTCGATCTGAGCAGCCAATGTACCACATCCGATTCCCCCTGAAACGCGTACGGTTAAAAATCCGTAAATCATGGCTGGCCGGAATCGGCCCTAATGCCTATTTTATTTTTTGGCGTTGAACTTCTCGTTTTTTTAGTAAAAAATTACACTATCCAAATCAAAATGACCAAAGCGGTAAATTGAAAAATCGATGCAATCGGGTTCATTATGAGCAATCCCGCCGAATATGATCGCCCGACAATGGGGCTCGGGCAACCGGCTGACCGGGTGGAGCGGTTGGTGGTGCTGCCGTTTAAAAAATCGGTGGCCATTGCCTTCCAGAGCCTTCGGGTCCGGTTTTTTCGGTCCATGATAACCACGCTGAGTCTGGTGCTGGCCGTGGCATTTCTCAGTTTTGTGAATGTCAGCACCGATGTGGCCAACGGATTGTTGCGCACTGGCGATCCGGCGCTTCTCCAGGCCCTGGTCCGATCGGGCTATGACCTGGAACCGGGAGATACCCAGGCCGGAAACAGCCCCAAGATGCAGTGGATTGTCATTTTATCCCTGCTGGTCTGCGTGGTGGGGATTGTCAATGCTCAATTGATGGCCGTGACCGAGCGGTTCCGGGAGATTGGAACCATGAAATGCCTGGGGGCTCTGGACCGGTTTATCCTGAGGCTGTTTCTCCTTGAAGCCGGCATGCAGGGGTTGGCTGGGGCCGGGATCGGAGCGCTTACCGGGGCGCTGGTTGCCCTTGCCAACGCCATGATCGGGTTCGGGCCGGTGGCACTGTCCGCGCTGGCCGTAGATGAAATAATCCAGACGGTCTGCCTGGCCGTTGGTATCGGATTCGTCCTGAGCCTGGTTGGCGTCCTGTACCCGGCCGTTCTGGCCGCCAGAATGCAGCCGGTCGAGGCCATGCGGGTAGAGCAGTAGGCGCTTAGCCGCGTCGTATCGACAACGTGTTGTCGATGTTACCGGGTGCTTTGATAATTCAGAGGTTTAAGGTGTCAGGTTTCGGGTTTCACAGGCGCCAATTTCTGAAACTTAAAATCTGCCCCCTGAAACCCGTAACCATAAATGAGAGTGTGATGGCGGATCAAAGCAATATCGTTCGCGCCGCCGGCGTGACCAAGATTTTCAAGCTCGGCAAGGTCGATGTCCAAGCCCTTCGCGGCGTGGATCTGGAGATCAAAGCGGGAAAGTACATTTCGATCATGGGGCCCTCCGGTTCGGGGAAAAGCACCCTGTTCAACATGATCGGCGGTCTGGACAAGCCCACATCGGGCAAAGTGTTTATTGACGAGATCGACATTGCCCAGCTCGATGCCTATGAACTGGCGTGGCTTCGGTGCCGAAAAATCGGTTATATTTTTCAGACCTTCAATCTCATTCCCGTGATGACTGCCCTTGAAAATGTGACGCTGCCCATGACATTTGCCGGCACGAACAGCGACGCCGCCGTGGAAAAAGGGATTCAGCTGCTCAACCTGGTGGGGCTGGGCGACCGGTTCCGACACAAACCCTCTGAGCTGTCCGGCGGCCAGCAGCAGCGGGTGGCCGTGGCCCGGGCCCTGGCCAACGATCCGGCCATTATCCTGGCCGATGAGCCCACGGGAAACCTGGATCTGACCACCGGTGAGGAGATCATAGCCCTGCTCCGGCATCTCAGCCAGGAGAAGGGGGTGACCATCATCTCGGCCACCCATGACATCAAAATGCTGAACGTTTCGGATCAGGTGGTGTGGATCCGGGACGGGCGGATTCACAAGATCGAAGAGCGGGAAGAGCTGGCGATCTCCGTCGGGCAGATCGGCAGCCGGACCTAGTTTGCTGATAACGGATGATACGATGATACGCTGGTTTTGCCCAATTCCATGCCGGCTTCAACGATCAGCCTTCAGACGATTTGTTTTGGGGACAGCGGGGATCCTGCTGGGAATTTTCCTGGTTGCGTCGGCCGTTGGCGCTACGGACGAAACGGATGCGGATCGATTCCGTCAGGTGGTCTCCGGGCTCACCGCTGATGGCGACCGGAGCACCGGAACGCCCGGCAACCGGTCGGCCGTCCAATTTATCGAGGAGCAGTTCACGGCACTGGACATGGAGCCGGCCGGCGTTCTGACCTTTGCCGTTCCGGTGCGCATGTACGGTGGCAGTCGACTGGTTTTGCCGGATCGCGACCAGAGAGCACCGGTGCACCCGATTGTCGCCAATTCCATTTCGCCGGAGACCGTTCCGGTCGACGGGCTGAGCGGACCGCTCATTTATGTCGGTCGGGGGGATCTGGCGGACTTTAACGGGGCCCCGGTCAAAGGCTCGATTGTGCTGATGGAGCTCGACTCGGGAAGGAACTGGCGTCATGCCGCTTCCATGGGCGCCAGGGCTCTGATTTACCTGGACCGCGGCCCCTCTTCCAAAACCATATTCTCCGATAAGTTTGAACTCACACCCATCCGGTTCCCCCGGTTCTGGATGCCGATCGATCAGGCACGTGAGTTTTTTGGCCGGTTTGAAAACGCACCGGAAAAAACCGTTCTGCCTTCGGTTCGCCTGGAATCCCGGATGGCCTGGCAGGAAGTTGACGGCCGCAATCTGTACTATCTCATCGAGGGGGCCGATCCTGAACTTGCTGAAGAACTCATCATTGTCGAGGCCTTTTATGACAGCACGGCCCTGATCCCCGGTCGCTCGCCCGGTGCGGACGAGGCCTGCGGTGTGGCCACGTTGCTGGATCTGGCCCGGCGGCTGAAGGAAAATCCTCCGGGCCGGTCGGTGCTGCTCGTGGCCACCGGCGGACACGCCCAGAGCCTTGCCGGAATGCGCGAGATGATCTGGAGCCTGAGCGGCCGGACCAAGCACATGAGACAGATGGCCAGGGACCTTAAAAAAGAGATCCGCCGCAGCCGCGATCTGCTCGAGGCTCTGGATGCCGTGAACCTCACAACGGCCGGTGCCGACACCTCGGACCCCCGGTTGAAAGAGGCTCTGGCCAGCCAGATCAAACTCGATGCCGACGCCATATCCCGGCGGTTGATGGCCCTGCGTCTCGAGGGCGGAGATCAGAGTGTCCAGCAGGAAATCCACCAGCTTGCGGAAAAGCGGCTGGTGCTTCGTCGAATGGGCTGGCGGACCGATTTTGCCGATCCAACCCCGGAGGAGCGCGACGCGCTGAATCGGCTCGTTCCCCGGGCATCCAAACATCTCAAGGCGGTCATTCGTGATGCCGAAAAACAGGAGAAGCAACTGAAAAGCGCCCGGCGTTTTCGGTCACTGGTCCGGGAAAAGGACCTGGCGGCCGTGGTCTCCCTTCATCTGTCCAGTCACGGGGATGGCATCGGGGCCTTTAACGATGGCTGGCTGTTCAGCCTGAAACCAACGATTAACCGGACAGCCGCTTACAGCATTGTGGATGAGGTCCTTCGGCAAGGCGCCCGGAAAGTGGAAGCCTCACTCGGCACCCGTCACCTGTACCACGATACCCTGCGCCCCAGCAGGTTGCGGTCCTGGCAGAGCTATTTTCTGGATCGGCCGCCGCTGGGCGGTGAGCTGAGCGCTCTGGCCGGATTGATCGGGGTCAGTCTGGTGACCGTAAACGACGCCCGGCCGCTTTGGGGAACGCCTTACGATCAGCCGGAAGCCGTTGACTATGATTACGCCGCTACACAAAGCGGCCTGGTCTGCGGACTGGTCCGGCACATGAGCCGCGTGCCCCGCCTTCACGGCGACACCATGCCCCGAAACGGGTTTTCCGTTGTCTCCGGCCGGGCCAGCCTGCTGCTTCACGGTGATCTGTTTGCCGAAGAGCCGGCGCCGGAAAGCTACGTGCTGGCCTTCCAGGGGGATGGGCTGTATCACGCCCGGGTCGACAGCATGGGACGGTTTCAGTTCCGGGGGGTGGCCGACAAAAAGCACGTTTATGACAAGGTGATACTTGAAGGGTATCGATTCGATCCAGACACCGGGAAGGTGGTCTGGGCCATCGACAAGAAGCAGACCGGTAAACCGGCCTACCGGGTAAAGATGCAGCGGCGCGCCATGGAGACGGATCTGATCATGTTTTCCTGCCGGCAGAGCACTCTGTTCAACCTGCTTGAGCCGCGAAGCTTTCGGTACATGACCAAAATTCAGCTTTACGACGGCCGGCTGGACGCCCCGCCGCTGCGGTACTGGTACAGCCGGATCGACACCCGGGATTCGATTATCAGCTCCCTGTACCTCGAGCCGGGTACCCGCTACAAGATGACCCTGTCCGATACCGTACTGAAAAAGAAACTGATCCTGACCAATGCCACGCCGGCGCATCCGGGTGGTGAAGGCTATCGGGTCGATGAATGGCCCCTGCTTCACAACACCGAGTATCGGGTGGCCCGGGATATGTGGACGCTGCTCAATCCCCGGATCGAAAACCTCGAAGCGCACGGCATTTACGATAACCGGATTCGAACCCTTCAGCAGGAGGGCCTGGCGGCTCTGTCCGAGGCCGAATCGTCGCTTACGGCCCGGCGGTACGACCGGTTTGCGGAGGCATCCACCACATCGTGGGCACTGGCCAGCCGGGTGTACACGCAGGTTGAAAAGACGCAAAAGGATGTGCTGTTCGGCGTGCTGTTTTATATCGCCCTGTTCGTGCCCTTTGCCTTCTGCATGGAGCGATTGCTGTTTTCCTTCTCCGATATTCACAAACGGATTGTCGGGTTTCTGGGGATTCTCTTTGTCCTGATCACTCTGATCTACAATGTCCACCCGGCCTTTGAACTGGCTTACAGCCCGACGGTCGTTATCCTTGCGTTTTTCATCATGGGGCTCTCCCTGATCGTTACCCTGATTATTTTTTTCAGGTTCGAACAGGAAATGACGCTGCTCCAGCGGCATGCCCGGCAGATGCGGCCCGAGGAAATCAGCCGGTGGAAGGCGTTTCTCGCTGCGTTTTTTCTCGGCGTGAGCAATCTGAGGCGGCGTCGGCTTCGCACGGCGCTTACCTGCGCAACGCTGATTATCCTCACCTTTACGATCATGAGCTTTACCTCGGTTAAGAGCGTCCGGCACCACGCACGAATCCTCTATGAACCGGGCGCTCCCTACCAGGGATTTTTGATGAAGAATCTGAACTGGTGGGCAATGCCTCCCGAGACCTTTGGGGTGGTGACCAATGCCTTTGGCGGGGCAGCGGCGGTGGCGCCGCGGGTCTGGCTCGAGTCCGAGGATCCCACCCGCGCGGTCACGGTGACGGTGAGACGGGGAGATCGGGTCTATGACGCCCGGGGCGTGGTGGGGTTGTCTCCCAATGAGGCCGGTATCAGCGGTATGGACCGCATCCTCGATTCGGGTCGCTGGTTTCGGGAAAATGAGCAGGCGGCCGTGCTCCTTCCACGTAATATGGCCGACTATCTGGGCGTGGATCCCGATCGGCCGGAGACGGCCGTCATTCGGCTGTGGGGGGAATCGTTTCAGGTGGTCGGAACATTTCCCGGAGAGAGTCTTCAGAATACCAATGACCTCGACGGAGAGCCGCTCACGCCGGTGATTTTTCCGGGCGAGGCGTCCATGCTGCTCACGGAAGCCGAGATGGAAGCCATGGAGTCGGGCGAGGATGTCCATGCATTTCAGAGTCGGTATCAGCATATTGTGGGTGATTTGACGATTATCCTGCCCTCCCGGACGCTTCTGGCGGCAGGAGGCCGGCTCAAATCGCTGGCCGTGGGCGCGTCAACTGCCGCCGCGGCCGGGGTGTCGGCCAGGAATCTGGTGGATCGCTTCGGCCTCAGCCTGTTCAGCGGTGAGCCCGGCGGCACCTTTCTGTATCATGCCGGTGATGCCATGAGCTACAGTGGGGTTCCGAATATCCTGATTCCGTTGCTTATTTCGATTTTTATCGTGCTGAATACCATGATCGGCAGCGTCTATGAGCGAAAACAGGAGATCGGGATATATACATCGGTGGGGCTGGCGCCTTCCCATGTGGGGTTTCTGTTTATCGCCGAGGCCATGGCGTTTGCCGTACTCAGTGTGGTCTTAGGGTATCTATTGGCCCAGACCACTGCCAAACTGTTTGCCGGGACATCTCTGTGGGCCGGTATTACGGTGAATTATTCGTCAATGGCCGGCGTGGCCGCCATGGTCCTGGTCATGCTGGTGGTTCTGATTTCGGTGATTTATCCCTCCCGGGTGGCGGCGGAAATTGCCATTCCGGACGTGAACCGGTCCTGGACCATGCCCGATCCCCGGGAAAACGTGATATCGGTGACCCTGCCGTTTCTGATGAAGCGCCAGGAGCACTTGAGCGCGGGCGGCTATCTGCTTGAAATTTTTCAAGGGCACCAGGACGTATCTCACGGCCTTTTTTCCACTGGTGATGTCAGCTACGAGTTTATCGACTACACCCCCGCCGACACAGGCCGCAGCAGATCCGCCGGCCGCCCGGACGATCCTTGTCTTCATATTTTCTGCCGGGTGTGGCTTGCCCCTTTTGATTTCGGCATCATGCAGCGGATCGGTCTGCAGTTTCGGCCATCTGCCGATGAGACGGGATTTCTCGAGATCCGGGTTAACCTGGAGCGGGAAGCCGGCGAGGCAAATGCCTGGAGTCGGATCAACAAGATTTTTCTCAACGAACTGCGCAAACACCTCTTGGTCTGGCGATCCATGGATGCCGAAACCAAGCGTCATTATGAATCGCTTGTCGTGACCACCCCGCCTGCGATCAGCGTGCCGCTCGGATGACACATTCCCCGGTGCGAATCGAGCGCCTGCCCGTATGGCCGAAACAGCGCAGGCGAGCCGTTAACCCTTAACGATCGGGAAGCAGATACGTGAACGTTGAAACCGGAAGCCGGGCCGCCGGCACCGGCCAGCCGAATGTGCCGGCCGGCTCACAGACCGTGAATTCTGCGCCGCCGCTGCCTGGCGACAAGGGGGGAAAGATCCGGTGGCGGGCGATTTTGCTGGGCGCCGGCCTTGCCCTGATTATCTGTCTCCTGACCCCATTCAACAATTCCTATCGGCAGGGAACGCCGTTGGGAGGCGGCCATTTCCCGCTGGCGCCGTTTTTTATCCTGGTCTGGATGAGCCTTCTGATCGCCCTGCTTCGGCGATTGACCCGCGGCCGATCGTGGCTGACCGGCCGCGAGCTGCTGGTGTCCTGGATTCTGATGGTCTTGACCTCGGGAATCGCCTATACGGGGCTGGTGCGTACGTTTTTCATCAACCTCACGGCTCCGTATTATTTTGCCACGGTGGGCAATCGCTGGCAGGAGGTTCTGCAGCCGCTGCTCCCCAGGCTGTGGTATCCCCAGGATTCGGATGCCATTCGGAACCTCTACAATGGGCTTCCCGGCGGGCGGCAGATGGGGTGGCTGGAAGTGCTCGGAGATATCCCCTGGGGAGCCTGGTTGCCAACTTTGCTGAACTGGGGCGGATTCATTCTGCTGTGTTATCTGGTGATGATCTGCCTGGTCAGCCTGCTGGGCCGACAGTGGATTCGAAATGAACGAATGAATTTTCCCCTGCTCCGGGTGCCCCAGCTGATGGCTGAGGCTCTGGATGAAGACCGGGTCGGCCGGTTTTTTACCAATCGGTTTTTCCTTTCGGGGCTGCTGATTCCGGTTTTTCTCCACCTGCTCAACGGATTGAATTTCTATTACCCGGAGGTTCCGCATATCCCCACTCTGATTCTTGCCGGCCCGTATTTTCCCCGGGTGGGGTTGTTTTCCGGATTTGCGAAACTGAAAATATACATCTATCCGGCATTTATCGGGTTTGCGTTTTTGACATCGCGGCAGATTTCCTTTTCGTTCTGGCTGTTCTTCATTCTGGGCGGCCTGTTGATCGGACTTCTCGGGGTGATGGGCTACAACATACCCATCGCCGCTCTGGGAACCACCTTCGGCCCGACGCTCAGCCGGCCCGAAGAGATGCAGATGGTTGGGGCCTACGGGGTGTTTTTTATTTTCATCCTGTGGCTGGCCCGATTTCATCTCACCGGCATCCTTCGGCAGGCGTTTGGATTCCGGCCGGCCGGATTCGGGGAGAAACGCGATGCGGTGATGATCTGGTCGTTTTGGGGGGTGGTTGCCGGCATGACGGGGATTGTTTTCTGGTGCTACTTTTTCGGCATGTCCCTGGGTACGGCGGTGCTGCTTGTGGGCGCTTTTTTTATGGTCATGCTGGTGGCCAGCCGGGTCGTCTGTCAGGGGGGCGTGGCGTATTTTACCCTGACCGCCGCTCCCATCGATGGCCTTCTGGCACTGGGCGGTCCTCAGTTTTTTTCCAGCGTGGGCATTCTTATCGCCGGGGTGGTCCAGAAGGTGCTTTTTGTCGATCTGCGCGAGTCTTTGATGCCCTCGCTGGTTCATGCGCGGAAGGTGACCGACAACTCGGGAGGCGGCGGCCGGCGAATCGCCGGCGGCATTTTTCTGACGCTGGTTGCCGGTGTGGTGGTGTCCTTCCTCGCCATGCTGGCACTGTGCTACAAGTTCGGTATCCGGGAACTCAGGCTGGACTGGGCCACGCGGACCACCCTGACGGTGTATGATAATGTGTTTAACCTGATTGAATCTCCCGTTGCCTCCGGGCACTGGGTCCATCTGTTTATCATGGCCGGTGCTCTGGTGATGCTTCTGCTCGTGGTCTGTTATCACCGGTTCTACTGGTGGCCCGTTCACCCCATCGGGTACCTCACGGCCTACAGCTCGGCCATGCGCATTTTGTGGTTCAGCTTTTTTCTGGGCTGGCTGGTCAACGCCATCTGCATGCGTTACGGCGGTGTGCTGCTGTTCAAACGCCTGCGGTTTTTCTTTGTGGGACTGATCGTGGGGGATTTTCTCATGGGCGGCGCCTGGGCCGTGGTGGGCCTTTTCAGTGACGCCAGCTATCTGGTGCTGCCAGACTAAGGGGGTTCCGGGTTCCGAGTTCCGAGTTTCGGGTTCCGGGTTCCGGGTTTCGGGTTCCGGGTTCCGAGTTTCGGGTTCCGAGTTCCGTGCTCGTGCTTAGCGAAGCGGTGCTCGTAATCGTAATCGCGCTTACTCTCACATTAACGTTATGAGTTCAACGTTCAATGTGAGGATCTTGCCGGCCGAAAGCTGTAGTCAGATGATATAGGAGCGGTTTCAACCGCGATAGAAAGCGCTGAAGCGCTCACTACGAACCTTTTCCGGATTAACTGACTGCGCTGGTTTAGCAGAACCAATTGGGGTGGTGGCTTCGGGTTCAACCGAGATTTGAGCTGTGGATTGACAACCAGGGGGAACCGAACCATCGGGTTTGGTAGCCACACGGATTTTAAAAAGCCAGTGACGTAACAGCCTATGTACGACGACAAGGAACTGAAAGAGTACCGGGATCTGCTTCCGCCGCCGGATCACTTTGAAGAGGGGTTCGACTGGAAGACTATTGTGGGGGCCATTTTCATCGGCTTTCTCATGATGCCCGGCAGCATGTATCTTCAACTGGTGATCGGCACCGGTATCGGGCCGGCGGCGCGGTGGGTGACCATCATTCTCTTTGCCGAGATTGCCAAGCGGTCGTACACCGAGCTGAAGCAGCAGGAGATTTTTCTGCTTTACTATATGGCTGGTGCCGCATTGGCCAGTCCCTTTCAGGGACTGCTGTGGAATCAGTACCTGGTCCAGTCCGATGCAGCCCGAATGCTGGGGCTCACCGAGTTTATCCCCACCTGGGTGGCTCCGCCGGCCGGCTCCGAATCCCTTGTGGACCGGACATTTCTCCACCGGGACTGGATGATTCCCATTTTACTGCTGGTCGGCTCGCAGATTATACAACGGATCGATCATTTCGGCCTGGGCTATGCCCTGTATCGGATTACCTCGGACGTTGAAAAACTGCCGTTTCCCATGGCCCCGGTGGGCGCCCTGGGCACCATGGCACTGGCTGAATCCACCGAGGAGAAGGAGAAAAGCTGGAAGTGGCGCATTTTTTCCATCGGCGGGGTGATCGGGCTGGCCTTTGGGGGGATTTATGTGCTGCTGCCCACAGTATCGGGACTGATATTCACCGAACCGATCCAGCTGATCCCCATTCCCTGGGTGGAGCTGACCCGTCACACGGAAGGGGTGCTGCCCGCCGTGGCCACCGGTATCCAGCTGGACCTGGGGTTGATTTTCGTCGGCATGGTGCTGCCCTTCTGGGCGGTGATCGGCGGTTTTATCGGATTGATCATCACCTTTGTCGCCAACCCCATCCTGTTTCGTCACGGGGTGCTTCATCGCTGGCACCCGGGAATGGGAACCGTTGACACCATTTTTGCGAATAATTTTGATTTTTACATGAGTTTCGGCATCGGGCTGGGACTGGCCATTGCCGCCGTGGGAATCTGGTCGGTGATCCGGTCGTTCGGCCAGACGCCGGCCGGCGGGAGGGGCCGATTCCGGGATCTGTTCAATCCGCCGCCGGGCCGGGGGGATATCAATTTCTGGATTTCCATCGGCATCTATGTCTTTTCCACGCTGGCCTACGTGATGCTCTGCGTGTGGCTGGTTCCCAATTTCCCCTGGATTTTTTTTCTGGGTTACGGGTTTGTGTATACCCCCCTGGTCTCTTATATCACCGCCCGGATGGAGGGGATTGCCGGGCAGTTCGTCCGCCTTCCCCTG
>ENA-ORCU01000644-ORCU01000644.1-marine-metagenome-genome-assembly--contig:-NODE-644-length-12191-cov-2.489186_pt1 | contig 12191 bp, 4 predicted proteins | sample MGYA00248631_ERZ508512 | MGnify/ENA primary metagenome ERZ508512 (study PRJEB26183, sample SAMN06268844) | marine metagenome | isolation source: Tt an P1 anaerobic enrichment on pine from sediment taken...
ATTGATCTTGAATTGCATTTTCATTTAATAATTGCTCTTTGGGTACTGTCCATCCGACCAGGGAGCGAACATCCTGACGAAGGTCATCGTCTAAATATTCTTGTCGTTTATAGGCCTCTATCAGTAGATATGTTCTGCCAATCTGGCTCAAGAGCCGATCTTGCCAGTTTTGGCCTGACATGGCTATTTCGCCCATTTTCTTGATCTGGTTTGATAAACCAGAAGCCTGTGAATCTACCATTCGAGCGGCCATATTGTTCCAGTAAGACATTGGCTGTGTATGTGCCCAAGCTAATCCCTGTCGAAGCATATCTGAAAGCCAAAGTGATAATTCCTCCAAGCCCGCCAGGATCTTCTTTTCACGCTGGGCGATACGTTTGGCTTGAGCTTCCGGATCGGATGGTTTTTGAGCAGCTTTTTGCTTTTGCTCTTTCTTTTCTTCTCGGGAATCTCGGCCTTCAATCCATTCATTCACCCATCCAGGCAAGCTGGTTTCAGTAAATAATTTCGTTTTATCAACAAAAAGTAAAAATAAAGCAAGTGAATGTTTACAGGGAAATTTTCGACTGGGACAACTGCATTTAAAGGCCAGCCCATTCAGATCAATTCGAGTCTGGTAGGGCTTTTTCCCGCTGCCCTTACATTGTCCCCAAACAGCTCTTTCTGTAAAGCCTAAATCGGACCATTTATTGGGATTAGCAAGTCCCTTAGCTGCTTTAATCGAGGAATCATCCGGTGCTAGTTCAAGCACCTTACTTGTAGTCCACAAATTACCCAAAAACACTCCTTTTAATGTGAAAGACAAAGATATCAAAGCATTATTACCTTAAAAGATTATAGATATGTCTTGTCATTTTCAAGTTAATTTTTGATAATATTAGTTTTCTTTGGGCAATAAAATGAATAAAGCGACAGCAAAGTAAACGATGAAAAAAGTGAACCGCCGGCATAGTGATTTTCAGTGCGAATTCGAAATTAAGGGATGTTTTATTTTCCTTCTCTCTGTTAATTACTACAGGTTTACCGAAGAGATTTTTTGTATCAGTCTATGGCTCTCGGTTTCTAATGACGGTTTCATACATCAGTTCGCCCAGTGTCAAATATTTCTATTGATTGCTGGAATAATAAGTATGCATCCTTTTAAGGAGCCATCTTGATCCAGCCTGAGTCATTCGCTGAAACGTTTGAAAAGCAAAGACAACGAAGTGAAGCAAAGCTTTTTGATCAAAAGATAATTCTTGACCATGAAATTTTTCTACCATTATCCGGAGATTAATTTAAAATTCGAAAACCAATGCCGACACATCAATCGTTTGCGACGGCTGAATTTTGAGCAGGAATGACGTCGGTTAAGCGAAAAGCACCGATTCGCGAGGAATAATTTTGTGCATCTTCTCTGAGATAGTCACCGACGTACCAGATTGTGCGGTCGTCGTTCGGATCGACTGCGGTTTGTACATAATCTTCCCAGCGGAGTGTGTTCGTCTGTGAGGCCCGGCCTTCTACAAGAACAGCCTCGTGCAGGGTCAGCACGCCGAGCGGATCATCGGAGAGTCTTCCCGCGAATCTCTGGCCGGGAAAATGCTTTTCACCGCCAAAGGAATAACCGATTCCGATGTTGCCTTCAGCATCGATGGCGGGACTGGCCATCCATCGGTAATTCCCTTCAGGGGCATAGGTTCCTTGTTGATACAGGCTGACATCTGATTTATTATCCATGCGAAATTCATACCATCGGACACCGCCCCCACCCGCGGACGTTTTTATCGAATGCACTGCAACAATAGACTGCCTGTCGCCAATTCTCCTGTAAACCAGCCGTGACATAATCTTATCTCCCTGGGAGTCGAGACGTTGCTCTGTTCCCGGTTGAGGGACAGCTCTTGTCAACTGGCCTCCACCGAGATATTCATACGGGGCAACCTGAATTTTCACTGGACCTTCAAGCTTTGTGTTGGAAGGATTCTGCCAGTCCACATGAAATTTCCAGTAATAAATACCATCATCGCTTAGAATATCATTTAACTGCTCGCCGCCAGCGGCCATTATAATATTCGCTGTTCCTTCCGGGGGGAGTTGCTTTCCATCAAGATCGGTATTATTAAGAAAGTTGACACCATCGATGATGAACCCCATTTCTCTTGCGGGCTGGCCTTTAAGCATTTTATCTCTCTCGACGACATAGGCGTGTTTCTGGATAACCCTGTCCCCCGTGCTGGTAGGGACATAATACCCATCGGGCCAGACTGCAGGCCGGGGGTAGTCGGGAAAGAGCGGTCTTACAAACTCGTATCGATAGTAGGAACCAAGCGGATCAGGCGATGTGCTGACAGCGTAGCAAATAGCATAGGAACCGTTCTGGCTGCGTTGACGATTTCTCGTTCGTTGAGGTCTGTTTGGATCTCGGACACCCATACTTTCAGACGGTTCATCAGAGACAGCAGGAGGCTGATAGAGAAGTTCCGCCGATCCGGGCTGGCCCTCAACGCCAACAAGACTGAAATGCATTGATCCATCAGCTTTGGGGATGTCCGGTTCATGTTCCCGCGGCGGCAGACGTCTGAAGATAGGCATGACAATAAGCCATCTGTCCGCGAGCTGATCGTAACGGACGACGGCATCTCCATTATTGATCGTATCGCCAACGCCAAAACCTCTGAATACATTATTTGTAGGAACCGGGCCATAAAGGACCTTTCCGGTTGTATCGAAGCGCTTGCCCTTTTTCGTAAAGACAGCCATGTGGGAATTCACCGTTTGTACGATATGGTCAGGGCCCACAGCCAGGGAGTTATCAGATGGATTCCGGAATCTGCTTGTCCCCTGTGGACCTTCGAAGCCCTCGCCTAATCCTTCAAAACTGACTATCAGTTCCGGAGGGGGCTTTGTCCCGTGTTCGGTTTGCTCAACCGATGCAGAGGTCAGTGGAGGTTGCTGAGTGTGTTCGGATTGTACATCCCTCTTTGATTCTGAAACCACTGCCGTCCGGATTCGATTGGTGCTATTATTGATATCGGACATTGAGATGAGGGGGGCTGATCTATCGTGCATAACGGCATTACGAAGTGTGACAGTGTCGCTGACCAGTGCTTTTTCATCCCCTTGGAATGTTTTACCGACAGCGATGTGCATAAAACATATGCTTAATACACTCATCAGTAAAATGACTGTTAAACTGAGGTTACGACTGTAGATCATCAAGATTCACTCCTCAACTTCCTGTTCTTATCAGATACATAGTTAATCAGAAAGGTATCGCCTTGTCCGCTGCACAATTTTTTTGTTGAGCAGAATTAAAATAATCAACGCGATGCCCCATTGCACGAGACAGGACATAATACTGTACGATTGAAAGGGATTATACCACTGTTCGACTTTCGCTGAATCATAGAGCAGCCATACTAAAAGGAGCGACGCTCCGGCCGGCACGAACAACCGAATGATCCAGTCCCAACTGCTGTTTGCTTTCCAGTCATTTTCAAGAACCATTAATTCTTCGGTTCGAATCTTCGTTATCCCGTATCGAAGCAGGATAAAGGCAACAAAAAAACCGGAAAGCATGAGTGCAATGCCCCATACAGCATCCTGATTTGCAAGAATCCCTGTATAAAGGGCTGAAGGAATACCCAGCAACCAGGTCAGCGAGATAACCAACGCGATCGCAGAGGAGCGTTTCAAACCCAGATCCACGACCGCTCTGACAGGTAATTCGAGTTGAGCAATTAATGATGTAAAACCCGCCATGGAAAGACCGGCAAAAAACAGCAGCGTTAAAGGGACACCAAGCGGCATTTGGGCGAACAATTGAGGCATCCAGATGAACGTCAAGCCTGTTGAAGCAGGACCACTTTCCTGCATGATGTTTATCACTTCCGGAATGTCCTTGCCCATTTGAGTGTGTAATATGGCAAAAACAGTTCCGAAAATTGTTATCGCAGAGACCAAGGAAATCAGGTTATTACCGCAGCCGGTAATAAAAGCGTTCTTGACACAACCATGTTCATATTTCATATATGCGGCATACGTGATGAAAAGTCCCCACCCGGCGCCCGTATCCCAGGCGTTTTGTGTCAATGCTTCAATCCAGATTTTAGGACGAGCCAGTTGTCCCCATTCCGGCTTGAATAAGTATACCAGTCCCTCCCAGGCGCCGTCGAGTGTTAAAGCACGAATCAATGAGATGATGATAATAACAAATAAAAGCGGCATCAGAATCGTGTTGACGCGTTCGATTGATTTGACACCTTTCCAGATAGCGAGTGTCCCGAGGCACATCACGATCGCATGGGAGAGCAAAGGCCAGTAACTGTCCTGGTAGTTGTTCCAGATATCCATCGCAGTATCGACGGATTGCGGCAGGTCACTGGTGGCCATTCGTGCAAAGTAATAAAGGCACCAGCCGATCACAACCGAGTAAAAAAACGTGATTGCTGTGGCGACAAATGCTACAAAAGCGCCCATCCATGCAAATTTTTCCCCGGCAATCTTGATAAATGAGCCAATCACGCCCATGCGAGTTTTCCGGCCAATGGCGTACTCCGCAATAATCAAAGGGACCGACCATAGAAAAAGGAACACAATCCAGGCAAAAAGAAATGCACCCGCTCCTTCTTCTCCGCCATTGTTCGCCGCAATGCGGGAAAATCGCCAGATATTGCCCGTGCCGATTGCAATTCCCATTGCACACAAAATAAAAGAGATTCGTGATGAAAACCGCTGTTGTACAGAGCTATCAAGTTGTCGGCTCAAATATACCTCCCAAAAAATACTGCTGCATTAAGAACAGATTTCGTTTATCTTAATAAAAGACAAGGTCTCATTTGACCTATTGTTAAGGAATTCTCTGTTTCTCATTAGGCTCTGTTTCAATTCGTTGTCTTTGTCACTTCACGGATGGCGCGGCCGACGGCGCGCAGGTTGGGCACTTCCATTTCTTCATATTCACGCGACACGACGATGCCACCAGCGCCGGCACGAAAGGCATTGAGTGTCGCCTGATACACCTTTTCAGGATCTTCCGCCGGGCTGCCCGGGACGTCAATGCCTATACCGGCATAAATCTGTGTCTTACCATTGGCCGAGGCAACGCTGCGTTTGGTTTCACGATACACGTAATCGGGTGAAAAACCCTCACGGCGCAGGTTCTCCACTGACGGCTCGACGTTCTTGTCGTAGCCCATTAAGTCATAGTAGAGTTCCAGTGATTGTTTAAGTGATATTTCGCTCAGGATCGTGTTTTGGAAGCGGCGCAGATACCACGAATAGATTCGGCCGCCCAGGACGGCGTGATAGAGGATGAGCTTGATGAAATCAGAGTGAGGCGCCATTTCTTCATAACTCATCTCGGCCCGATATACGATATCCCAGCTGGATGGCTGGTGATCCACGTGCCAGCCCACATTGGCAGCGGGTTTGACAGCCTTGATGGCGTCATACATCGCTTTCTGGACGTCCTCACGTGAGAGGCGATACTGGTATTCCCATGAGAGGATCTCGGGATATCGAATGAGATGACGCAGAAAAACGGCGAAGACCCCCTCGGCAGGCCGTTCACCGTCGTCGGCAAGCCCGCGGACGTATTCAAAAAGTTTCGTGTAGCCTTCCTTCGCACGGCCGACATCAATGTTCGCTGCTTCACCCCGCGCGACACAATGCTCGCAAAAGCATGTCGGGGGATTGTCGTTCCAGGGAAGGATGACGTTCATGAGCGGGCCCATGCGTTCGGCTCCCCACTGAAAACCGTCGAGATCATAGTGGCGGAACATATCGTCGGCGACGGCGGCCCAGAAGTTGCGGTAATCGGGATGCGACCAGCAGCCGTAGCTGCCGCGGTTTCCATAGACGTCAACCGTGCGCACCGCGTCGAAACTCTCGATATGACGGCCGGAGGCCTCGAGAATGCGCGCATAGGATTTCATCCCGCGCGCCCGGCAGGGCCTGATTATTTCGGTGAACAGATCTCGATCGGCAAACTCGAGCCCAGGATCGATGGGGCGGATGCGCAGCTTTGTGTTACGGAAGTATTCATCGTGGTGGCGTACCCTGACGCCGGGGACCCGGTTGCGGAAGTCCCGGGGTTGCTTGCCGTGGTCGGTGGCGAGGTCACGCAGCGGTTTGCCGAGCGTGCTGGTATGAAACGCGTGGCTGTAGGTAAACACAGCGTTAACAGACGCGGTCTCTTTAATCAAATCCAGGCACTGCTCGATGCCTTCATCCAGCATCGTATGCGGACTCATCTGAATACCGACAAGCGGAGATTTCGGATACGTGCCGGTCCGAGCCGCAGCGGTTGCGGCTTGAGCGGCATTAGACGGATTCATCCCGTCTAAACCCACTTCGACTGCAGCAAGCATGGCGACAATATACCGGTTAAAATCACGCCGATTGATCGGGTGTTCATGATGCAATTTAGAATTCATTCTCTTTATTTATTCCTGCTCAAGCATCCAAACGATGGAACTGTTTCTTCGTCGGAATCCTCGGCCTCGCTGTTGCCCGGTCTCGGCCGGCTGCGTTGTGTCCTCTGGGCCATCGCCGCGATTATATCTTGCATAATTGGGTATCGCAAGTAACGGACTGTCATCTGCCCAGGTACCTTTAATGACCATGACCCCGTTTAGTAAATCAGGTTTGAATTCAGCCGTCAATTCAGCTTTCGGGCTCAGAGCAACCACGTCGATGTTCTGGTCAACGCGTTCAACGTTATAGATCAATGGACCATAGCGAAGAGCGACTCTGCCTCTGTCAGCCTCGATGCGTTCGTCGGCTTTAATACGCTGGACCTTCAAAGGCAGAACGAAATCAATTTTGTCGCCTGCTTTCCATTCCCGTGTAATCACAGCATATCCTTTTTCAATTTTCGGTGTTACTTTCTCGCCATTGACCGCCAGAGACGTCAGACCGCTGACCTTGGGTGAATTTGTATAAAGCTCGCTGGTGTTACGATCAGGTACTCGAACATAAACCGAAAAACGTTTTGTTTGCTTTGGATTGACGATAATTGAAACGTCGCCGCTCCATGGATAATTGGTCTTTTGAACCATTTCTACATCGGTGTCCGCGACTTTCTCTACATTGATGGTACTTCCAATGAACAGGTTAACATAAATACCCTCAGGACTCTTGACGTATGTCCATGTCGGTATCATGAGCATGGTTCTCGGCACATTGCCGACGCAGCATGGGCACCCCTGCCACGGTTGCCTGTTATCGCGGCCTGCTAACGGATTGGTATAGCATAGTTTGAGGCCTTCTAGGTCAATATCACCCATGACTGCATTGTACAATGTCTCCTCGTATAAATCCGCGTACTTTGCATCGTGATAGGCCAGGTTCATTTTCCACTGAAAGAATAACTCCCCGCAATTTGCACAGGATTCGCAATACGAATTGTTCCTCAGGGAATAGTTCGGACCGAATCCTTCAGATGTTTCTCCGCTTCCGATGCCACCGGTGACATAATACTTTTTATTAACAATATTATCCCATAACGACATGACGGCACTTTGGTAATCAACATCATGTGTTTCCGCGGCGACGTCTGCCATTCCGGAATAGGAATAAGCGGCTCGTACGGCATGTCCCACTGCTTCATACTGCTGCTGCACCGGCACATGGCTCTGGTCATATTCACTGCCTCCATTCCTGCAATCAAGCAGGAACTTTGCCAGCTTAATATAATTATCCCCTTTTCCGTTACCTTCCATATCGTTCACAAAACGGCCGAAACGTACCAGCGCCTGCTCCATTTCCTGATGACCGTTATACCATTCTTTTTTACCCGGCTCGGGTCCTATGTTATTGACCCAGCAGTCACACAATTTCTTGGCCGCGTTATAAAGCCGCAAATCGGTACCATTTGTAAGCGTATAATGATTGATGGCCGATTCAACGAAATAACCGGCGACATACCCCTCGTGATCACCACGTCGCGCCCAGCGTTCGAAGGGGCCGTCGTTATATCGAATACTGCCATCTCGACTTCGGCTTACCCGCCTCATGACAAAAGCTGTCTGGAGATAACCGTCTTTATCCTGGGCCGCCAAGATTTTCGGTATCCAGTCTTCAAGTGTCTCTTTAAATTTTTTCTGAGCTTTTATAATTTCCTGATCACCCTGAGGATCGACCATGAGAGCAATGCACATTGATTCTACCGTCTGGTGCACCCATGCGTTCGAGAAAACATAACCGCGGTGACCGTGACCTTCTTCGAGCGGCTCACCTCGAAGTGCTTTTGCTGCATCAATGAAATTATCAATGCCTCCAGGGCCCTGCGGATAATCAGGCGTATTAATAATATCAATGCAATGAGGAATCCAGCCGACAATCAAAGCTTTGGCCCGTGAATTCCATAATGGATTGTCTATCTTATATTTTTTCGTGTAAACGACATCCAGCCGTTCTGCCGGCGGGGGAGTTTCGACGTTAACCGTTAACGTTGACGAAGCGGTGGCCTCGCCGTTATTAGCCATCAGCTTCAGGACATACGTACCAAGCCCTGAAAAAGTTGCTGTCGTCGTTTTCACGTTCGCATCTTCGAATGTGACTGTTCCCGGACCTGATTCTTTACTCCAGACAACGGTCGGTTCCGGGCCGGTCGGCACGGGTGTCTCTGCCGTCTGTCCTCTTCTTCGACCGCGTCGTCTGGGTTGACCATACCCTGCATATCCGTTAAGATAGGTCTTTCCTTTCAGCATGACGACTCGATCGGGGCCTGCAATGGCCGTCAGAGACATATCAACCGCCTGATCAGCGATGTTCCCCCTTCGGGTGCCCGCAGATCCTTCGTTCTGGGCTAAAGCAGTACAGACGACAAGAAACATAATGCAGACTGCTAAAATCCATGTGAAATGTGAGGAAGGTTCCTTTTTCATGTTAGACTCCTTTAATATAAGTGTTTTTAGTGTAATATTATATTTTTCTGAAAGAAATATTCTGAAATTTTGAATCATTACAAAACACTATTAAGTTAGGATACTATCCTTCCTTGGGCCATTATTCAATGTATTTATAAAAATATATACAGCAATGGAGTGAAACGCTCATAAGTCTTTATGAATTAGTATGTAATATGTATAAAATGCAACAGATTATTTTAGATTCTGAATAATGTTATTGGTGATATCTTCGACTGTAGAAAAAATCTGGGTGTCGGGGGGGGCAGGTTTAAATCACGATTTTAGAGAAAAGTTAGTCGAATTTTAGCTTCATTTAACATATAATCCGATCAGAAAGTTGAAAAATAAGACATCTAGGACAAAAGCTGCCCCGAGTTTTTATGACGTTCATTCTATGCCAATAAGGAGTCAGATGAAAAAGTTTCCTACTGGATCAAATTGCGAATAATCCTGTTCCTTTTGGGTATAATTTACGTCCCAGATAAATTTGGTAATCCTGTATTCGGAGTAACAGATATGCAAATCAAAAAACATAACTCAATCAGGCTAGGTTTTCTATTTTTGGTTTTAATGACAACCAGCATTCAGGCATCTCCGGACGAGTCATTACTGACGAGTCAAACCTTTTCCGGATTGAAACTGCGAAATATTGGTCCGGCCCAGCGATCCGGACGCATCAGCGACATTGTCAAAGATCCCACTGATCCAAGCACCTGGTATGTAGCGGTTTCATCCGGCAATGTGTGGAAAACGGTTAACAACGGTACCACCTGGAAACCGATTTTTGAGAAGTATGGCTCTTATTCGATTGGTTGTATTACCATCGATCAGAAAAATCCCCAGGTCCTGTGGCTCGGGACAGGCGAGAACAACAGCCAGCGCAGCGTAGGCTATGGCGATGGCGTGTACAAGAGCAATGACGCCGGAAAAAGTTGGACGCAGGTCGGCCTGGAAGCCTCCGAGCATATCGGTAAGATACTCATTGATCCCCGGGACTCCAACACGGTGTATGTAGCCGCCCAGGGTCCCCTGTGGCGAGCCGGTGGAGACCGCGGTCTTTATCGAACCAAAGACGGGGGGCAAACATGGCAGGCAATACTGACGATCAGTGAGAATACCGGAATCAGCGACATTGCCTTTGAACCCGGTAACCCGGATATCATCTACGCGACATCCTATCAGCGCCGTCGTCACGTCTGGACCCTGGTCGCCGGAGGACCGGAATCGGCCATCTATAAGAGCCTGGACGGCGGTGGCACCTGGAAAAAGATTGTGAAGGGTTTACCGCGCGTGGATCTTGGACGGATCGGTATTGCCGTCTCTCCTCAGCAGCCCAATGTGATCTATGCGACGTTATCAGCCGCCTGGGATCAGGATGGTTTTTATCGCTCCACTGACCGGGGTGAAAACTGGACGCGTATGAGTGACTACATAACGGGCGATCCTCAGTACTATCAGGAACTTTTTGCTGATCCCCATTGTTTTGATCGGGTGTACTCGATGGACGTTATCATGCGTGTTACTGAAGACGGCGGCAAGACCTGGCAGCGGGTCAATTCCCGTTTCATGCACGTGGACAATCATGCCCTGGTATTTGATAAGGAGGATCCGGATTACCTCATGATTGGCAATGATGGGGGGATCTATGAAACCTGGGATGGAGCCCAAAATTGGCGTTATATTTCAAATTTGCCTGTGACGCAGTTCTACCGCGTTGGGATCGATAATTCCCAGCCATTCTATAATGTATACGGTGGGACACAGGACAACGGCACCCTGGGAGGGCCGTCACGGACGACCAATGTGCATGGCATCCGCAACAGTGACTGGTTTTCAACCGCCGGAGGCGATGGGTATCAACCCCGGGTGGATCCGGACGATTCCAATATAATATACTCCCTGTCCCAATACGGTGCTCTGGTGCGTTTTGATAAGCGCAGCGGCGAGCGTCTTGATATCCAGCCTCAACCCGGTAAGGACGACCCACCCATCGTTTGGAATTGGGACACACCGCTGATCATAAGTCCCCATGCCTCGAGTCGGGTATACATCGCTGGTAACTATTTATTCCGCAGTGACGATCGGGGCAATTCGTGGAAGGTTGTCAGTCCCAACCTAACGCGTCAAATTGATCGGAATCGTTTAGAAGTGATGGGTAAGGTCTGGAGCTCTGAATCAGTATGGAAGAACGTATGGACGTCATTTTATGGAAATTCTGTCGCCCTGGATGAATCGCCGATGCAGGAAGGACTGCTCTATGTGGGAACCGACGATGGGCTGATTCAGGTCACGGAGGACGGAGGCGGCGACTGGCGTAAACAGGAATCGTTTCCCGGCGTCCCTGAGATGACCTATGTGTCTGATCTCAAGGCATCTGCTCATGATGGCAATACAGTCTACGCTGGTTTTAACAACCACAAACGTGGCGATTTCACGCCCTATGTCCTTAAGAGCCAGGACCGTGGACGCACCTGGTCATCGATCCGGGGAGACCTGCCGGACCGTCATGTGGTCTGGACGATCCAGGAAGATCCCCAGCGAAAAGACCTCTTATTCGTGGGCACGGAGTTTGGACTCTTCTTTACTATTGACAGCGGTCAACACTGGATCCAATTGGTAGGTGATGTCCCGACCATTGCCTTTCGTGATCTGGAGATTCAACCCGAACATATGGATCTGATTTGTGCCACGTTCGGTCGAGGCATCCTAATTCTGGATGATTACAGTCCTCTATACCAGGTTAGCGCCGAACTGCTGGATGAGCCGGCCGTTCTCTTTTCGGTCAGGAAGACATGGTCGTACATCCCGGAAACACCTCTCGGTTCCAGCGAAAAGGGGAGTCTCGGAGATGCCTTCTTTACGTCCCCCAATCCCCCCTTTGGTGCGGTTTTTACCTACTATCTCAAGGACAGCATCGAGACCAAGAAACAGGTCCGGAAGAAGACGGAAGAAAAGCTGCAGCAGGAGAACAAGCCGGTCTATTATCCCTCATGGGAATCCATTCGGCTGGAGGATAATGAGGATACCCCTGCGATTATTCTGACCGTCACGGATCAGTTCCGAAATATTGTTCGCCGCTTGACGGGGCCCACGAATGAGGGTATCCATCGGATTGCCTGGGATTTGCGCTACACTCAACCCACCCCTGTTCGAGCCGAAGAAGACGATGAATCCTGGGATGATACCCGGGGAGCATGGATGGCCCCTCCGGGAACCTATACGGTTCGTCTGTCGAAATACATTGACGGGACTTTTTCTCCACTCGGTGACGCACAGCGCTTTGAGGTCGTTTCG
>ENA-ORCU01000645-ORCU01000645.1-marine-metagenome-genome-assembly--contig:-NODE-645-length-12186-cov-3.377323_pt1 | contig 12186 bp, 5 predicted proteins | sample MGYA00248631_ERZ508512 | MGnify/ENA primary metagenome ERZ508512 (study PRJEB26183, sample SAMN06268844) | marine metagenome | isolation source: Tt an P1 anaerobic enrichment on pine from sediment taken...
ACCTGATTATTCCTGGTCCCTCTACCGATATTGATAAAACGGATCAGTTCGGTGGCATGCCAACCGACCCGACCGACAATCGCCTGATGGCTGAGGTCCATTATTATACACCCTGGAACTTCTGCGGTTTGACCAACGATGAAAGCTGGGGTAAAATGTTTTACTTCTGGGGTGCCGGCAACCATGTGGCCGGTGCGGGCGACCGTAATGCCAGTTGGGGTGAAGAAGCTACTGTAGACCAGTTATTCCAGAAGATGAAAACCAAATTTGTCGATAACGGAATCCCGGTCATTCTGGGTGAATTCGGAGCCGTACGCCGAACGCTTGGAAACGAAGAGTGGCAAGCAGCACACGAGGCATCGCGTGCCTTCTTTTTCGAATACGTCACTCAGGAAGCTAAAAATCATGGTCTCGTGCCTTTTATCTGGGATGCCAATAATGATGTGATGAACCGGAGTGCGAAAGCCGTAGGCGATCAAGCGGCTTACGATGGTCTGATCAGAGGCGCCAATGCCGGAAGCTATCCGTTTTGATGAAAGGTTAGATCTGGAATTAAGCGGTCTGGTAACCAGCAGTGGCAAAGTCGATTGACCAGGAATAGGACGGATAGGAAAGAGATGCATGAGTTTTTCTCGTGATGTCAGGGTAATGAAGAAGATTTTTATGAACCCGGTTCATAAAAATCAAAAAAAACGACAGAGAATTTAGCAGGCTGACCAAGAAAAAAAAGAGGAAATATGAACATGGTTTCATATCAAAATCGTTAACTTGAAATCAGCTTTATAGAATAGCAAAGCATAAAAAAGAAACCAGATGAAGAAATTAGTGGCAATCGTATTCATGGCCGTCCTCGGCTTTTCATGTGCGCAAAAAAACTGGGAAGCCCGGCCAGACGGGGTAACCGTATTTTTGCCCCACCGGACCGAAGGAGGAGCAGAGGCCGTTCGTGTTAAACCAGTCGGAGAAGAGATTTTTCATGTGTCGGCCAGCGCTACCAGTAGTTTTAGCGCCGATTCAAGCCTGGTGGCCTTGCCCATGGGTACGGTTGGCTATGAAGTGAGCGAACAGGGGGATGAGGTGTTGGTTAGCACGGCGAAGATGAAAGCCGGCATTTCGAAAACGACCGGTGAAATCCGTTTTTTTGATGCTGACGGCAAACTTCTGCTTCGGGAAAAGGAAGATGGAGGAAAGCAGTTCGAGGCCATCGAAGTAGATGGCGTCAAAGGATATTCCGTTCGCCAGGTATTTGAATCGTCGGAAGACGAAGCGCTCTACGGGCTTGGACAGCACCAGGCTCATGAATTCAACTACAAGGGAAAAAACGAAGAGCTTTTCCAGTACAACACCAAGGTGTCGGTGCCGTTTGTAATTTCAACCAAAAGCTATGGTCTGTTGTGGGACAACTATTCATTTTCCCGCTTCGGAGATCAGCGTCCGTACGGACAGATCGACCAGTTTGTGCTTTACAACCAGGAGGGAGAACAAGGCAGTTTGACTGCCACTTATATTGATGATACCGACAAGGAGCAGGTTTTTACCGTTCGTCAGGAAAGTACAATCGACTATGAGAACCTGGAAACCATTGAGAACTTTCCCGAAGGATTCAACTTCAACAAAGCCAAGATAACCTGGGAAGGCGATATTTCGCCACGTGAAACCGGTCTGTTTCACTTTTTGCTGTACTATGCCGGTTACACCAAAATCTGGATCGATGGTCAACTGAAAGCCGACCAGTGGCGTACGGCCTGGAACCCTTCCGTAGCCAAATTTCAATACCAGATGCACGAGGGCGAAAAATATCATCTGAAGTTGGAGTGGATTCCCGATGGCGGCGTGTCCTATATCGGGTTGAAAGCGCTTTCGCCGGTGGCGCCCGAAGTGCAGGACGACATCGCATTTTGGTCTGAAATGGGCGACCAAATCGATTACTATTTCATGAAGGGTGACAACATGGATGGGGTAATTCAAAACTATCGCAAGTTAACCGGAAAAGCCCAGGTGATGCCCAAGTGGTCCATGGGTTTCTGGCAAAGCCGCGAACGTTATAAAACACAGGAGGAGCTGCTAAGTACTCTGAAGGAATTCCGTCAACGCAACATTCCGATTGACAATATTGTCCAGGACTGGTCGTACTGGGAAGCCGATCAATGGGGAAGCCACGAGTTTGATGCGGCCCGTTTCCCGGATCCTAAAGGCATGATTGACGAAGTACATGACAACCATGCCCGGATTATGATTTCGGTCTGGCCCAAATTTTACCTCGGAACCGAACATTATAACGAGTTCGATAAAAATGGCTGGATGTATCAGCAAGCAATTGATGACAGCATTCGCGATTGGATCTATCCGGGTTACATCGGCTCATTTTACGATGCGTATCACCCGGAAGCTCGCCAGCTTTTCTGGGAACAAATTGATGAGCATTTGTATGAGAAAGGCATTGATGCCTGGTGGCTCGATGCGACTGAGCCTGATATCCTGTCGAATGCCAGCATGGAATATCGTAAACAATTGATGAATCCGACGGCTCTTGGGCCTTCAACCAAATATTTTAACGCTTTCGCGCTGGCGAACGCCAAGGGAATCTATGAAGGCCAGCGGGCCAAGAATCCGGAAGACCGGGTATTTATTCTCACCCGCTCAGGCTTTGCCGGCATGCAACGGTTCGGGACGGTGACCTGGAGTGGCGACATTGGCACCTGTTGGGAGGACATGGAAGCGCAAATTCCTGCAGGCATTAACTTCTCCATGTCGGGCTTGCCTTACTGGACCATGGATATTGGTGGTTTTTGTGTTCAAAAGAAATTTGAGCGAGCCAAAGAGGGTAGTCCCGAAATGGAAGAGTGGCGCGAGCTGAACACCCGTTGGTACCAGTTTGGAGCTTTCGTACCGCTTTTTCGCGTGCATGGGCAATACCCCAACCGTGAGATATACAACCTGGCGCCCGAAAGCCATCCGGCTTACCAGTCGATGTTGTATTACAATAAACTGCGCTATCGGCTCATGCCCTACATCTATAGTTTGACTGGCGATGTTTATCACAAGGATTACACCCTGATGCGTGGCCTGGCCATGGATTTCCCGGATGACCGGAGGGTATACAGCATTGGCGACCAATACCTGTTTGGTCCGTCGTTGATGGTTTGCCCGGTGTACAATTACCAGGCACGTGAGCGCGATGTCTATTTCCCAAATCACGGCGGTTGGTACAACCTGTATTCGGGAGAATACATAGCCGGTGGTCAAAAGCTAAATGTTAACGCGCCATACGAACGAATGCCGCTGTTTGTCCGTTCCGGTTCCATCCTGCCGGTGGGGCCCGAAATTGAATATACCACGCAAAAGCAGGCTGATCACATCAAGTTGTATGTGTACACCGGGGCTGACGCACAGTTTAGTTTATATGAAGATGAAGGCACCAACTACAACTACGAAAAGGGAGCCTTTGCCAACATCCCGATGGCATACGACGAAGCTTCGAAAAAGCTGACTATCGGTGCTCGTGAAGGTGAATTTGAGGGCATGCTGGAGGAACGTCAGTTTGAAGTGATTTTTATCACAAAAGAAACTGTTAAAGCTTTTAATCCTTCGACTGATAGTGGAATTGTAGTTGACTACAGAGGGTCTGAAATTGAGGTGGTCATGTAAAGAATATTCATTTTCAGGTTTATTCGGTTAATAGATTAGCGAAAAAATAGGGGTAATGATGAAACCCCAGGCAATATAGCCGCCATTACGCTTATTTCATTTGAAAAGGCAATTTGTTATGAAAAAAAAATTAGTTGTATTGATTTTATTGCTTTTGCAATTGGCATTTTTTGCAAAAGCTCAATACCAGGTACAGACTTGCGATAAGGGAAACGATTATTATTTGAACCCGATTTTTGGTGGGGATTATCCTGATCCTAGTATCATTCGGGATGGCGATACCTATTATATGGTTCATTCTTCCTTCGAATACTATCCCGGCTTGCTGGTTTGGGAATCGAAAGATTTGATTAATTGGACTCCTGTAGCCAATGCATTGCACAAATATGTTGGTTCGGTTTGGGCTCCCGATATCGTTAAGTATGAAGACAAGTACTACATCTATTTCCCGGCCAATGACAAAATTTACGTTGTAGTTTCAAATACGATAAACGGTCCGTGGAGCGACCCGGTAGATTTAAATATTAATAGCATTGATCCCGGCCATGTTGTTGACGAACATGGTAAACGTTATTTATACTTTAACAGTGGCGGTTATGTTCCATTGTCAGATGATGGTCTTTCTGTCATTGGAGAACTCACACACACTTATGATGGCTGGCCAATTCCCCGTGATTGGACTATCGAACTATTTGCACTGGAAGGACCTAAGTTGGTAAAACGAGGTGACTATTATTACCTGACTACTGCCGAGGGTGGGACTGCTGGTCCTGCAACAAGTCACATGATCATATCTGCCCGGTCGAAGTCGCCTTTTGGCCCTTGGGAAAATTCCCCGTTTAATCCGATTGTTAAAACATGGAGTAAGGAAGAAAGATGGTGGTCAAAAGGTCATGGAACTTTATTGGAAGACACTCACGGAAGCTGGTGGTTGGTCTTTCATGGCTATGAAAAAGGCCATTACAATATGGGCCGCCAAACTCTTTTGGAACCGGTGGAATGGACAGAAGACGGTTGGTTTAAAACACCTGATGGGATAAGTACTGAAGGAGAAATTAAAAGGCCTGTAGCGAGAGCTCCAAAATCAAATTTTTCATTATCTGATGATTTTAGTGAGAACTCATTGAAGCTCCATTGGAAGTTCTTTGGCGAGTACGATACCAACCGATTTCATTTCACCGATAATTCATTAGTGGTTAAAGGAAAGGGAAATTCTGTTGGAAATTGTTCCCCATTGTTGTGTGTTCCTTCTCATCATTCATACACTGCTGAAGTCGAAATGATTGTTGATGACAATGCAATTGGTGGACTGGTTCTCTTTTATAATAATGTTGCGCATTCAGGAATCCTGGCTGACAGTGAAAATATCTTAACGAATCTTCGAGGCTGGCGATTCACAACCGAAAAGAATGTGATTAAAAATCGTGTTTTTCTGAAACTTCGGAACATTGATAGTACTGTTGATATGTATTTTAGTACTGATGGCACGAATTGGAACAAAATCGAAACTTCTTTGGAAGTATCTTCCCTGAATCATAATGGCCTAAGCGGGTTTTTAAGTTTGCGAATCGGCCTCTGCTCTATTGGAGAAGGAAGTGTACAGTTTAAGAATTTCAAATATCAACCTATTCAATAGGCAGGCGCAAATGTTCTTAAATATCTAATGATGAAATTAAATAGAATTACGCTTCTTTTAGCCTTCATCACGGGCTTAAATCTTGCAAGCATCGGGCGGGGATACGAAAATCCTGTTATTCCTGGATTTCACCCGGATCCGAGTGTATGTAAAGTCGGCGATGATTTTTATTTGGTAACCAGTACTTTCGCCTACTTCCCCGGCGTGCCGGTTTTTCACAGCAAGGATCTGGTGAATTGGAAACAGATTGGCCACTGTCTGACGCGTCCTTCGCAAGTGAAACTGGACAAATGCCGGGTGTCGGGCGGTATTTATGCGCCAACCATTCGTTATCATGAAGGCACCTTTTACATGGTCACAACGAATGTGTCGGACAAAGGTAATTTTATTGTACATACCCAGGATCCCGCTGGTGAATGGTCGGATCCGGTTTGGTTGAAACAGGGCGGAATTGACCCCTCTTTGTACTTCGAGGATGGTAAATGCTACCTGACAACCAATCCGGACAATTGTATCTATCTTTCTGAAATCAACCCGGCGACAGGCGAACAACTCACAGAAAGTAAAGCCATTTGGGCCGGAACCGGAGGACGCTATCCTGAGGGGCCTCATATTTATAAGAAGGACGGCTGGTACTACCTGATGATATCAGAAGGAGGAACCGAGTACGGGCATCATGTAACCATTGCACGGAGCAAACACATTGACGGGCCTTATGAATCAAATCCCGCAAATCCGATTTTAACCCATGTCAACAAAAATGCGCAGCTCAATCCTATTCAGGGAACCGGACATGCTGATTTGGTTCAGGCAAATGATGGGTCCTGGTGGATGGTGTGCCTGGCTTTTCGTCCGCAATCGGGGCTTCATCACCTGTTGGGGAGAGAAACTTTCCTGGCACCGGTCAGATGGGACAAGAATGCGTGGCCGGTTGTGAACGGCGATGGAACGATTAATTTGCATATGGATGTTCCTACCTTGCCTTTGCAGCCATTCGGGGAAGTGTCTTACAACACTGACTTTGATGAAAAACAGTTGGGATTTGAATGGAATCATTTAAGAATGCCGGATTTTGAAAATTATTCATTGACGGATAAAAAAGGGTTTTTACGTTTGAAGCCAACAACAGTATCTTTAGATGATGTTGATTCTCCAACTTTTGTTGGACGCAGGCAGGAGCACATCAATTTTGTGGTAACGGCAACCATGAATATTTATAATGCTAAAAGCGGCGACGAAGCAGGCATGACCGTATTCATGGATGAAAGGTCTCACTATGATTTATTTTTAAGGTCGGTCGACGGAAAGAAGCGCGAGCTGGTGGTGCGCTACCGGTTGGGTGCACTGACCCATAACGCCTGCGAAATCGATCTGCCTGAGGGGGAGATACACCTCAGGGTTCAGGGTGATCATGAATATTATTCATTTGCTTATTCAACCGATGGCAAAAACTTTGAAACTTTGGGCAAAATGGATGTGCGCTATATAAGCTCTGAAACTGCCGGCGGCTTTACCGGGATTTATCTGGGCCTGTTTGCAGCCTCGGCAAGTGAATCATCTAAGGCCTATGCAGACTTTGACAGGTTTGAATATGAGCCGGGCGAATAAATTAATTTACTTGTCGCCTCATCGCTGCATTCTGTTTCAAAGCGGGTATCGCCGTTGGTTTAAAGCAGCTTTCAAGTCCACCTATCAAAATATATAAACCGGGATGACTGGTGTGGAAAGTGGTGTTTTTTTAGTGTGTTATGCTGGATGTAGGAGGAAACTTGTGCTTGCAGACCGGACTTTACAGCGTTTGGGTAAAGTTAAGAGAGCGAGAAAAGAAGGCGTTTCTTTACAAGTATTCCTTTTTTCTTGTATCTTTTGACCGTTAACGAAGCTGGTGATGAGATCGTATTTGCTGAAATATGTTGATTGGGGAGTCTTTGTATTGTTGTTGATTTTGATACTTTCCGGGGGTAGCACTTTCTCCCAAAACCAACCGGATAAGAATCAGTACAAATTCATGCATCTGTCAATCAACGATGGTTTGTCGAACAATCAGGTGCGGGCAATTCTGAAAGATCGTCAGGGATTTATGTGGTTTGGAACTGGCCGTGGACTTAACCGCTTCGATGGCGTCAACTTTAAGAGATACAAATACGATGCCTATGACGGCTTATCCCTTCCCTTCAACATGATTGACTTTTTGTTTGAGGATACACAAGGAAATATCTGGATAAAGTCGCTGGAAAGTTTTATTATCTTCAATTCACGGACAGAATCTTTCCTGCAGCCTGCAGATTACTTGTCCGACACGTCCATCCCGGTTGAGTCGCTGCGAACCTTGTTTTCAGATCATCAGGGAAACACTTGGTTCGTCAACAGCGGCTACGGACTATTCAAGCTGAATCCGGCCGATCGTTCGGTTACTGCTGTTCCATCAGAACATCCGGGTGTGGTTGGTAGTCATTCGCTGGTCGATATCGCGCAGGATTCGGAAAATAATCTTTGGGTGATCTCCTACGCGGGCGTGCTGGAAAAGTTGGATTACGAAAGCCTGCAGGTGATCGGGCGTTTCACTTTCAATGAAGAGCATGCCGGGGAGCTGAGCAACTACAAGCTGTTTGTTGATTCGGACGATGATGTGTGGGTTTATGCGCCAGGACGGCCTTATGGCGCTTTTATGCTGGATAACTCAACGGGCGAAATTTTGCACGGGAATACCGAATCGACACAACTGAAGCTCAACAACAACCTGGTTTCATCGGTTGTGCAGGATGCCCGCGGCAGAATTTGGCTGGGCACCGACCACGGGGGAATTAACCAGGTGAACAAATCAGATTTATCGTTGACTTACCTGGTGAACAACCCCGACGACAACTACAGCCTGAGTCAGAATAGTGTAAACACGCTTTACCGCGATTCGGAAGATTTAATTTGGGCCGGAACTTATAAAAAAGGGATTAGCTACTATCATGAAAATCTCATTCGTTTCGAACACTTTAAACATATACCGTCCGTTCCGTCCAGCTTGCCGTTTAATGATGTGAACTGTTTTGTCGAAGATCGAAGAGGCAACCTGTGGATTGGCACCAATGGGGGCGGCTTGTTGTATTTCGACCGGCAAAAAAACAGCTATCAGGAGTTTAAATATGATCCCTCCGATCCATACAGTCTGAGCAATAACATCATCGTTTCGCTCTATATCGACCGCAGCAACCAGCTTTGGATTGGCACCTACTATGGAGGACTGAACCGGTTCGACGGGCGGCAGTTTTACCGCTATCAGCATGATCCGGACGATCCGACATCGCTTTCGGATAACCGGGTATGGGAGATTTACGAGGATTCGCAACGGAACCTTTGGGTGGGCACCCTGACCGGGGGGCTCGAATTGTTTGACCGCGACAAGGAGATTTTTTACCATTACCTGCCAGAGGATATGAACTCGGTACGATCCGATTTCATCATTTCAATTATCGAAGACTCTGAGAATATATTGTGGTTGGGAACAGCCGATGGAATTGATCGGTTAAATCTGCAAACCAAGCGTTTTGAACATTTTGCTGCAGAACCAGGGGTGCCGGGCAAGCTGAGCGATAAAAATGCGCTTCAGATTCACGAAGATGCGCGGGGCTACATTTGGGTGGCTACCCCCGAAGGTTTAAACTTGTATCGAAAAGCAGAGAACCGGTTCCGGGTGTTTACTGAAAATGACGGATTGGCCGATGCCAACATTAAAACCATTCTGGAAGATCAGCAGGGGCACTTGTGGGTGGCAACGACCAATGGACTGTCGCGGGTTGAAATCCTCAACTACAGCGAAAGCTCTGCTTTAGAGGAACTGCAAATTCAGGTGACCAATTTTGATGCGCGGGATGGGCTTCAGGGTAAAGAATTCAATGAAAATGCGGCCTACCGTACCCGGGCCGGCGAGTTAATTTTTGGCGGCCCCAACGGATTCAACCTGTTCACACCCGAGCGTCTTGCCGAGTTGAAGCCTTCCAACAAAATTGTACTGACCAACCTGAAAGTCTTCAACCAGGAAGTCCCTGTAGGCCTTCCCTTTCGCGAGCGGGTGATCCTGGATCAGTCCATTACCCGTCAAGAGAAGATCACCCTGCGCTATAACGAGAATGTGTTTTCATTGAGTTTTGCAGCGCTCAACTATTTTCAACCGGGAAAAAACAGTTTTCAATATCGGCTGGAGGGCTTCAATGACGAATGGCTGAAAGCAGATGTGAAAAACACGGAGGCCGGCTTTACTAATCTCAATGCCGGCGAATATCTGTTCCGGGTTCGCGTATCCGACGATGGTGGTGGCAGTTGGCGTGAAATGAATCCGCCACTTCGAGTTGTGATTACGCCGCCCTTTTGGCGTAGTTATTATGCTTATACCGCCTATGTTTTGCTGATTATTTTGCTGCTTTATTTCGCCCGGCGTATTTTGGTGGAGCGCGAACGTCTGAAGTTTCAAGCAGAGCAGGATCACCAGGAGGCAGAACGGGTTCAGCAGTTGGATGCCCTGAAAACCCGTTTTTTCACGAATATTAGCCATGAGTTCCGGACGCCTTTGTCGCTCATTTTGGCTCCCATTGAAAAGATGATTCTCAAGACAACTGATGATAAGCAAAAAGAACAGCTCAAGTTTATCCATCGCCATGCACGCCGCCTGCTGGCTATGGTAAACCAGTTGCTCGATTTCAGGAAAATGGAAGTCCAAAAAATGGAAGCCAGAAAAAGCTGGGGCAACCTGGTTGGTTTTATCAGGGAAGTAGGCTTTTCATTTTATGACTTGGCTGAAAACAAGGGGATTAAATTTGATTTTCAGGCTGATCCGTCTGAGCTCTATACATTTTTTGATCACGATAAAACGGAAAAAATCCTTTCAAACCTGCTTTCCAATGCCTATAAATTTACACCTGAAAACGGGGAGGTTAGCCTTACAGTCAAGCTTGAGCAGCTGGAACAACAAGATACAGGAGAGTCTATGGGCAGGATTCACATCGTTGTGCGCGACAGTGGAATTGGAATTCCACAGGAGAAGCAGCAACGAATTTTTGATCGGTTTTTTCAGGAAGATTTGCCCAGCTCGTTTGTAAACCAGGGAAGCGGTATCGGACTGTCGCTGGTGGCCGAATATGTCGCGATTTTGGGGGGAACCATTCGGGTGGACAGTTCGCCAGAGCAGGGTAGTTCATTTTGGGTAGCCCTGCCGGTGCCTTTACTTTCAGATCAGGAGATTGAGCAAAACAAACAGGGACAGGGCAGTCAGCAGGTTATCTCCTACTTCAGTGAGCCTGCCGCAATGACTAAACGCCAGCCAAGCACCTACGATGCTGCGAAGAAAACCATTTTGCTGGTTGAAGATAATGACGATTTTCGTTTTTATCTGAAGGACAATCTGAAAGGCAGCTACAATATTGTAGAGGCCGGCAACGGGAAAATGGGCTGGGAGCTGGCCCTGAAGACTAAGCCAGACCTGATCGTGAGTGATGTGATGATGCCTGAAATGGACGGATTGGAATTTTGTGCCAAAATAAAAAAGGACAGCCGAACCTTACAAATTCCAGTTATTCTGCTAACAGCTAAAACGGATGTGGAGCCAACCGTTGAAGGGTTTGAGTCGGGAGCTGATGACTATATTTCTAAACCCTTTAACTTTCGGATCCTTGAGTCCAGGATTGAAAACCTGATCAGCAGCCGTGATCAGCTTCGCATGTCAACGCAGGCAATGGTGGGTATACAGCCAGGAAAGATTGAAGTCGATTCGCCGGACGGGAAATTTTTGAACAAAGCCTTGGCTATTGTTGAGAAGAACATCGAAAACAGTAAGTTTTCAGTTGAAGATTTAAGTAAGTCGGTTGGGTTAAGCCGGGTGAGTTTATATAAAAAATTGATGCATCTCACTCACCGTTCACCCATTGAGTTCATTCGGTTGATCCGGCTGCGAAGAGCGGTTGATTTGATCGAAAACAGCCAGTTGACGGTTTCCGAAATCGCATACCAGTGCGGTTTTAACAGCCCACGTTACTTCTCAAAATATTTTAAAGCTGAGTACAAGATGCTTCCGTCTGAATATATCGTAAAACATCGGAAAGAGCCAAAAAACTTTCGATCCGACTTCTAAGCGCATCAGGGCAAATGACACAAAATAAGTGAATCCGCTTATTTCCTCGTCTGCTGGTCTTTAGAATCCGAAACTTTCGGGATACATGATGGCAATGGCAATGATGGTAATGATAGCCAGTGACAGGAAGATGAAAAATAGAATAACCCCGGTCTTATAACGCTTGTTACTTTTTTCAAGCTGGCTAACCGACAGGATCTTGTTGATCTTATTGACCATCTTTTTCAGTGCCATTTGGTCTTTGACAATGTAATCGTAGGCCCCATATTTCATCGAGTTAATCGCGATGTCAATACTATCTTGGCCCGATAAAAAGATAAATTCTACATCTGGAGCAATTTGTTTGGCTTTTTTCAATACCTCAATGCCATTCATACCATCCAATAGGTAGTCCTGGATGACAATCTTGGGTTGCCGCTCCATGGCTTTTAACACTTCTTCACCTGATGAAAAGGCCTCGGTATTTGTTAACTTGTTGGTCTTCAAATAGCTTACGATTAGTTTGCTGTACACCGGATTGTCTTCAACAACAAAAATTAACGGAGTTTTACTATTTTGCATGGTTAAAGAATAATAAGTTAAATATGCGCTTGTGCAGAATAATTAGCTTTTAATTTTGTTAAAATTAGTAAAAAATTGAACAAAGCAACTTCCAAATGAAATAATATGACGGTAAAAGTATAAAAAAGGGTTTGATAATAAGCCATTTCATTCCATCTCTTTTTCTGGTCTTTTTTGTTTCTTTGTTTAAGAATAAGACTTATGCAGTTAATTATTGACATTGGGA
>ENA-ORCU01000646-ORCU01000646.1-marine-metagenome-genome-assembly--contig:-NODE-646-length-12182-cov-2.516150_pt1 | contig 12182 bp, 6 predicted proteins | sample MGYA00248631_ERZ508512 | MGnify/ENA primary metagenome ERZ508512 (study PRJEB26183, sample SAMN06268844) | marine metagenome | isolation source: Tt an P1 anaerobic enrichment on pine from sediment taken...
AGGCCATGGAACGTAAACGGTGATTCGTTCTGCGTCATTAATTTAGCCATTTCAGTATCATAGAGGTCCGGATACTTCTTGAACACTTCGGTCACTTTCACAGCCATGGGGCTGTCAAGAAACGTCATGACATGCGGGATACGATCCTCCATGAGCAATTCGTTCATATAGTACATCACTTCCTGCGCCCTCTCGATGGAAAAGCTCGGGACGATGATGTTGCCACCGGCGGCGTGGGTTTTATTGACGGCATCGCAGAGTTGATCCTTCGTGTCTTCCACGCTGGTGTGGATACGGTCGCCGTAGGTGGACTCGACAAAGACATAATCGGCCTCCTCGAAGACTGCTGGATCCTTCAAAATCGGCTTGCCGATGCGACCGAGGTCGCCAGTAAACAGGATTGTTCGGCTGTCTCCGTTCATGTTCAGTGTAACCTTAATGATGGATGAGCCGAAAATATGTCCTGCCTCATAGAATTCGGCATGCACATCCTCAGCCACTTGGGTTGGCTGCTCGTACTCTACCGGCGAAAACAGGGATATACACGCTTCTGCATCCTCCTGGGTATAAAGCGGTTCAACCGGTCGCGGCGGGGTATAATTGGCCCGGCGATGACGTTTTTTCTTGTATTCGGCATCTTCTTCCTGAATCTTTCCGGAGTCAGCCAGCACGATTTGAGCAATATCAGCGGTTGCAGGTGTGCAGAAAACCTTCCCCTTGAAGCCCTCATTGACCAGTTTTGGCAGCAGGCCGCAATGGTCCAGGTGGGCATGGGTCAGCAGCACAGCATCCAGTTCGGCCGGATCCACACCAAAATCTTCCCAGTTCCTGTTTTGCAGGGAACGCTCCTGGTACAGGCCGCAGTCAATCATAACTTTGGAATGATTAAATTCGATCAAATGGCGCGAACCGGTAACCGACTCAGCCGCCCCCAAAAAACGTAATTGAAACTGCATGAAACTACTCCAGATTTCAGGTGCCATTTTTTTTTATATGTATCGTATACTGTTATATCTCATTGCGGCTAAAAAACCAACTTCTTTCCTGTGATTTGCGGATTTTTTTGGACCACAATTTATATTGTATCATCTGCTCAGAGGCATCTTTTATGTCATTATTTTTCAAACTGATGGCAGGATGTCTCAGTAGTATACACGGATAATCGGATTTTCAGGGGTTATAATTATCCTATAGCCCAAGCACAGATACAGGACAGTATAGCCCTGAACGTATTACTTCTTGGTCTTTTTTACCCTATAAACTTTTATTTAGGAGAAATAAAGATGAATCGCAGGATATCGATCATGGTTATTGTCGCAATAAACTTTCTTCTGGTAGGTTTTTGGATAACATCCGCATTGCCGGTATTCGCAGCAAACAGGTCGTACCCAGCGGACAACTTGCAGACGAGAAGTGAACTCAATGCCCTTCCAGGTCAGAATGCAATTTATTCTTATTTCGAAGGGGAAACCAATGGAAATATGGGCTTTATGAGTCAAAATGGCGAATCTGTTGAAATTGTCATCTGGGACAATCAGATGCAAAATTGGTATTCAATAACATTGTCAGGCAAAGCGACCGAACTGGTTGAATCGAACGGACACTTTTGCGGGCATGTTAAAAGCGGACGGAAAAACCAAATGACAACATGGAATAAGTATACAAAAAACTTCATTTCGGTTATTGAATACTCAGACTCTGTAAAGCTACTTGCCAATGACGGCAATTTTGCATTTTATTCGTCCGACCAGAGAACTGCAATCTGGACACCTCAGACCAGCCGATGGAAAGATATTCAGATACCCGGAGAAATCGTCAAAACCGCTGGACGTGACGATCCGAAACCCCTGGTATCTCAAGACTTAGAGGAACGTTAATTGTTTGCCATTCCCGGCTTGATGAACAAATAGTAAAGCTTGCCCTCTTCGTAGACCTGTCCTGCCATTCTTCCGGCCTGATCGCCGATGCCCATGTAGACATCGCAGCGGCCCGGGGCTCGAATTGCCCCGCCGGCATCCTGATCGAAGACAAAGCCGGTATAAGGGGCCTTTTTCACTATATTCCCAACCGGTCGGGGCAGGCGGGTGTCCAAAAATGCCAGCGAAGCTCGAGGGTAAATGGATTTGTCAGTGGCAATGGACCTCAACGGAATTACCGGTTCATTCAGGCAGCCGCGGGGATTGCCTGAGTCTGTACGGAAAAATACATATCGCGGGTTTTGATATACGTATTTATCGATTTGCGCCGGATGGGCCTTGAAGTAATCAATCATCGCTTTTAAACTCAGCCCTTCTGACGGAACCAGGCCATCGTCAATCATCTGGCGTCCGACGCTCTTATATTCGTGGCCGTTGTTTGCTGCATAGCCGAGCGTAACCTGTTCGCCATCCGGGGTGCGGAGAATCGCCGATCCCTGAACATGAGCAATATACGCTTCAAAGGGATCGGCCAGCCAGGCAAGTTCCTGACCTTTCAGCATCCCGGATTGTTCGATATCCTTGCGAGTCGGATACGGCCTGATGGAGCCGTCCGGCATTTTTTGGCCCAGGATCTCGCCTTTGTCGTTTTTAACCAGATCCTCAGGCTGCTTATAAAGCGGGTATTTATACTTGGCGGACGGTTCGAAAGCTCCGTCAAAAATGGGTGTATAATAACCGGTAAACAGAACTGTCCCCCGGTCATCACAGCCGACGGACTGATACACATCGAATCGTGCCAGAATTGCCTGTTCCAGATCCTTGCCGTACAAACCGCTTTCGAGCAGTTGATCCATGGCGTTTAAGCTGGCAACAACACGTTCATGCGTGATATCCGCCAGTGGGAAGAATTGTTGGCTGGACGGCTTGGATAAATAACTGAGCGAATTGTGGATGCCTTCACGCAGATCCTTCAATTCGTAACAGGCGAAGGTCATACTGGGGAGCATCGCTGGATCGACGATCTTTCGCAGTGCGTGGGCACCGGGCGGCAGCGGTTTGTCATATTCCGGTGCTTCGATTTCCTGGGCTGTTTTACAGCCGGTCAGAGAGATGCAAATGAGTCCAATGAATAAGAAGAAACGTTTGTATGTCATCATGATTTCCTGTTTAAACGTCCGTGTCTATTATCTGCACAGCGCAGCACTGCCGAGATTCAAGGGTATTATGAGCATTTGTGAAACGCTGTCAACTAAATTACACATCGAACAACCTGACAGACTTTCTTTAATATATACGTAAATAACCCTGTTGCCCAAACAAACTGCAGTCATCATATTGATTGCTGCCGCACGGTGAGACTGTCAGGTTTCCCCTTCTTTTTGTGGATTCTGCTGTATTTAGACGGTTTTTGCTTGACCCAAACGTTTGTGGGAATTAAAGTTGCGGCCATGTGCTAACTCTGGAATCAAGGAACAAGGTATGAAAGCAAAAACCGTTAAAATCGGCATGGTCGGATACGGGACCGTGGGAACAGGTGTGGCCAGGATTCTGCATGAAAATGCCGACGAAATCACCCAGCGGACCGGACTTCGACTTGAATTGGCCTGTGTGGTTGATAAGGATGTTACATCACCCCGACAATTTCAGGTTCCCCAAGACATCGTAACCGACGATCTGAATGTCCTGCTGGAGGACAAATCGATTGATATCGCACTGGAACTGGTTGGCGGGACGACCTTTGCCAAAGACCTTCAACTCAAGTTGCTGCGATCGGGCAAGCATGTGGTGACCGCCAATAAGGCCCTGCTGGCAGAGCATGGCTCGGAGCTTTTCCGGGAAGCGATCGATGCCGGACGCTGTATTGCTTTTGAAGCAAGCTGTTGCGGCGGGATTCCGATTGTGTCATCTCTCCGGACCGGTCTGGCCGCCAATCAAATTACGGGTTTGTACGGCATTTTTAACGGGACATGTAACTATATCCTCAGTTGTATGACCGACAACGGATCGGCTTTTTCAGAGGTTCTGAAAGAGGCCCAGGGCAAGGGCTTGGCCGAAGCAGATCCAACATTGGACATTAACGGTATGGATACTGCGCATAAACTTGCGATTCTTGGCTCGCTGGCATTTAACTGCCGGATCGGGATGGGGGATATTCATGTGGAAGGCATCGAAGATATCGACATCACCGATATTCGAAATGCCCGCGAAATGGGGTATATCCTCAAACTGCTGGCGATTGCAGAAAAAGATAAGGATCACCGTATTTCCCTGCGGGTTCACCCGGCCTTTATTTCCGAAAATACTCCGCTGGCACAGGTGGACGGACCGTTTAATGCGGTCAGTGTTTTTGGGAATGCTGTTGGCAATACCATGTTTTACGGTCGTGGTGCGGGCATGATGGCCACAGCCAGCGCCGTTGTTGCTGATATTATTGAAATTGCCCTCAGCAACGGAGCCGAACTCTTTGAATCGATGAGCATGACCAATGATGTTAAACGGTTGATCGAATTAAAACCGATTGAAGAGATCGATTGCCGTTTCTATGTCCGCATTATGGCCAAGGATGAAGCCGGGGTGTTTGCAAAATATGGTAATGTACTGGGCGAACATGGAATCAGTATCAGTGGTGCAATGCAGCACGAAAGTACCGGCCCGGACAATACGGTTCCGGTGTTAATCACAACACACATGACTCAGCAGAAAAATATGACAGCAGCATTGGAAGCATTTCAAAATCTGGACTGTATTACCGAAAAGCCGGTTTGCATCCGAATTATTGATATCCCGGAGGACAAAGACGAGTGAGTACAAAATATGTCATTATCATCCCGGACGGCGCTGCAGATAATCCTCAGGACTGTTTTGGCGGCAAAACCGTGATCGAAGCGGCTGAGACGCCGAACATCGATAAAATTGCGATGGACGGCCGACAGGGTATTTGTCACACGGTGCCCGAAAATATGACCCCTGGCAGCGATGTGGCGATGATGAGTTTGCTGGGGTATGAACCCAAGACCTATTATACCGGGCGTGCCCCGATTGAAGCGGTTGCACAGGGGATTGAGCTTGGACCGGAAGACTGGGTCTTTCGATGCAATCTGGTGACGACTGCCGATGACAGGATGGTGGACCACAGTGCCGGGCATATCTCAACCAAAGAAGCCCAAACACTGATTGAGGAATTGGCCAAAGTGGCCGGATTTGAGGACGTCAAACTGCATACCGGGGTCAGTTATCGGCATTTGGCGGTGATTTCCGGGATGGATTTTTCAAAAATCACAACCCAGCCGCCGCATGATTATATTGGTGAGAAGCTGTCGAAGATATTACCCAAGGGGAGAAACGCTGATTTTCTGAATAATCTGATCACCCAGTCAACCCAACTGTTTGCCGATCACCCAATTAACAAGGTCCGAAGCGATCTTGGAGAAAATCCGGTCAGTTCAATCTGGCTGTGGGGTCAGGGACAGCGGGCGGCCATGGAAAAGTTTGAAAAGAAGTATGGCAAAAAAGGAGCCGCTATTACTGCGGTGGACCTTGTTCGGGGCTTGGCAAAACTGATCGGCTTTGATTTGATTTCGGTTCCGGGGGCTACCGGCTACCTCGATACGAATTATGCCGGTAAGGGTGAATCCGCTATCCAGGCATTGGACAAATATGACATTGTGCTTGTGCATGTAGAGGCCCCGGATGAAGCCGGCCACAGCGGAAACCCTGAACATAAACGCGAGGCCATCGAACGCATTGATAAATTTATTGTCGGGCCTGTCTATGAGGCCCTGCGGACTTACGAACGATACCGCATTCTGGTGATGCCAGACCATCCGACGCCGGTCGAGGAACGGTGTCATATTGGCGAACCGGTGCCCTTCGCAATGGCCGGCCATGGGATCAAGGGTGTTCTGAACAAGCCCTACTGTGAGCGCAACAGCTTCGAATCCGGTTTTGAAATCCACAACGGTTCTGAACTGATGGAGTATTTTATCAAGATATAGGATTTCACTGGCTGCATTAATTTGCCTATTTTGACATTTTCAGTGCTTTTTATATAAAATCGATCTTTTTGGGTACTTAAAACGTATAAATATAAAAGAAAAGAGCGATCCCTGTTTAATGTCGATTATACGAAACAGTTTTTGTATAATGTTTGCAGGCTTTTCTTCAGAGTAAAAATCCTGATTAAATTGGTTTGTCAAAATTGAATACAGCATTAAATGATCCGGACATTTTCATTCCGGAAAAGTCATCCTTGAGGTGTTTAATTTAATAAAAGCAGAATATAAGTCGATAAAACCAATATGATAGCCCCCTGCAGGAAATCCAAGCCTGCATTTTATGTGTTTTTTTGCGGTCGACATGCTGATACGGGGCCATGAAAAACAAACGAGTTATTGAAATAATATCAATACGATTTATTTATGGAGGTGCTTTATGAAACGATGGATAACAATCAGTGGATGGATCTTTCTGGCAGTATTTGTGTCAATTAGCAGAGCCGATACATTCAAGAACAGAGAAAGTGGTGAAACTTTTACCGGCTTTGTTACACAGAAAACCACCGCAGGCAAAACCCTTGTTTATAACAGTAACGAAAGTAAAATGACCCCGATTATCCTGAGTGATTATGAAGTAACGTATGATACCCAGGGTCGGCGCGATGCGGTTTCGCTGCTCCAAATTACCCAACCGGAGATTTTACTTTCCGAGGTGGTGTGTCAAAAGGCCGCTGCCGCTCTTGTTGAAGCCTCAAATAAAGGACCGCAGGCGATTATTATCCAAATCGATTCTCCCGGAGGACGCAGCGATTATATGAAGCATATTGCGATGGCAGCGTCCCAGACAAAAAACTGCCCTGTTTATGCATACGTTTCCGGTGAAAACTACGGTGGCGCATATGCATCGGCCGCGATGATTGCTATGGCATGTGATAAAATCTATATCAGCCCCACTGCAGGCATTGGAGCAGTAGCTCCTGCTTTTGGCGACCTTATTGAGGGAAGTTATGGAAACTACCTTGAAACCTATGCTTCGGGATTGCTGGTGACGTATTCAACGTTTGCCGATTCCCTTGCTCAGCAACACAACCGCCCGAGACTGCTGGCCAAAGCCCTGGTCGATAAAAGCTTGTCTGTAGTTCAAGTTGTTGACAACAACGGGAGCAAGGCATTCGTTAGACAGGAAGACCGTCTGCCGACACAAACCGTTCTCCAGACGATTTCCACTGGAATGTCGGCGGCATCTCTGCAGAATCTGTCAGACGTTTCTCCGTCTGATGTGGTTGGAAAAGTGATCCATCTGACAGCTCAGCAGGCTGTCGATTATGGATTAGCCGATGGATATGTCGATTCAGTTCGCGGGATTATGTCCGAAATGCAGATGGCCGAGGCGCAGTTGACGCCCATTGGCGGGATCGATGCGACCCTTAAAAAATATCTGGCTGCTCGCCGCAATATAGCTGAAGGTTTGTTACGAATTCAGCAACTCGAAGAAGAGGTGGCAACGTACAATAACCAGTTTATGGAGATTGACAATCAGCTTCGGACTGCCACTCAAACGCGTGAAATTGCCACCGGAACTGCCAATAGTTCCGTTTACCGGAGTACCCGTAACAGGTATCAACTCCCAGATGATTTTGATTATTACTACGGTCAGAACATCAATAATACTACCCGAGACATGCAACGGAATCGCCGACGCTTTGAGAGTCAACCCGAGCAACGGGTGACAACGACAACACCGGCAGTGGATATACTGTATGTATATCAACAGCTGACCTCTTCGTTTCAACAGCTCATCGGCGAATACCGAAGAACTCTCAACTTGGTGGAGCGGTGGCCTGGTGGTCTGCCGGCAGATCAGAGCCAAACGATGCTGCAAAGTTATATGGATTCAGCGCAAGCTGAATTGGATAAATTGGCCCGTTATCAGCCACCCTATCTTTATCAGAATCAACAACAGGTTCCCCGGGTCCAGCCTCGAGTACGCCGGCGTTAAGAAAAATACATGAAGTCATTATTAAACAGCCGCAAGCCATATATATAGTGGTTTGCGGCTTTTTTATAACAGCATATAGAATATTCTTGACCTTTTAGTGTTTTTTGCCTAATGTAGCACCGTTGTTTGTCAAAAATATCTTCCCCATTTTATTAAAAATGGTATTTCAGGCCGAAAGGACGGATAAATGAAGATAGCAAATGTCATTATTACATGTTTCGTATTGCCTATGGTATGCGTTTTTTGTGGATGCGAGCCGCCTATAGAGGCGCCTCAAACCGCTCCGCTCAGTCCACAGGCTACGATTGGCTCTGTGGCCCAAAATGCCGCCACAGAAGCAATTCCGGTCCAGGGGATTGGTATTGTTGCCGGACTATCGGGAACCGGCTCTTCTGAGTGTCCGCCGAGTATACGGCAACAATTAGAAAAATATATCTGGCAGCAGGTTCCTGAGGCCGGTTCCGTGAATCCGCGTGCTATCATCGACAGCGAGGATACTGCTGTTGTTGAAATCATGGGCGTGATCCCCTCCTACGCTACGACATTGGAGCTTTTTGATGTCCAATTGCGTCCTCTCTCCAGCACACAAACCACCTCATTGGACGGAGGTTACCTGTATACGGCGCAATTAAAGGAAATGAGCCGTTTGACCAGTGTTGAACAATTTACTCGTTTTTCAAAAACACTGGCTGCCGCGGAAGGCCCGGTCTATTCAGTGAAAAACCAAACAGGATCTGAGAAACAATGGTACGTGCTTGGCGGAGGTCGAGCTCTCCAGAACAGTACAGTTAAAATTATCCTGAATGAGCCTGATTTTATTACAGCCAATACGATTCGCAATCGGATCAATGAACGTTTTGGCCCTAGAATCGCCTCGCCAATTTCAACTTCGGAAATCCGGGTGGTTTTTCCAAACCGCTATTTGGATCAGAAACGGCGTTTTTTACGCATGATAGAAACTTTATTGCTTGCGGAAAATCCCCAGATTAGAAACGAATACATACAGACCCTGATCGAGCAATTAGTTGCTAAAGAAAACATAGAAAATGCTGAAATTGCCCTTGAAGGCATCGGCAAACCTGCATTAGACCAGTTGGCAGAGTTGCTGAACCATGCTGATCCTGAGGTCCGCTTCCATGCCGCTCGGTGCATGACACACATTGGCGATGATCGTCAGCTTGCGTATATGAGAAATCTTATCAACAGCAATAACCCCTTTCGGATTGACGCTATCAAAGCCGTGGGCCTTAATGCAAACCACAGGGATGCTGTTTCGATTCTGACCCCTGTGTTGTCTGATCCCGATGTGTCAGTGCGGTTGGAAGCCTATACGATACTGGCTCGTCTGCAGGGTCCGGCTATTACACGAAAAATTATTGCAGATGGAGGATTTTTCGTCGACAGCGTCATCTGTCCGGGACCGAAACTGGTTTACGTGTATCAAAGCAAATCACCCCGGATTGTCATTTTCGGTTCTCCGGTATATTGTAAGGATAATATTTTTATTCAGTCGGAAGATGGTTCCGTGACCCTGAATGCCCGCTCTGGTGATAACTATATTTCCGTTTCAAGAAAACATCCCAATCGCCCCCGTGTGATCGGGCCTTTATCGTCCAGTTATGAATTGAGTATCCTGTTGCAAACGCTGGGGGATTTGCCGGAAGTGTCAGGTCAATCTTCTTCCAGCCGTCCCGGGTTGGCGGTACCTTACTCTGAAATCACCCGGATCCTGAAGAAAATGGCCGATCAGGGAGCGGTTCTGGCCCAGTATGCCGAGGGACCCAGTCCACAAATTGAGTCGGTTTTGCAGAGTTCTGCTTCTGATTGACGATAACTATGGTAAGATGAAGAATATAGCTAATTGGGACGAATTGAGGGTCGTATGAAGCTTGAAAAGATCATAATAAACGGATTTAAGAGTTTTGCTGATAAGACGGAGCTTAAAATCAGCCATCCGATTACAGCCATTGTCGGGCCAAACGGTTGCGGCAAGAGTAATGTTGTGGATGCAATCAAATGGGTTCTGGGTAATCAAAGCCCTAAAAGTCTTCGCAGCGGCCAGATGGCAGACGTTATTTTCAGCGGATCATCCAGTCGCAAACCCAGCGGCATGGCAGAAGTTTCACTGCATTTTTCGGATGTCCGAGGCATTGGCTTGGAGCAGGATGAACTGCAGATTGCCCGCCGTTTGTTTCGCAGCGGCGACAGTGAATATCTTATCAATGGTAAATCCTGTCGTTTGAAAGACATCCGTGAATTGTTCATGGACACCGGTGTTGGCGTCAGCGCCTATTCCATCATTGAACAGGGGCAGATTGATCAGCTTTTAAAGGCCACCACGCAGGACCGACGCATTATCTTCGAAGAAGCCGCCGGTATCAGCAAGTACAAAGCTCACAAAAAAGAAGCCCTGCGGAAATTGGACCGAACCGAACAGAATTTGCTGCGTTTAGCAGACATCGTGAATGAAGTACAGAAACAATTGCGCAGTATCAAGCTTCAAGCCGGGAAGGCACGCAACTATCTTGAATACAGCGAGCGGTTGAAGGAATTACGTGTTAATTACTCCTTGTCGGAGTATGACCGCATTATCACCCAGCGGGATAAAAAACGCACCGCTCTGGGGACTTGGAAAGATCAGTTTGTCGAAACGGCAGCGATTGTGTCACGCTGTGACGCGGCGGTTAGCGAATTGTCCAATGAGCTTCTGCACACCGATGCTCAGATCAATCAATGGGACGGAACTCTGATTTCTGCACGGAGCCAGATCGAACAGCAGCATGACCGCATTGGTTTTTTGAACCACCGGATTGAAGAGTTGAGGGAACGCAAGAAAAACGCGTCTGAGCAAATCGCCAAGCTAACTGGTCAGTCGCGTCAATTAACGCAGCAGTTTGCATCCTGTCAGGAAAACCTGGATCGTGTGCAGCAGCTATCTGAGACGAAAAAAGAGGAACTGAACCGGTACGAAGAAACCATCCTGCAAATCGGTGCAGAATGCACAGAACTGCAAGCGCAACTGGATGATGAAAAGTCCGGGATTATCGATATTGTTCGCCGGACCGCACAGCTTCATAATGAGATCGAAAGTCTGAGCAGTTATCGCGACAATCTTTCAGGTCGTAAAATGCGATTGTCCGACAAGGCAGACGAAACAGAAAGCCGCCTCTCCGAATGGCTGACTGAAAAAGCACAGCAACAGGGCAAATTGGACGATGTTCGTTCGGTACTGTCGGACTTGCAAAGCAGTCTGGATGCCAAACGCAATGAAATGGAGGCGATCGGCGACGAACGGGGCCGGGTCCTGGAGCAGATCGCTGCGGCAAAAGAACAGCGCAGTGCGGTTTCCAGCGAACTCAACGTGCTTAGCGATATGGAAGCCAAACGCCAGGGAGTCAACCAGGCCCTGGTGGATATTTTGAATTCGGAAACTGACACCCCGGACTATATCGAAGGAATTGTGGCCGACGTGATCATTGCCGAAGCCGACTATGCGGCGGCGGTTGAAGCCGCACTGGGTGGTATGACTGACGCCCTGCTGGTCAACAGTACGGGGGATTTTCTCAACGACACTGTCCTGCACGAAAAATTGGACGGTCGGATTCGTGTGGTTTGCCTAGATCGTCTTGAACCGTTCTGTGATCAGGCAGACTTTTCAAAGGAACCCGGAGTACTCGGGCGTCTTGTCGAATTTGTGGATTACAACAGTGTTTTTGGAGCCCTGGTTTGGAATTTATTGGGGCGTGTGGTACTTGTTGAGTCGATTGATACCGCGATTGCCCTGTCGCGTCGGTACGGCAGTACCTATCGATACGTGACCCCTGCCGGAAAGGTTCTTTCAGCCGGACACCTGCTGGATATGGGCCCGGTCGGGAACAAAGTGGGTTTGATTTCACGGAAAAGCCGCATCCAGCAACTGCAGTCCGAACTGGATACGATTCAGGACCAAATCCGGCATCAGGAAGTTCGCCTCGAAGAAACGACCCATCAGAATGAGCACCTGGCCAATCTGTGCAAGGACCTGCGAACCAGTATCTACGAAGCCAATACTGAGCGGGTGGATGCCGAATCACGATTGAAAGTACTGGAAGGCAATATCAGCCGGCTCAAAGAAGAACAGCCGATTATTGCCGATGAAATCAACATGCTGGAAGAGGAACTTCAGCAGTCGGTTCAGAAAGAACGTACATCGCGTCACAAGCTTGACGAACTGGAACAGATTAACCAGCAGCGTAATGAGCATATTGAGCGGTTGCAGGAACAATATGA
>ENA-ORCU01000647-ORCU01000647.1-marine-metagenome-genome-assembly--contig:-NODE-647-length-12181-cov-3.061054_pt1 | contig 12181 bp, 8 predicted proteins | sample MGYA00248631_ERZ508512 | MGnify/ENA primary metagenome ERZ508512 (study PRJEB26183, sample SAMN06268844) | marine metagenome | isolation source: Tt an P1 anaerobic enrichment on pine from sediment taken...
TAAATAATCTGTTACCAACACTGTATGTACAAACAACATCCATCGTCCAATTCTTAAATGAAATGTTATTCGTAAACCCACCATAGAAATCCGGTTCAGGGGTTCCCATCATTTCACGGTCGTCCACATTAATTACTCCATATCCGTCTTCGCCTTCAGCTTGTCTGTCCAGCACCCTGAAAAGACCAACCTGGTTGTGCCCTGTCGGCGCTATCGCGGGTTTAATCTCACTTTCTTCTCCCAATTGCCATACACCAGCATAACTATACAGGTAAAAATTCGATACTGGCTCGCCAATTTTCCGGATAAACCGGTCAACAATCACCTCGTCGATTTTTGATCCGTCGGGGTTGACGCCCAGGTCCAGGATCTTGTTGCGGTTCAAGGAGAAGGTGAAGTCGCTCGTCCAGGAGAAATCTTTGCGGGAAATGTTCACCGTTGAAAGTGTAATGTCAATCCCCCGGTTTTGGATGCTTCCCAAATTCCCTTTAATGTTGCCGTAGCCGGACGAAACCGGAAGTGGTAAGTCACCAAGCATGTCGATGCTCTTCTTATTATAGGCGTCAACAATTAAGTTGATCTTGTTTGACAGGAAACTCACATCAAGCCCTAGGTTCCATTGCTTTACAGTTTCCCAAGTTAGTGCCGCATTAGCCAAATTCTGAGGATAACTTATATTGCCATAAATTCCCGACACGGTATTCACGTTGGGGATATAAAGAAAATCGCCAACGGATGCCTGGTTCCCAGTTGTACCATAAGAAATGCGCGGCTTAAGCGAAGATATCGTAGAGGTCAAGCTCTCAAAAAACTTCTCCTTGTGAACATGCCAGCTTCCGGCTAACGCACCAAATGTACCCCATTGGTAGTTTTGTGCGAATTTTGAAGAACCATCAGTTCTTATTGTAGCGGTTAAATGATAACGGCCATCGTAGTTATATGCCAAACGCCCCATGTAGGAAGCAAATCTGACCCGTCCGTTTGGCTCACCATTAAAATTACGTGGATTGATTAAATTACCATTGGGAGAGAAAACATCAATTTTAGGCTGATTGCTGATCTGGTCTAAATCGTTGTCCGTGCTTCCGTTTGCATAAACCGACAGAAAATCGCCGTAAGAATGCTGGAGTTCAAACACTGCCGTTGCATCAATATTGTGTTTTTCTAAAAATGTTGTTCTGTAGTTAACGATCTCGTTGGCTACAAGACTTTGTCGTTTACCAAACCAAACATAAGTGGCGACATCATCGATATTTCCAGGATTATTGATGTTTAGATGCATGGCTGGCCGTAAATATTGAATGTTCTTTGTTTGACCATTTCCCATATCAATCCCCACGTTTGTTTTAAAACTGAGATCCTTGATCGGTTTATAATCAAAATAGAAGTTGACGGTCGTTGCAAAATTATCTGTGGAGTTATCTTTGGTCTCCCAGTCATATCTTGTATTATCAGCAATAAATCCTACGTTTCGATAAGGTGCAATGTTGTAGGCAGGATCAACTTTCCATTCCAAACTTGCATATACCCAGTCTGTTGTCCCGGGCTTATACATAGGTAAGATCTGTGGTTTATATACAGTTGGCATGTAGCTGCCAAATCTTTGATTCAGTCCGCTATTACCTGCTCGTTCAGTATAAGCAATGTTCGTACTAAATCCCGTTTTCAATTTGTCAGAAAGCTGGTAGTTCACTTTCGCGTTTAGGGATAGACGGTCGAAGAAGGTGTTAAGAAATATCCCCTCTCTTTGTTCATAGCTCAGATTAAAGTAATAATCGATTTTTTCCTCACCGCCTGAAACCGAAAAAGCATACTTGTTCCACGAAGCAGTCTCATTGAGCATTGCCTTTTGCCATTCAACATCATTAACAGGCCTGTTATTCTCTGAATCCCAAACTGCAGGCGCATAATGGCTGTTGTAATCGTTTCTATTTGTTCTGTCTCCTCCGGTAAAATATTCCCACTGGTCCCAGCCCTTTTCAAAAAGCTCGTACCATTCACTGGCATTAATCACATCGAAATATTTAGACGGGGTTTGAATCCCAAATTCGCTGTTAAAAGAAAAGTGTCCCTTACCCTTTTTACCGTTTTTGGTTGTAACCAAAATTACCCCGGCAGCTGCCCTGGCACCATAAATAGCGGTAGATGAGGCATCCTTAAGAACTGATATTGACTCAATGTTTTCCGGGTCGAGGGAAATTGAAGCTACATCTCCCTGCATCGGGATCCCATCGATTACATATAAAGGGGCGTTTGCTGCTTCGTTTAACGAGTTTGTTCCCCTGATCCGAATACTGATGCCTCCAGTAGGATCCGCGCCCTGGTTTGGAGAAATAAAGGCACCCGCCACTTTCCCGATCAATGCCTGTTGAACGTTCGATGCCGGCATATTATTGATATCCTCACTATTCACCACAGTCATCGAACCGGTCAAATCACTTTTTTTCATCGTACCATATCCAATTGCTACGACCTCCTCAATGCCGACAGTCTCTTCGACCATTGTAACATTGATCATCGATTTTCCAGTCACAGGTATTTCCTGGGTTTTCATTCCGACAAAAGAAAAAACCAGGATCGCATCTGAAGGAGTATTTGATATCGCATAATTTCCATCGAAGTCGGTAACTGTACCTTGGGTGGTTCCCTTTATCAAAACTGTTACACCCGGAAGCGGTTCCCCGGAAGAGTCGGTGACTTTACCAGAGATTGAAAAAGATTGCTGAGATACGGCAAAAGAACTTTCTGGTTTAGACAAAATAATTTGCCGGTCAACCATCGAGTAATTGATTCGCTTTTTTGCAAAAAGCTGATTTAAAACTTCTCCAATTTCGGCTTCGTGAATATCAATTGTGTATACTTCATCGACATCAATGTCGATTTTATTATAGGCAAAACGATACTTTGTCTCACTCTCGATTTTCAATAAAATATCGTCCAGCCTCATTCTATCCACTGAAAGTGAAATTTTTGAGTTTTGGGTATAAGAGTCTAATGCAAAAGACTGCATAATACAGATGAGCGAAATGAAAAGAACTAGTCTCATAACTAAAAATGTTTTGATAACATGGCCATACCATGCCTCATACTTGTGATTTTTTTTCATAAATTTGAAAATTAGTAATGTTGAAACTCGAAATAAACTTTACTTATTTGCGGGATGGCATGGGCAGTGCTATCCCGCTTTTTTTATGTATCAGTATATTGTTACATAGGCTACTTGTTTTTTATTATTATTTTCTTTTTCGAATAGGAATGATCATTTTGCAACCTGGGTTTTTCCACATGAAAGGACACCGGTGAAATCATTGTCAAAAGGTTCAGTGCATTCTCAAGTGTCTCGTTTTCCAAAGTCAACTGTATTTCCATATTATCCAATCCCTTCGCCTGCAAATCGAAATTGACATTATAAAATCGGCTTAACTTAACACAGGCTTCCCTCAACGAAATATTTCTGAGTACCAGCTTCCCATCTTTCCATGCAAGATAGTCGTAGATATTCTCAACTTCGAGTTTTTCGATTGTCTTGTTTCCGGGATGATATATAACCTGTTCATTAGGTTTCATTTTCTCAATTTCCTGATCCCCGATGGTCAGCTCAACGCTCCCCGTTTGAAGCACCACATCAAAAGACTGATCTTTCGAATATGCAGAAACATTAAACTTCGTCCCTAAAACTTCAATATCCAACTCTGTCGGTGTTTTAACAATAAACCGGTATCCTTTTTGACGGATCACATCAAAAAACGCCAGACCATCCAGTTCTACGATCCGCTGTTTATCACCATCTATATAATATTTAAGTTTCGACCCATATCCTAACCATCCAGTTGTTCCGTCAGGGAGCTTAAACTCACTACGAAATCCTTCATGAGAAACGAATTCGACCATCTGCTGGTTGGTGGCGTGGTCTATGCCTTGATTGGTAAGATAGACAGCGGCAGCAATCAGGATGCCTACAATAAAGATGGCCGCAATTTTTGGTATTTTCAGAAGGAAATCCGGTCTTCGAAAGGCTTGTTTTGGGCTATTGTCGATGGCATAATAGCATTTATAAAAAACATCATCTAGCTTGGGCGGGTCAACAAGTTCGGGCTCAAACTGTTCCCACTGCTCTTGCAAAATAAGCCTAGCCTTTTTATTCAGAGTTTCATCTTCAAAATATTTCTCAACCATTTTCAGATCAAGGAGACTGAACTTTTGGCTAAAAACCCGGTCGATATGTTTTCTATTGATCGTCATTCAGAGAATCCTTTTCCCAGTAATATGAACTTATCATGAAAAGGGATGCCTCGAAAGCGAAAAAAAATCAATCTTTATCTCGTCGCACGAAAAGGTGAAGGAATAGAAGACCAGCCACCCCATTATCTTCCTTAATTTTATCAACAATGAATTTACGTGCTATTACGAGTTGTTTTTTTATATGGTGGTCACTCAAGCCAAGCAGCTCCGCTATTTGTTTATTTTTCAGTTCTTGCTTGTAGCTCAAATTAAAAATCTCTCTTCTCCGTGGAGGGAGTAAATCAATAATTCGATTGATCTTATCAACAAATAGTTGGTAATCTAACTGTTCGTCATCTTTTGAAGTAGCGAAAAGATATTCTTCCGCAAAAATACGGACATATTTTTCTTCTCTTATCTTTCTTAAAAAGCGCTGACGGATATTGTTATACGCAATTGTGAATAGATAGGACTGCACGGAGGATTGAGTCTTTAGGTTTTGTCTGTTTTCCCACAATTTCAAAAACACCTCATTCAGCAAATCCTTAACATCTTCCTTTTCTTTTAAATACTTTAACGCAAAATAATAAAGTTTTGTGCCGTATTTTTCGAACAATATTTCATAAGCTTGTTTGTCCCCTTTCTTAAGAAGGGTAACCAAACTATCATCAGTATTATCAGTATTAAAATTCACTTGTTAGTTAGTTTCAAATTATTCCACGATGATTGAATGAACAAGAAAAGACTTTCAAAAGTAATTTTTATTCTTCGTTTTCAAAGTTTGTCTCATTCTGAAAATAGCATCACACGAAAAGCAGCAGCCTAAAAAAAGAATCAGGGGTTGAGTACATTAAGCCACACAAAAGGATTATCCAATGTCATTAACATTAATTGATGTTCAGAAAGTTAAGCGAGGAAAACTTAACATTAGAGTGAAGCTTATCAAGCATCGAAGTCATTGGCAAAAAAGTTCGACCGCTAGATAGGAACAAAAACCAAAATTCCTGACAATCCGGCTATTACAAGAAACAAGTAAGAAAACCGTTGCTCAAATTCAAAAAAGGGAAAATATATTTTAAAGGACTGAGTATAATCATAAAAAGCCCGACTTGCAACTACCGGCTTTGTCTAGTTATTTACCTTCGTTAAAAGACATTAATTTTTCTCCACTGAATCGATCAAACTTATCAGGTGTAGGGCTTTCAGGCACCATATCATTCGTTTCCGCAACCCAATTTTGATAAACTGATCTCATCTTCTTCAAAGTCTCAGCATATTCAGGATCGTCAACCAGGTTATTAAACTGATAGGGATCCCTTTTTAAATCATACAATTCCTCTTTTGCTCTCGGAGCAACGAAACAATCCATTTGCTCTTCTGATAACTTACCCTCACTTTTCAAGCGAATCATTTCTTGATATGTGATACTATTGACAGCATCAGCAGGAGGTGAAGCATTTAACTCAGGAAAGGCATTCCATATATACAAAAACTGATCATTGCGAACCTGTCTTTCGTGAGCCTTATAGTCGTGCCAGTTATGTTCAGAAAAAGTATATTCACGGGTTTTCACTCCAGGATCGTTCAAGATTGGAGCAAATGTTTTTCCTTGAAAAAAGTCCGGCACCCTTTCTCCTGCCAATTCGACAAAAGTCGGGGCAATATCGATAGAACTCACTAAGCTTTCAGAAACTGTACCTGAAGCAATCCGAATTGGCCAACGAACTATAAATGGTGTTTTTACACCACTATTATACATCCGGGTTTTACAACGAGGGAATGGCCTTCCGTTGTCAGACATATAAATCACCAAGGTATTCTTATCTTCACCTTGGGCTTTTAACTCGGCCATTACCTTACCAATATAAGAATCCAAACGGGCAATTTCGTCATAATACATCGCCATATCCTTCCGGGTTGAATCATTATCTGGCAAATAGGAAGGAACAGTGACACTTGATGGGTCGTGCGGCTCGGGAATTATATTTGGTTTGTAAATTCGATGGGGATCTTTTGCAGCCAGCCACAAAAAGAATGGCTTATCTTTCGGTCGGTTTTGGATTGCTTCCAGCCATTTCTCACAACCAGAATCACCAATATCTTTCATGTATATTGTATCAAATTCCGACCTAGGAGGACCAATATGGTATTTTCCTGACGATACTGTGTAATAACCCGCTTTCTGAAGTTCTCCGGCAAATAACAATTTATCCGTTGGCAATGGCATATGTAGCTCAGGTGCATCTGTGTTGTGGGGATAAAGTCCGGTTAAAATGCTGCACCGGCTAGGGCTGCAAGAGCTGGTTGTCAGCATGGCATTGGTAAAGCGCATGCCATCATTGGCTAATTGATCAATATTAGGCGTTTTAATGGACGTATTGCCGTAAGCTCCAGAATCGTCCCAAGCAGCATCATCAGCAATAAAAACAATAAAATTAGGTTGATTTTTAACTTCTGTTTTCTGCTGGCATGAACAAAAAGTCAATGCTGCCAGAAAGACTATTCCTATGTTTTTAAAACATTGATTCATAATGTTAGTTAGTTTTTTGAGGTACCTTATCCACATCAGCCTCCCACGCCTGAAGTTCGTTTTTCAATTGATTAGCTATTGCGGATTGTTCATCTATTAAGTTTGTCGTTTCTCCTTTATCATTGCCTGGGTTAAATAAATACTCATCTTCATTTTCAACCAAGTATTTCCATTCTCCTTTTCTCACTGCTTTTTGTTCTCTGTACCTCCAGAAAACACTTCTCTCTTCCGACTTATCATTTTTTAAAATGTGCGACTTCAAATCAATTCCATCAAGTCCAACCGGAAGCTTATCGTTTGCAACAATCGAGAGTATAGTCGGATACCAATCCATACTCAAAACAGTCTGATCACTGACAGCTCCAGCTCTAATTTTTCCAGGCCATTTTATGGCTGCAGGAACTCGGTGACCACCTTCCCAAAGCGTGCCTTTATGCTTTGCAAATGGTTTATTATTTCCAAGTTTGGGTACTCCGCCATTATCCGAACAGAATATAACCAGTGTATTTTCCTCCAATCCTAGCTCGCTTAATTTATCTATAACCCGGCCAACATTTTCATCCATAATTTCGACCATCTCTTTATATGCTTGCTGCCGATCTTGCCTCGATCCATGCGAATCAAACGGCACCCCAGCCAAACGGTCGGCTCTATCATTTCGCCCCTGATAGGGCCAGTGAGGAGCTTCATGAGCGATATAGGCAAAAAACGGCAGATCCTTATGTTCTTCAATAAAATCGAGTGCTTTATCGGTTATTAAATCCGTCACATACCCTTCTTCATAGATTGAATCAGTTTGGCTCCACCAATCATAGATACCGGCATTATCGTAGTGAGAGATATAATCTACATTTCCACTCACATATCCATAAAAACGATCAAATCCTTGATGAACCGGAAAGAACTTTTTATGATACCCAAGATGCCACTTGCCAAATATTGCTGTTTGGTATCCATGTGCTTTTAGGGCATCAGCTATTGTATATTCCTCAATATCCATTCCTGTTTTCCGGCTTTGGCCACTAACGTATATCACTCCCTCTAAACCGGCACGCTGCTGATACCGGCCTGTCAATAGTGCGGCTCTGGTTGGAGTACAAACAGCTACATTTGAGTGATAGTCTGTAAAGGTAATCCCATCGGAAGCTAGTTGATCAATATTGGGAGTTCTATATTCGTTGCTGCCAAAACATCCAATATCACCATAACCCAGGTCATCTGCCATAATCAGCACAATGTTCGGTGAAATAGTTTTTTTCGTACCCGAGCTACAAGAAATGAGAACAATCGAAAAAATGAGGATAAAGACCCTTGCTGCGCACACGATCACACCTCTATTCATAATTAAATATTTAGTTTAACCTAGCAGGCATAAAGATAACGCTACCCAAGTTTAATAAACACAACTATCTCGATGATTTCTTGCCAGTATCCCTTTCTGTACGAAATTCTCTATTACCTCCAACATCAGTCTATTGTTCTCTGACTTCCCCACCAATTATTGGGTGGGTTGAAATCTTTTGAAAGGAAAAGCATGCGTTCGTTCTCAAGCCTCTCTATCCTTTCAGTCTTCATAAATTGGCATTTTTTCTCAGCTTCTTCTGCATCATAGTCAGGATCTCTTTCAGGAAATCTGGCGTCCACTCTATCCAAGTAGTCAAATAGTGTGACTTTTAAACTCTCAACCAAATCTTGGTTTTGTGCAGCGACATTATACTCTTCTTCCATGTCTATCCCAAGATCATATAATTCATCTCTATTTGTCTCATAGTAGTGTACTAGTTTCCAATTCCCCATACGAATAACGGAACTCGGATCACCCCCCTGGTTGCCATAGTGAGGATAATGCCAGATTAAGGGCCTTTCAGGGATATCCTTTCCATTTAATACCGGCAGTAAGCTCACTCCATCCTGATGATCTTCGGGACGCAAATCTGCATTGACAAGATCAAGAATTGTTGGATAAAAATCAGTTCCCGAGACCGGTATATCTGATTCCCCCACCTTAGTCATTCCGGGAACCTTTATGATGTATGGTTCTCTAATCCCTCCTTCAAACTGATAACCTTTCCCTCCTCTGAGGGGCAAATTTGAAGTCGAAAAAGCGTCACCGGAAGCAACCCCTCCATTATCTGACGTAAAAACAACAATAGTATTATCTTCAAGTCCTAGTTCTTTCAATGAACCCAATATCAACCCAACAGCATCATCCATTGTCTCAACCATACCTGCGTAAATCGGATTATCCTGCACACATCTTATAGGTAATCGATCTGCCATTGAAAATCCAGCTTTTCTTATTCCTTTATCGAAAGCTTTTTGACGATATTTTTCCCATTTATTCTTAGACGTTTGAATTGGACTATGTACAGCATAAAAAGACAAGTATGCAAAAAAAGAGGTGTCTCTATTTTCCTTGATAAAGTTGACCGTTTCTTGAGCTAGACGCATTGAAAGATTTTCTCCAGCCGGGCCATTCTTAAGATTGGGATTAATCCACGGAGCAAAATACCCACCTTGGGGACTGCCGACAGTCCAACCTCCTTTGTTAGTATCAAACCCATGGTCTTCCGGCCATGACCCTTTTTCTCCAAGATGCCATTTGCCGGCAAAAAAAGTTTTATAACCAACTTCCTTTAGGGCTTCGGGAAGAGTTGTGTATTCGAATTTTAAATGATGTTCATAATCTGGGGGAATAAGCATATTATTATGTCCTGATTCCCTCCATCCAGTTCCTGTTTTAGCTCCTATCCAATCTGTAATTCCATGTCGGGCCGGAAATTTTCCTGTCAAGATACTGGCACGCGAAGGGCTGCAAACCTGACAGGCCGCATAACCATTTGTAAAAACTGTTCCTTCATTCGCAATCCGGTCGATGTTGGGAGTTTCATAATAGGTACTACCTGAAAAACTTAAATCTTTATAACCTAAATCATCGGCTAGTATAAAAACGATATTAGGCCTTGCTCTCTCGCTTTTATCAGTTTGAGTACATGAAAATATTACTACAATGCAAAACGAAGTTATCACAGAAATTCGTAAGCCTGTTCTCTTAATGTTCATTGTTGTATACTTAGATTCACATTAAAGACAACCTGCGCCCAAAGTTGTCCTAAACGATCTTTTGAAAATGTGATGCTAGTTTACCTGCGATCCAGCGAGATATTTTAATATATTCCCGTTAATCCCGGATTATGCATTTGAGTACTTGAAAGGGGGACTCAAATTCTCCACTTTAGCAGAGATGCCATCAAGCTAAGGCCTCCTCTGTGCATTTAAGGAAATCTTGAGCACCTTCTTGTTAGCATGATACGCTCCAGGCCCTAACGCAAAGCAATAGACTTTTAGCGTAGACAATGGCGCTTTGGTTGTTGGAGACGGTGTCGTAAAAAGCCAGTTCATCCCGTGACAGTCCCATCTTTTCGTGCCGTTTATCGGCTTCTTTGATCTCCTTCGCCAGATCGATCATTTCCTGGATAATCTCAGCAGTGATGATCAAGCTTTCCCTGCTCTATTTTTCGAACTACAGTCAGGGTCACGCCTGCACGTTCGGCAAACTCTTCCTGGTTTAGGTTCACTTCCTTTCGTCTTTCCCTAACAAACTCTGCAAGTTGTTTCATGGTATGTTTCCAGAGATAATTTCAAACAAATGTAGCTAATTATATGCAAAAAGATATAATAAAACCTACCAACCTAAAACTATATGCTTTAGAATATAGTTTTCATCCTAAAAAGAACAGTATCTCAATCTTTCAGTACCGTCTTCCACGCTTTTTATCCACCTTATTCTTTCGCTTGTGCAATTTTTTGTCCGGTTTTCCCGGCGATTCGCTTAGTTGATAAACCAGAGCTTTCAGCAATTCCTGCTTGAAGTTTTCCGGAAACCGGAGCTTTTGATATCGGTTTTCCAGCTGGTCATGTTTCAATGTTTTGTCCAAATAAAACCTCGGCCGCTCATCAAAATCCGACAATTTCATTGGATGCCGGATTACTGCTCCATTCTCATCGGTCACAAAAACAAGGTGCCCCCTCCCCGCTTTTCTGATTTCCACCTGAAAGAATCCTAAGGCCTGGCCATATAGCTCTTTGGTGGTGATGATGTCCATTCGGTTAAGGTCCTTAAACAGGCTTTCCAGGTTTTGTTTCAGATACCCGCTTGAAGCAGTAAATTTAAGATTCCTGAGTTCTGCCGGAATCTCCTGTTCTAGCTGGTATTTTTGTTCCAGCTCTTTGACAAACTTTTGCATCTTGTCTTTTTCGTAACCATCCCGGATCTTTCGGCCAGTCATTCTATCAATCCGGGTGGAAACAACATGAAAATGCACTCGCTCCAGATCCTGGTGCTTATAGACAAAATAGGGTTGATTACCGTATCCCATGTGTTCCATCATTCGGTCAACTTCTTGCCGGATGGTTTTATCGTCCAGTTTAAGAATATCGGAACCGGACGGATTCACCGAGATATGCAAACACTTCTTTTTCACCCGTGGGTTCTGCTTTTCAATGTCGTGCAAGATTTTCCACCGATGCCCCTGACCATACAGAAACGGATTAACCGACAGGGTATTGGCGCTGTGAAAATAACTGGCCACTCCTTCCCCCACTTTCTTTTCATTGTATTGAAAGGCATTTCGGGTATCACTTGATTGGTGAATGACTATAACCATCTGTGCACGTTTTTATGTTTGCGAAGGCCCATCTTCAATCTTATCCAGGTAGTGTTGGAGTACCGAAAAACAGCTTCGAAGCTCCCGTAAGATCTGCCTGAAAATCTCCCGGTCTCCGGCAGTCAGGTGGTAGATATGGTTGGCGTTGATCCGTTTGGATACTTGGTTTAAGTTCACCCCGATCTTGTTGAGTTCGTAATCGAGTTTGCGTACCAACAAAACAAATTCCTTGGACGCTTCTACCTTCCGGATCTCCCTTCGCTTGACCAGTTTGGCCCGGCAAAAATCACTCAAAGTCAGGTAGCCCTCCTTTTTACTGCGCTTCAACAGCAAGCGCTTTTCCAAGGCTGTCAACCGGACGCGAACGCCCTCCTCCAATTTTTCATGATCCGGTGTTTTTGGCCGCATGGCTTGCTGTTTTCTATCTGATTCAAGTTTTCAAAAAAGAGGGGGAATCTTTCTTTTTCACGCTGAAAGCCCTGCCGGGAGGCACAAGGTTTTTGTGGAACAAAAACACATCTTGCAACCCCCTCTTTGATCTAAGATTTCACCCTTAATTGTCTTGATTTTTCTTTCTGATTTTTAGGTCAAAAAGAAAGGGAAACTTTATTTCGTATTCCCCCTCTTTTCACTTCAGGCAACCAGTGGTTTTTAACCAACTTTCGGTTTGGCTACTTTACTTTTCTCCGGCTTCAAATCTTCCGACTTTTCCATCTTTTCTTGCTTGAAATTGGAAAAACTGATGTTCCGGTCTGCAGCATTC
>ENA-ORCU01000648-ORCU01000648.1-marine-metagenome-genome-assembly--contig:-NODE-648-length-12180-cov-2.939271_pt1 | contig 12180 bp, 7 predicted proteins | sample MGYA00248631_ERZ508512 | MGnify/ENA primary metagenome ERZ508512 (study PRJEB26183, sample SAMN06268844) | marine metagenome | isolation source: Tt an P1 anaerobic enrichment on pine from sediment taken...
ATCACTGCAAGCCTTGAGCAGGGTCGCCACCTGGGGCATGGTGGTCGCGCCCCGGGCACGGGCCATCTCCACCACGGCGGCTACCACGTCCCGGGAGATGCGCTTTTCGGAGAAAGGTCCGTGGACCTGCGACCAGAAATCGCCGTCCTCCTGGACGATGGCATCGAACAGCTCCCGGGCCACCTGGCCAGTGAGTTGTTCGGCGGTGGCACTGCTCCCCGGGGGTGCCTGAGCGAGCAGCACCCGCTCAATATCCTCCTGGGTGATCACCCGGCCGTTGCGGAAAAAGAGCGCCCGTACCAAAATCGAACGCAACTCGCGGATATTGCCGGTGTAGTTGTGGCGGGCGAGCAGATCGCGGGCCCCCTGGGACAGCAGAGGAGCCTCGTCCTCCTGCCCATCGGGACGCTTGTAGACCTGATGCAGCTTGCCGAGGAAATGCGTGGCCAGATCGGGGATATCCTCGCGCCGGTCGTTGAGAGCCGGCACTTCGATGGTCAGCTCCGACAGACGGTGGTAGAGGTCCTCGCGAAACCGTCCCTCGCGAATCAGCAGGCCAAGATCCTTGTTGGTGGCCGCCACCAACAGTACCCGGGCGTAGCGGGTTACATTTTCGCCGAGGCGCACGAAACCGCCGTTATCGAGAAAACGCAGCAACTGCACCTGGGTCTTGGGGTCAGCGTCACCGATCTCATCGAGAAACACCAATCCGCCATGGGCCTCTTCGAGAATACCCTTGCGGTCCGTGTGAGCGCCGGTAAAGGCGCCGCGCTTGTGGCCAAACAGCTCCGAATAGGTCAACTCGCCGCTGTAGGCGGCGATGTTGGTCTTTTTCACCGGCAACTCACCCTTGTCGCTGATCTTCTCCCGGTAAAAGTCATTGAGCTGCGAGTAGATGTTGTTGAATAAAAACTCCTTGCCGCTGCCGGTGGCTCCGGTGATGAGCAGCGACGGTAGTCCCAGAGTCGCTTCGCGCACATCACTTTTGAACCACATGGTGATGCGATTGAACAACGGTGGAGTGATGCGCTGGATGAATTCCACCACCTCCTCGGCCTTGGCCGAGTTGCCGATCATATTGCCCAGCTTGTAGGAAGAAACCTTGGGATCCTTGTAACCAACGTCGCTTCCCAAACGATGAACTTCGCTTGTGAGCTGCTCAATGTGCAGCATGTCGGCCAGGTGGCGAGCGATCATGCGACCGATGATCTGCAGGATGCGCTTGTGCTCGTCGGTAAAATAATACGGCCGCAGGCTGTCGAGGCAGATGACCGCTATCACTTCCTCCTCGCAGATCACCGGCACACCGAGTTCGCTGCGGATGATATCCGTAATCTCGTAATAGTAGCCGCCTGCCCGCTTCTCCTCGGCGCTGTCGACCACCAGGTAGGGTCGGCCGCTGGCGGCCACGTATCCGGTCATACTGCGGTTTTCCGGCGGCAGCTCGCTTCCGCCGACCCGTAGCGGCGGTATGTGCTTTTTCAGCCGCTGTTTGCTCTTGGCCCCGACCAGGGTACCGTCGGATTCTTCCACCACAAGCCAGCTTTCGCCCTCGACTTTGCGTACCAGGGCGATGCTGCCGGTGTCGGCGCCGATCAGCTCTGTGGCCTTGGACAGCACGCTGTTGAGAAAAGGCGAGACGCCCTCGAACTTCTCCTGAAGCAGGTCGTTGATCTCGGCCAGCACTTGAATTTCCATGTGCTCGTCGCCGATCTCCTGAATGACCCGCTGGGCCATTTCGGCGTGCGCTTCCAGCAAGCCCTTTTCAAATTCGCTGAAATGGTCGCTGCCGCGGCTGTAGTAATTGACCAGGCAGATCACCCGCCGGGTGCGAGGATCGTAACGGGGCACCACATAGAGGGAACGCAGACCGAGCTCCTCGGTCAAATAGCGCTTCTGCAGGAACTCCTCCGACAGGGTCGGCAGGTAGAGGGGTTCGAGCAGGGTCTCATCGATGATCACGCCGTTGCTGTTGATGTAGCGACTGAGCAGCGATTTGCCGGGACCGAGATCGATCAGCTTCTGGGTTTCATAGGCCTGCTTGTCCTCTTGCTGCTCGGCGTAGGAGGCGAGGATTTGCAGCATCTCCTCGCCGTTTTCGCTGCCCGCGGGACAGGGCACCAGCACCGCCGCCAAGGCCAGCTTGTCGATGAGACGTACCGCTGACTGCACCATGCAGAAGGCCGCCTCCTTTTTCTTCGCCTCGTCGACCCAGCGGGCCAGCACCATCTGCTGGTGATAGAGGCGCGCCTGGTCGATAACCGGCATAATTCCGTCGATAAAACTGCGCAGCGGCCGGCACAGCTCCGGTTCGAGCAACTGGTTCTTACGGCTGCTATCGATGCACAGCACCCCCACCGCCCGACCGTGGTGATGCAGGGGCAGGTAGTAACTGGCGCGGATGGCGAACCGCTCTGCAAGCTGCCGCTCCAGTTCGCTGTCCGCCATTTTCAGGTCGCCGAGCTGCTGTTCTTCGTGGCTGTGATAAACCTGGGAAACCACGCAATCAACCGTATTGATGGCAAAACTCTGCTGGCGGATCGCCTCGGCCTGGCGGCCGGTGGCCAGGGCGCAGACCAGGCTGCCGCTGGTCAGGTCCTCGAGATAGACCCGGCAGCTGCTGCGGCCGGTAACAAGATGCACCGCCTTGGCCAGGGCATGGAGGATATCGTCGAGATTTTCCTTGCCGAAACTGTTGATGCGGTTGGTGAGCAGGGCGAGCTGGGCAGAAACAAAGGGATCCATGAAACAGCCTCTCTGAGTAAAATAGTTACTCAGAGAGTATACGGCCAACGAGCTGCTGCTGTCAAAAGCTGGCGGCGACAAAAAGTCCTTGCTCCCGCGAGCAAAGGACGGTAAAACCCCTAACGCAGATGGCGTCGTAAAAAGTCCGCCCTTCTGCGTTTCGGCGTTTTTCAGGACCTCGTCATACCTGATGTATGCCTTCGCCCCTGAAAAACACCAAGCCTTGCAGGTCGAAATTTTTGCTTAGCCATCGAGCAATTTTGTGCAAATGCACCATCCATTGCATGATTGAAAGGGTGACCGGCCTGGCGCTTTGCCCTGGAACGTGACACCCTTACCTTATCCTCGACATTAACAGGAGCACTATCATGGGCCTTCTTGCCAATACCGTCAGCTGCTGCCAGTTTCAGGTGGTCGGCACCCTGCCCGAAGGGGACCTGGCCGCCTGGGCCGGCGAATGCCTGGCCAAAAACGCCTTTCAGAATATCGAAAATTCCAGTGAAGAACTGTCCGTCGGCTGGGTGGAACTCGACGACTTCGAAGCCGCCGACTTCGAGGCCGCCAACCGCTTTGTGCGCGACCACTACCTGACCTTTACCTTGCGCCGCGACCGGCGCCGAGTTCCGGCCGGACTGCTAAAAGCCCACCGGGAGCGGGCCGAAGCCGATTTTCTGGCCGCCAATCCCGGCCTGCAGCGGGTCCCGAAACCGAAGCGCGACGAACTGCGCGACGCGGTACACGGCGCTCTGCTGGCCAAAACCCTGCCGACCCCGACCACCTTCGACGCGGTCTGGGACACCCGCCGCAACCTGCTCACCCTGGCGACCCTCAACAGCAAGGTGATCGAAGAGTTCGAGGCCCTCTTCAAAACCACCTTCGACGGTCTGCGGCTGGTGGCGTTGCACCCATACGCCCGGGCCGAGCAGGCGGTCGACGAAACCCTGCAACCAACCCTGGCCAAGGCCAACCGGGCCACGAACGACACGGTACTCGACCTGATCCAGGACAATCGCTGGCTGGGCTGGGAATTCCTCTGCTGGCTGGTCGACCGGACCATGAATTCCGACTCCAGGTACCGGGTCAGCTGCGACGGTCCGGCAGCAAGCGGCGAAGATTTCGTCGCCTACATCAACGACCGCCTGGTATTGGAAGGCGAGGACGAGGAAGGTAAGCAGAAGGTCACCGTAGCCGGACCGCAGCAGCACTTCGACGAAGTAATGGCCGCGCTGGAAAGCCGCAAAAGCATCTGCGAAGCGACCCTCTACCTGGAAAAAGAAGAACTGCTGTGGAAACTGACCCTCAAAGGCGAGCTCTTCCAGTTCGGCTCCTTCCGCTGCCCGGCGGTGAAGCTGGAAAAGGACGACATGGTCGATGAAGAGAGGGAAAAGGAAGCGCTATTTTTAGAGCGCATGTATCTTCTGGAAACCGGCCTGCAACTTTTCGACAGTCTGTTTGCGACCTTTCTGCAGCAACACCTGGCCAAGCACGGATGACCAGCGAACCCGTTTACCTGTTCGTTTACGGCACCCTGCGCCGGGGTGCCGGACATCCTTCTCACAGCCTGCTGACGGGCGGTACGGAGCTGGTCGGCCGGGGCCACATGAACGGCCTGCTCTACGAGGTCGACGGCTATCCCGGTGCGGTGTCTTCTTATGTAGAGGGCGAATACGTGGTTGGGGAGATCTACCGGCTGCTCGAGCCTGAGGCCGTGCTGGCGGCGCTGGATGATTACGAAGAAGCGGGGGAGAGCTACGCGGAACCGCGGGAATACCGGCGCGACCGGGTTATGGTGAAGCTGGAAGATGGTAAGGAGATGGTTGCCTGGTGTTATCTGTACAACCGGCCGACTGCCGGGCTGCGATTGATCCCCGGCGGCGACTGGTGTGGGTGACTTGGCGACTCTATTGATGGGCAAATCTTAAATCTAAACTTCGCCGGTCCCGGCCGGCCGCCGGGGTACTTTCTTTTCAAGGCCAAAAAGAAAGTACCCAAAGAAATGGCCTGGGCTGTCGCCGGACCTCTGTCTCCTGATGGTGTTGCGGTTTTTAACCACGGTTCCATCTGAGCAGAAACGCCCCTTCGTTGGCAGCCCCGCTGTCACCGGTGCGGCTTGTACGCCGGCAACAGTTCTGCGTCACGCAGCGGCCTAGCATATGCGTTGTTGGTTTTTAAAACCCAGCAAAACATAGGCACAAAGCCAGCAAAAGAAATAAGCCTGTGGCTTTTCCAGCCCACCTTCGCAAGAGAGGGCGCAGCAAAGAATCCACCGCCGCTCCGGTACGGTATGATGAACGTTGCTTCCGCTCGCTCCACAATCTGCTGCCCCACGCAGTGGCAGCCATTTTTTGCCTACTTTTTGTTGGCTCGGACAAAAAGTAGGGCGCCTGGCGGGGCGCGTCCCGCCGGTTTAGCCGGTATTGCCTTTTTGCCCGAGCAGAAAAAGTATCGTTGTCACCATTACGATCCGCCTAGTTCGTCCAGATCCCGCTCAATAAGCTCCCGCCCTTTCTCCGCCCGCCAGCGATTGGTCTCCTCCAGGCTGTAACGGCACCCGCAATACTCCTGGTGATAAAAGCCCTCGCGTCGGGAGATCTCAATCATGCGCTGGGAACCTCCTCCTTTGCGCCAATTGCAATCCCAGTAACTCACTCCGGGAGAGCGGGTCGCAACCTGCCGTCCGCAGGCATCGACCTGGGCCAGATCTTTCCAGCGGGAAATGCCGAGGGTCGTGGCAAAAACCGGAATGCCGTGCTCAAGGGCGCAGCGGGCAGCTGCATCCAGACGAAAGGTAAAACAGGCGCTGCAGCGCTGGCCCCGCTCCGGTTCCTTTTCCAGCCCGGCGACCGCGTCGAACCAGGGGGGAAACAGATCGTCGGCATCAACGAAAGGAATGCCGAGCTTTTCGGCGAAGCGCCGGTTCTCATCCTTGCGCAGCAGGTATTCCGAACGGGGATGTATGTTGGGATTGCAGAAAAACAACGTCACACTCACCCCAGCCTCGAGCAGGGCCTCCATGATTCCGCCAGAACAAGGGGCACAGCAGGAGTGAAGCAATACCGATCGGGCACCTTGTGGCGGAACCAGGTCTCTTCGAGGCATATTTTTCTCAATCGTTTTCATGTCAACAGTTAACCTTTTTCTTCAACGGCCCGGCAGATCTCTTACCGTCGATATTCGAGGGCTCAGTATACGCTTTCCACATCTTTTGGCACAAGGTCGTACCTGAACCCCCTGTCCCTACTGCAACCCCACCCAATAAAAATCATTTTCGTGGTTGATATCCCCAGGCTTCTGTGAATTATTTGATATTACAGGTGCCAACTTCCGGATCTTTTCCGGCGGCCAGCGAGATCTTCATCGCCCCCTGCCGGCACGGCCTGGTGCACGGCTGCACCCCGGTTATCGTCGAAAGGCATCATCTTGCCGATCGTATTATCGGTGAGGTGTTGTCCTCCCCCCCCGACAAGAAATGTTACCGGCAGCGGGCAACCGCATAACTCCACACCAGGGAGAACCTCATGTCGACCAAAGCACTTTCCCGCAAGATCGCCCGACTTCTGGCCCAGGCCGATATAAAAATCAACGGCGGCCGCCCCTGGGACATTCACGTGATCAACAAAGACTTCTATGCTGCGGTCCTTACCCACGGATCGCTGGGGCTGGGCGAATCGTATATGGCCGGCTGGTGGGAGTGCCAGAAGCTCGATGAGTTCTTCTTTCGCGTTCTGCGAGCCGGCCTCGACGAACAGTCCAGGTCCTGGGCCTGGTTGTACGACATCATCAAGGCCCGGCTCTGTAACCTGCAGAAACCATCCCGCGCCTTTACCATCGGTCATCATCATTACGATATCGGCAACGAACTTTACCAACATATGCTCGATCGCCACATGATCTACAGCTGCGGCTACTGGGAACAGGCCGAGACTCTCGACCAGGCCCAGGAAGCCAAGCTCGACCTGGTCTGCCGCAAGCTGCAGCTGCAACCGGGCATGCGCTTGCTCGACATCGGCTGTGGCTGGGGAGGCACCGCCCGCTTCGCCGCCCAACGCTACGGTGTCGAGGTGGTCGGCGTCACCGTTTCCGCCTGTCAGGCCGAATTTGGCCGCCAGCTGTGCCGCGGCCTGCCGGTTGAGATTCGCCTGCAGGACTATCGCGAACTGAACGAAACCTTTGATCGCATCGTCTCAATCGGCATGTTCGAACACGTCGGTTACAAAAACTACGCAACTTACATGAAAGTGGCCCGCCGCTGCCTGAAGAACGACGGCCTCTTTCTGCTGCACACTATAGGCAGCAACCGCTCCCGGACCCGCACCGACCCCTGGATCGCCCGCTACATTTTCCCCAATTCGATGGTGCCCTCGGCCCGACAGATCAGCGCCGCCCTGGAAGGGCTTTTCGTCCTCGAAGACTGGCATAACTTCGGTTCCGACTACGACCGGACCCTGCTGCAGTGGTTCGACAACTTTCACCGTGCCTGGAATGAGTTGCGGGAGCAATACGACGTACGCTTCTACCGCATGTGGAAATACTATCTGCTCGCCTCCGCCGGGGCTTTCCGCGCCCGCAGCAATCAGCTCTGGCAGGTGCTGCTGTCGCCTACAGGGCTGCTCGGCGGGCATCGGCCGGACCGGCACCGTTCGGCCTTCGGAATCTGAGCAAACCCTTCCGTTAAAACGAACAAAGCCCCCCGGCGAGACCGCCGGGGGGCTTTTGTGTTGCTTTGTACAATTCAGTCAGCAAAGGCGCTTACATCATGCCGCCCATACCGCCCATGCCGCCCATGCCGCCGGGCATTCCGCCAGGCATACCCATGGGCTCTTCAGCCTTGGGCAGGTCGGCTACGCAGGCTTCGGTGGTCAACATCAGGCCGGCCACGGAAGAAGCGTTCTGCAGGGCGCTGCGCACAACCTTGGTCGGGTCGATGATGCCGGCCTCGATCATGTTGCAGTATTCGTCGCTGGCCGCGTTGAAACCGAAGGCGTCTTTTTCGCCAGCCACCTTGTTAACGACGATGGAGCCTTCCATACCGGCGTTGGCGGAAATCTGCCGCAGGGGCTCTTCGAGGGCACGCTTGACGATGTTCAGGCCGAACTTCTGCTCGCCTTCCAGCTCCAGCCCTTCCAGAGCGGCGATGCAACGGATCAGAGCTACGCCGCCACCGGGGACGATGCCTTCCTCAACAGCAGCGCGGGTAGCGTGCAGGGCGTCTTCGACGCGGGCCTTCTTCTCTTTCATTTCGGTTTCGGTAGCTGCACCGACCTTGACCACGGCAACGCCGCCGACCAGCTTGGCAAGGCGCTCCTGAAGCTTTTCCTTGTCGTAGTCGCTGGAGGTCTCTTCGATCTGGGCGCGGATCTGGGCTACGCGACCATTGATAGCTTCTTCGGCACCGGCACCGTCAATGATGGTGGTGTTTTCCTTGTCGATAACGATGCGCTTGGCATGACCGAGCTGGTCGAGGGAGGCGCTTTCGAGCTTGAGGCCGACTTCCTCGGCGATCACGGTACCGCCGGTCAGGATGGCGATGTCTTCGAGCATGGCTTTGCGGCGATCACCGAAGCCGGGGGCCTTGACGGCAGAAACGTTCAGGGTGCCGCGCAGCTTGTTGACCACCAGGGTGGCCAGGGCTTCGCCTTCGATGTCCTCGGCGATGATCAGCAGCGGACGGCCCTGCTTGGCGACGGCTTCGAGGATGTTGACCATGTCGCGCATGTTGCTGATCTTCTTGTCGTGGATCAGGATCAGGGCGTCTTCCATGACCGCTTCCATGCGCTCGGGATCGGTCACGAAGTAGGGGGACAGGTAGCCGCGGTCGAACTGCATGCCTTCCACGGTTTCCAGAGTGGTCTCCATGGCCTTGGCTTCTTCGACGGTGATGACGCCTTCCTTGCCGACCTTTTCCATGGCTTCGGCGATGATGTTACCGATGGTGGCATCGCTGTTGGCGGAGATGGTGCCGACCTGGGCGATTTCTTTGTGATCCTTGATGGGCTTGGACAGTTCCTGCAGGTTGGCAACGGCCGCTTCGACAGCCTTGTCGATGCCGCGCTTGATTTCCATGGGATTGTGACCGGCGGTCACCAGCTTGACGCCCTCGCAGTAGATGGCCTGGGCCAGCACGGTAGCGGTAGTGGTACCGTCACCGGCCACGTCGGAGGTCTTGGAAGCAACTTCCTTTACCAGCTGAGCGCCCATGTTTTCGAACTTGCCTTCCAGTTCGATTTCCTTGGCGACGGATACGCCGTCCTTGGTGATCAGGGGGGCACCGAAGGACTTTTCGATAACGACGTTGCGGCCCTTGGGACCGAGAGTTACCTTGACCGCGTTGGCCAGCTGGTTGACGCCGTCGAGGATGTGGCTACGGGCATCCTGCCCGAATTTGATTTCCTTAGCGGACATATCTCTTTATCTCCTTTTAAATTCTTGGGAATGAATGAAGAAGCTTATTCGAGCACGCCGAGAATATCATCTTCGCGCATGATCTGGTATTCGATGCCGTCGATCTTGATCTCGCTGCCGGCATACTTGCCGAACAGCACCCGGTCGCCGACCTTGAGGTCCATGGGCAGCACGGTGCCATCTTCGGTTACCTTGCCTTTGCCGACCGCCTTAACGACCCCCTGCTGGGGCTTTTCCTTGGCGGAATCGGGGATGATGATGCCGCCGGCGGTGGTGGTCTCCTCTTCTACCCTTTCGACGATGATGCGATCACGCAACGGTCTGATGTTCATGTGAAACTCCTTTCGCTGATTTAATAATGTCACTAAAAAGTGGCGTCGGGCATTGCCCGCGCGCGTTTTTCAGCCAATAATGATGCATTTGCAACACTTGCTTGGATGGCTAAGCAAAAATTTCGGCCTACAAGGCTTGGTGTATTTTCAGAAGCGCAGGCATACATCGGTATGTCGAGGTCCTGAAAAAACGCCGTAACGCCGTAGGGCGGCCTTTTTGCGACGCCACCCAAAAATAAAAAAAGCTCAGTTACAAACCAAGCCGTTTTCCCTACCGCCCATTAGCACTCAGATAACCGGAGTGCTAACAGCAGAGCTAAATATAATCAGCCGGCTTTTAATGTCAAGGTTTTTCTGGGGATTTTTTTGGTGAAATGTATACAAAAATTGCGCTGGGATTTTCTTGACAGACCGCAAAAAGATATGATACTTACCCGATCAATAGACAAGTTGAACGGTCTCCTGCAACTGGCGCTGAGGTGGATTACCACCGGGGAGCAGGACCACAGACCACGACAGCCGTACGCCTGGGCACCCTTATTAGAAAAAAGAGGGACCAGGCGTTTTCTATTTAAAGACATAAATTAAGTTCAAGCGTTTTCATATTTTTCGAATAAGAGGAGCCCATTGTCATGAGTAAAAAACTCTACATTCCCGGACCAGTTCAGATCAGTCCCGACGTCATGGAAGCCATGACCGCACCGATGATCGGCCACCGCATGAAAGAATATGCGGAGCTGCACGCCGAAGTCACCACCGGCCTTAAGCAGTTGCTCAACGCCCCCGGCCCCGTGTTTCTCGCCACCTCCAGTGCCTTCGGCGTTATGGAAGGTGCGGTGCGCAACCTGGTACAGAAACGCTGCGCCTGCTTCGCCAACGGCGCCTTCAGCACCAAATGGCACAACGTCACCGAACGCTGCGGCATCGAAGCCGACCTCTTCAGCGTCGACTGGGGCCAGCCAATCACTGCAGAGCTGGTTGACGAGGTACTTTCCAGCGGCAAATACGACGCCATGACCATGGTTCACAACGAAACCAGCACCGGCGTCATGTCGCCCCTGGAGGAGATCGCCGAGGTGATGCGCAAATACCCCGAGGTATCCTTCATCGTCGACACCGTCTCCTCCATGACCGCGGTACCCATCGACGTCACCGCCCTCTGCATCGACGTCTGCCTGGCCGGGGTACAGAAAGCCTTCGGCCTGCCGCCGGGCCTGGCGGTTTTCGCCGTCAGCCCCCGGGCCCTGGACAAGGCGCGCACCACCCCCAACCGCGGCTACTACTTCGACTTCATCGAATTCGAAAAGAACGATGCGAAGAACAACACCCCCAGCACCCCCTGCATCAGCATCATCTACGCCATGCGCCACCAGCTGCAGAAGATGTTCGCCGAGGGCCTGGAGAACCGCTATGCCCGCCACCGCCGCATGGCCCAGGCCGCCCGCGACTGGATCATCGCCCAGGGCTTCGGCCTGTTTGCCGCCGATTCCTGCGCTTCCATGACCCTGACCGCAGGCACCAACGACGGCCGCACCGATCTGGAGCAGCTCAAAAAGCTTGCCGGGGAATGCGGTTACGCCATGGATAACGGCTACGGCAAAATCAAGAACCAGACCTTCCGCATCCCCCACATGGCCGACTTCACCATGGCCGACTTGGAAGAGTTTTTCAATGTGCTGGAAGAGCTACTGCCCCAGGTCCGCACAGCCTGAGCAACAGGCGCCAGCCTTTTACCACCAAAGCAAGACCAAAAAAGCTCCCGCAAGGGGGCTTTTTTGGTTTCGGGCTGCGCCACCTGCAACATTCTTTCACCCGACCCTCAACAGGAAAGGCTCCCCGAAGAGAGCCTTTCCTGTTGAAAATCCATTTGTTCAGCTTGAAGCCTGAAGGGACCCGGAACTTACCCCTTGCGCACCCGCTCCGTCTCTCCCGTTTTGTCACTATCGTAGCCGGGCAGCCCGGCCAGCAGCTTGCGATAGGAGGGGGAACGCACCACTTCGACCAGGGCACGAATTCGCGGGTCCTCCAGGAACGATCGGGGAATGCACAGATCGTAAGCCTCCTGGCTGACGGCGAGAAAATCGACCCCTTCTTCTTCACAGACCAGGCGCACCGAGACTCCGGCTTGGGCAAAGCCGTTGCGAATGGTCTGCACCACCCCCCGATGGTCCCTGGCGACATGAGCCGGGGAAATGCGTCCCTCGGAAAGTTCATCGAGAAGTTTGCGCGCCCCCGAGCCGGGCTCCCGGCCGATCCAGCACAACTCGGAGCGCAGAATGTCGTTGACACTGCTGGCCGCCAGGTCCGGAGCCAGCGCCAGCCCTTCCTCCCAGTCGGTAATACGAAGCAGGTCGAAATCCTGGCCGAGAATTTCCTCTGCTGCAGTCCGGTTGCCTTCTGCATTGTCGGCGCTGGCCAGATGCAGACCGGCTGCATGAACGAGGCCCGCGGCAAGAAGCTCCAACGCAGCGCGGCTGCCCCGTTGCAGAGCCAACATGCGAAAGGGTGTCTGCCGGGCATATTCGCCGGCCAGAAGGCCGACCGCCGGATCGCAGCAGGCCACCAGCAGAGTGCGCATCGGATCGGCGTAGGCATGATCATGACATTGTCCGTCGCGCCATACCCCGTCGTGGGGGACCACGCCGAGTGGGCTGGCCTCCACCGGATAGAGCAGCTGACGACAGCCGACCAGGGCCCGCCA
>ENA-ORCU01000649-ORCU01000649.1-marine-metagenome-genome-assembly--contig:-NODE-649-length-12164-cov-2.996939_pt1 | contig 12164 bp, 9 predicted proteins | sample MGYA00248631_ERZ508512 | MGnify/ENA primary metagenome ERZ508512 (study PRJEB26183, sample SAMN06268844) | marine metagenome | isolation source: Tt an P1 anaerobic enrichment on pine from sediment taken...
AGTTGTCCTCGATATACCCGTTCGTCATTCGACATTCCCATTCGTGACTACAAACCTTGTCATCATGCTGGACGCCCCTATCCGTGACCATAATGATAGAGACCATAGCGATATTTTCACGGTTGGGGCGTTTGGAGCTGACAATTTATTATACACAGTTAAATCAATCTATGACATAAACGGCGGTGGGACTCAAATAGATGTCGTATTTCAAGAAAAAAACCCAAACATAACAAGACTTCGGATAGCTTTCAAAAAGGCTTGTTCCGGGAAGGTTATCGTAACTTCCTGGCAGCAAAAATAATTGTCAGCATCGATAGGACCGTAACAATTAGGGATACGATTCACGAAATTCATTGAGTGAATATGAAGCTTGTCATAAAAACATTTGTTCTCATTATTATCACGACCTGCTTATCATGCCAGCAATCTCAATCGGATAAGCCTCAATCGAAAACGAGAATTTTTGTCTACAGGATGTTTCCTTTTTATACAACCCAACCGCTATCATCATACCAGGATGGGGACAAAACAGTTGTACCGTTAACTGTCGAATTCAGTGACGATTATCAAGGGCGTTTGAGTGGATGGCGTATACCATTTAATTGGTAATATTCTGTAAAAAATTATCGACTAAACCAGCAGGACAGCACCAGGGTCGCGCCTTTATTATCAATTAAGCAATGCCTTGGCCAGGCATTATACGAAATCGAATTCTAATTATTTGCTATTGCCGATTATTGTCCCATCTCCATTGCATTCAGGGGATGCACATACAGGTTCCAAGGTGAAAGGCGTTGAAGGACAAGGGGCAATAGTTGAAAATGTTGTTATGGAATTTCTACTGTGAAAAATAATTTTCTGAAATTCAAATTGTTACTGTTAACATTAACTTTGGTATGTTTTATGTTTGGGTGTAGGGCGAAAAAAGAGGTTATCAAATTTGACAACGAAATGGTATCGTTTGACATTACAGGGGGTGCCAAACCAGCACCTTCATTTGTTGGTGGAGTTGGGTTTGACGCTTCCTTAAATATCAACAAAAATTCTTTTAGTGCACCTCACGTAATAGCGCTTCTTGTCTTCCAATTAGCCAATGGAGAATTTTGTTTTATTTATGTTAATAATGATAACGAACGAATATTGACAACTAGTGACCAAAAAAAGAAAAATATCAGACTGAATTCGGCGAATGATTTTGAAAAGCTTAAATTAAAAATATCAAAAATGAAACAATTTGAATTTGCAATTCTTAATAAGACTATTGTGATAGAAGATATCGATTGTGTCAAATTTTGGTGGGGGAGTACAGGTGTAAGATTCTTTGGCTTAGAAAGTACTTATGACGGGGTAATATCTTTATTTAAAACAGGTTTTTTAAAAAAAATGAGCACAAAGAATTCAGGTAAAATTTATTTTACCAAATGGAGTAAAAAAAATAAAAATTGGCCGGAAATCCACTCCATTAAAAGAGGGGATAGATTTTGGGATATGAAATACAAAGGGATTCCTTTTGAAAAAGAGAAACAGTAATACTTATGAGTACATAATTAGTGTCGGTCCGAAAAATGCCTTATTGAGGGTCAGATACTAAAAAGGGGTCAAGTCCGTTCTTGACTCTTAAGCCGATTCTCGGCCGGGTAGAGCAACCCAAGCGATAGTGGAGACGAAGAGCCTGTTTGAAAACCGATGAAATGGCTGCAAATGCGTGAAAGCGGTCCAATTCGCCGCAAATTTTCTGCGAATAGACCGGCTATTCTCCTCAAATTTGCAACAATTTGTCCTCGCTCTCACATATTTTCGCTTCAATCCCCTGATTTTCAAACAGGCTCTAAGGGGTAGCATCCCGGTTGACCCGGTACTCGGCTGATCCTTCGACAGCCCTTCGACAGGCTCAGGACAGGGCAGGACTCAGAATGAACGGCGTTGGGGGCAATCCCAACACCCTAACCCGCTCACCCTGAGCCTTCCTGAGCTTGTCGAAGGGTCGACGAAGAGTCGAGGGGAATCAATGGCCAATTTTCAGGGAACTATAAACGAAATATGGTTATTGCTCTATTTTGACGTTTCACCCCCACCCGGCCTCCCTTCGGTCTTCGCCAAGGCTTCGCCCCGACAGGCAGCCTTCGCCAAGGCTTCCGTCTTCGCTGAACAAGCTACGACGGGACAAGTCGTCGCGACAAGCCATCAAGGGGGAGGAGAAAAAAAGCTTCCCTCCCCTGGTTGCTTGTCCGCCGTAGCGATTACCGCGAAGGAGGGGGAGGGATTGAGGGAGGGGGCAAAATCAGACTCTCCTTTTGATTGGTTATAGGCCCCATACGTTTTGTTCTAAAACTGAGCCGGTTCCCGGCTGAATGCTGCAGGCTGAAAATACAAACGCGGATAAAAACCATTTGCGTTCCTGAAAGGGAAAAAACGATGAAAGCACTGGTAACCGGAGCAGGCGGATTTATCGGCTCCCATCTCGCCGAGGAGCTTATCAACCGGGGATATGCCGTGCGGGGGCTGTTCATGCCCGATGAGCATGCCGACCATCTTGAGGCGATGGGCGTTGAGGTCTTCCGCGGCGATTTGACCCGGCCCGAGACCCTGAAGGGGGTGGCCGAGGGCATCGACACGGTTTTTCATCTGGCCACACGAACCCTTGACTGGGGATCGCGCAAGCTGTTCGAGCGGATCATGGTCGACGGCACCCGCAATCTGCTGGAGGAATCAGCGGCGAGCATATCGCGCTTTGTATACTTTTCCTCCATCGCGGCCCTGGGGTTCGGAAGAGATCAGGTCGGAGCCGATGAGGACGCCGAGCGGATCACATGCGGCATTCCCTACTGCGACACAAAAATTGTTGCCGAGGACCGCGTGAAAGAATTCTGCGGCAGCCGACACATCGATTACACCATCATTCGGCCGGCCAACGTGATCGGCCCGGGCAGTGTGTGGGTGCGTGAGGTACTGGACGGCTTTATGCGCGGCCCCCTCCCCTTGATCGCCGGCGGGTGGGCACCGGGCGCCTTTGTCTATGTGAAAAACCTGGTGGACGGAACGATCCTTGCCGCCGAATCGGAAAAGGCCATCGGGCGAATCTATCATTTCCGTGACGACTACCCGATCACCTGGGGAGAATACCTGAAGACCCTGGGCGGCTGGGTCGACAAAAAACCCTTTGGAAGCATTCCCTTCAAACTTGCCTGGACCCTTGGCAGTGTCTGTGAAAAACTGCTCTCACCCGTTGGCATCCGGCCGCCCGTCACGCGACTGGCAGCCGGTGTCATGGGGAAAAACAACGATGTGGACAACACCCGCGCCAAAACGGAACTGGGCTGGGCCAGCCGGGTTCCGCTCGATCAGGCCATGGACGAGATCAAGGCCTGGGTGATGGAGCACTACCGGGCGCCGGAAACCTGCCATTTCAAGGAGTTTCATAACCGGGTCGTATACATTACCGGCGGATCGAGCGGCATCGGCCTTGAAATCGCCCGCCTGTTGGCAAAAAAGGGGGCCCACCTGGTTCTCGTGGCCCGCAGTCCGGAAAAACTCGAAGAGGCCCGCCGACAAATCGCCCAATCCCGGCGAAGCCCGCATCAACGAATCACCACCCTGTCGGTGGATGTGACCGACCCCGATGACGTGAACAAAAAAATGGCCCGGGCCGTCACGGATGCCGGCATACCGGACATCCTGATCAACAGCGCCGGCATCATCGCGTCAAACTACTTTGAAAGCATCCCCTACGACACCTTCGATGCTGTGATGAAAACCAACGTGTACGGGGTCCGCAACGTTATCGCCGCCCTTCTGCCGGCCATGAAAAGCCGGGGCGGCGGCAAGATCGTCATCCTGGCATCGGTCGCGGGACTGATGGGTATGTTCGGCTATACGACCTACGCCACGTCAAAATTCGCCATCGTCGGCTTTTCCGAATGTTTGCGAAGCGAATTGAAACGATACAATATCGCCGTGTCCATGTTCTGCCCGCCCAGTGTCAAAACCCCCATGATCGATGAGGAGGCGAAGACCATTCCGCCGGAGTCCCGCGCAGTAAAAAAACTGGCCGGAATGCTCGACCCCGAGTATGTCGCCCGGGCCGTGGTCAAGGGCATCTGCAAAAAACGATTCATGATCATTCCGGGGTATATCGCCAAAGGCCTGTATCTCTCCCAGCGGTATCTCGGAAGCGGTGTATCGCGGGCGGTCTCGGATTTTGTCGTCAAGCGCGCGGGAAAGCGGGCACATAAGAAAGGCGAATTTAATTAATTGCAATGTATTCAATCCGCGGTCCTGAAACCGAATAACGCCTACAAGGAGTCGATCCATGAACATGACAATTAGCCAGGCCACCCAGGCGATCAATCTTCCGGGTATCGGTCAGCTGGGCATCCTCGTTCCCAGCATCGATGAATCCCAGGCATTCTACGAGAAAATCCTGAACATCAAGCCGTGGTACCGGGCGGATATCGTCGAGGAAACCATCTATTTCGAAGGCAAAACCATTGATCTGACCCTCGACATCGTGGTCGGCTACAGCAACGGCGTCCAGGTGGAGCTGATCGAAATCGTCAGTGGAGACCGGAATCTTTACACCGGGCACCTTGAGACGCGCGGACACGGGCTCCATCATCTCGGGTTTTACGTCCGGGACATCGACAAGGGCCTTCGGGACATGAAGGCGGCGGGCCTTGAACCGATACAGCACGGAACCCTTAAAACCAAGGGCAACGCGGTCACCCGGTTTGCCTACTTTGATACCGTCGAGCAGTGCGGCTATGTGACGGAGCTGATTGAAACCAAGCTGTACGGTATTTACGTGGGGTCTTTTCCCCTGCTGATGAAAGTCGGCACATTGACTGGCGACGTGGAGCGGGTTGGGGGGTAAAAGACGTTTTTTAACCACGGAACACACCGACTACACGGAAAAAACCTCCAAAACCGCTTTCCGTGTAGTCCGTGGTTCCCCAACACTACTCTCCACCACTTCATCAACGGCATACTTTATCAACCGCGAATAATCTGATAATAATCCCTGTAACATCCCTGACAGATTCCCGACCGGCATCAGGCCCTTCAAGACCGGATATTCCAACCGACACCACCACACAACACACTTTAATAATTGACATAAAACCTTTGGCAGCATCAATAAGGAGGTATCGCCATGATGAAACTGTTGGCCCTCATCATATGCCTGGGTGTCTGGAGCTCGCTTTCGGCCATGGCCGGGGAACCGTTTGAAACCGATGTGATCAAAACATCCGCCGGAGACCTGGAGATAACGTTCATTGGCCACGGAACCCTCATGATGAAACAGGGAGATATGATCATCCATATCGACCCCTTTGGCCGGCTGGCCAATTACTCGACCCTTCCCAAGGCCGATGTCATTTTCCTCACCCACCATCACGGCGATCATCTCGATCTGGCGGCCCTTGATCAGGTGCGCACAGAGAGCACTGTGGTGGTTCTCACCGAGATTTGTGCAAAGAACGTGAAAGGCGGAATCGTCATGAAAAATGGCGATGTAAAAACTGTAAAGGGGATCGGGGTCGAAGCTGTGCCGGCATACAATCTGGTCCACAAGCGCGACAGCGGCGAGTTCTTTCACCCCAAGGGAGAGGGAAACGGCTATGTCCTTACATTCGGCGAGACGCGCATCTATATCGCCGGCGACACGGAGAACACGCCGGAGATGAAAGCCCTGAAACAAATCGACTGCGCCTTTCTGCCCATGAACCTGCCCTATACCATGACCCCGGAAATGGTCGCCGATGCCGCCATCGCCTTCAAGCCAGCCGTGCTCTATCCCTATCATTACGGGGAGACCAATCCCACCCGGCTGACCGAACTGCTCAAAGACCACCCGGACATCGACGTGCGTATCCGGAAAATGAAATAACCTATGGAACCGAATAGAGCCGGAGTTGATTGATGTCTAAACGAGATCCTCAACTGCTGATAGAGGATATCCAGATTGGATCATGAAATTATTTGGCATATTTTAAAACAGGATCTTTTGAAATTGATGGATCAAATTCAAAATCTAAAATAAAACAGGTATCATTTGAAATTTGCTTTTTTATGGCAAAATATTTTTCACCACAGAGGACACGAAGAGCACGAAGAACTGCGTTAAATTTTTTGATTACAATATGATATAAAAGCATATGGGGTTTGGCGTTTGATTTTAACCTCAAGAAAAAATTAAGTTTTAAATCGTTTGCAGTTCTCTGTGACCTCTGTGTCCTTCGTGGTGAGTTTGCTTTTTTAAATATTTGAAATCGATAATTTGTATCCCACCATATAGTGACGTGTAAAGCCGACCTGGCCGGATAAGACACACGGTCGCTTCGCGAAATGGAGTTGCCCTGCCTTTTTTTGGCCGTTGAAGCATCTGCGGCAGCAGCCGGAAAATCCGGAGTAAAAAGCCGGCCATGTCGGCCGATTTTTTGTCTGCGCCCGTCTGCGGTTAATTTTGCCGTTCTTTGAGGCGTTGCGTGAGATAAATATTTTTTTTGTCCATGTTTTCCGTGTGAGTCCGTGGTTGATATCGCCTTTCTTAATATCCCCGGGAATAGAACCAGTGTACGTTTACGGCAAAATATTTTATGATTACCCATCTGAATAGAACGATCCGATAAACTGTGGGGGATATTATCCAATGGTGCGAAACAACAAGCTGCTGCTGATCATCATTTGTCTGGCTCTGGGCGTAGTTTTTTTCTATTTCAATCCTGTCGGGTACAACCGCCGGCAAATTATCAGCCACCCTCGAGAAATTGCCCCGCGGGGTGATCTGGCAGACTTTGAAACCACCACCATCTCGATCTTCAACCGCGCGGCCCCGTCAGTGGCCTATATCTTTACCGAACAGGCCGTGTCCGGATTTTTCGGCAACCAGCAGATCAGTGAAGGCGCTGGTTCCGGTTTCCTCTGGGACGAGCACGGACATATTGTGACCAATTTTCATGTGATCCAGGGGGCACAGCGCATCCAGGTTCGCCTGGAGAGCGGGGAGTCCATCAGCGCCACCTACGTTGGCGGCTCTCCGGATCATGATCTGGCCGTAATCCGCCTGCGCCAGACCCCGAGAGATATCCGCCCCATTCCGGTCGGCAATTCCAGCGACCTGCAAGTCGGCCAATCGGTGTTTGCCATCGGCAATCCCTTCGGCCTGGCCCGCACACTGACCACCGGGGTGATCAGCGCTCTGAACCGGCGCATGCCAACCGCCGGCGGGCGCGAGGTGTTCGGAGTCATCCAGACTGATGCGGCCATCAATCCGGGAAACTCCGGCGGCCCGCTGATCGACTCGGCCGGGCGCCTGATCGGCGTCAACACGGCCATTATCTCCGGCTCGGGAAGCTCGGCCGGCATCGGATTTGCCGTACCGGTGGATACGGTTAACAAGGTGGTCCCGCAGCTGATCACAAAAGGGAAAGTGCCCCGGCCGGGCATTGGGATCACTGTGCTGGACGAGGAGCGCGCCGCCAGTCTGGGCGTGGTCGGGGTAGTGATCGACCGAGTGATGCCCGGATCCGAGGCGGATGAAGCGGGTCTTCAGGGCATTGACTACCGCAACCAGCAGCTGGGCGATGTTATTGTAGCGGCAGAAGGCAAAGCGATCAACGACCTCCACGACTTTTTCAGAATCATTGAAAAATTTGATATCGGCGCAACCATTACCCTCGAGGTGCGACGCAATGGGCAAGTTCGCACCGTGCAGGTCGAACTTATGGACATATCGTGAGAGGCAGCGGTTAGCGGTTAGCGGTTAGCGGTTAGCGATCGGTGCCTTATTCAGGAACTTCTGTCAAAAAAAACCAGTTTCGCTATTCCCAATCGCTATCCATTGCTATCGGGATCGAAAAGCCACGGGTCTTAGGCACTACAACTGGATGTGTACCGCCTTGCGATATACGACGTACTGCCAGCTATGGGATCGAAAAAATCGATTTCGATACCGATAGCGATCCCGACAGAACCATATCCCAGCGAGCGGATGCACGAGACGCTTACTCTTCTCGCCGGTGATACGTGTTTGCCGTTCGCCGTCCACTAATTGCTAACAGCTAATACCTAACAGCTAATACCTAACAGCTGATGTTCAATAGCTAATTGCTGTTTTTTTACCCCTTCAGCAGCCGGCCGGTGAGAAACGTACCCAATATGGCGAGGCACTCCATATCCAAGTAGTGTTCGGCAGAGCGCCGGAACAATACCGTGCACTGGGCCGGAAATTCATCGTCCCGGTCATTGAACCGCAGAAACAACGGAATCCGGGGAAGGGCATCAAACTGTATGGACAAATCAAAACCGGCGGCTTCACTCGCCGGCCGGCCGCCAATTTTCATGCAAACCGCCCGGAGGGCATCCAGTTTGCCGGAAAACGTCTCAGCAATGATCCGGTGGGTATTGTTGGCAAAATAATTGACCAGCGGGCCGGAATCCTTGAAGTCCCGGTAAGTCATCCAGTCACCGGCAGCGGGCGCTGTCTCCGGGCACATGAGAACATACTTGCAGGCAACGACGCTCACGGCAAAATCGGCCGGCTTGCCCATTGAATCCAGCACACCGCCGGCCGACACCCGGTAATTCTTCCCGTAAAAGGGAATGATCAATTCGCCGCCATCCATTCTTGCCCCCAGCCGGTCGGCCCGCCCGGCCAGGTCAACCTTGGCCACCTGCTCCAGATAGCTGCGGTAGGTCCTCTCAAACACTTTCGCCTTCTCATTCATTCGCTTGCATCCCTTTCCTGTTCCGCCAGAAGGGCCTCGTATTCATCTTCCAGTTCAAGCAGTTCCATCATGATGGCCGGTTTGACCGAATGCGCGGGCAGTCGCTGCCGGGTTTCGGCAATCCTGGCTTCAAGTGCCTTGAGCTTTTTTTCACGTTCGCTGCTCTGTTTCATCCTGAATGTTTCTCCCGGCTATACTTAAACGGACAAGCTTAAAACCTTTTTAAAGCTATTGATAAATACTCTGAAATTTCACCCGAAATGCAATATCAGAGCCGAATTGCATCAATAACCGATTCCGGCCGGCATCACGTTCGCCGCGCTGGTGGCATGGCACGGCGTCACCCCGTATACCATGCTGCATTTCGGGCAGGCAAACTCCATGGTAGTCATTAAGTCAAAACATGCCATTCTGGGTGCGTGTTGGCCTGTTTAAATTTTTTACGATATTCACCGTATCTACCCCCGCAAATTGCGTTCCGTCGACGGTCGAGCCGGTAAGAGAAGCCTCTGTGCTGGTTGAATTCAAATCAAGTTCTCGAACCTTGAAAAACAATATCAGGTCACTGTCGCCATCGCGCTCTACACAATCGTATCCGACATCCTCAATGGTCCATCTGACAGGCGAAGCGCCGGCAAAAAGGACCGTGGGCGGATCAATTGTCGCAGCGTCGAAACTGTCGGTGGTCAAAACGGCCACCGGAACAATGCCTTTGGACCTGAGGTTGATGCTGTTGGGGTCGCTGCAGGGTTTGATGTCGATCAGCACAGACAGCTCGGTCTGCAAATTCCAATCGAAAAGATTACCCTGGCTGTACGCATTTGTCCCCACCGCCACCATGGTGCCGTCAAATTTCACCCCAACGGTATTATCCCACCCCGAGGCGACGTGCACGATATCGGTCCATCCATCGACATCGCACTGGCCAGCACGATTATCTCCCGCCGCTACCACCGTACCGTCGGATTTCAAGCCTACGGTATTGTACCAACCGGCAGCCACCTGCACGATATCGGTCCACGTGCCGACATCGCACTGACCATCACCCTCATCGCCCACCGCGATCACCGTGCCGTCTGGTTTCAAACCGACGGTATGGCTGAGACCGGCGGCAACCTGTACGATATCGGTCCAGGTGTCCACATCGCATTGGCCAAAGGAGTTATCACCCACTGCCACCACCGTGCCATCGGATCTCAGGCCTACTGAATGGGACTCGCCGGCGGCTACGTCCACGATATCGGTCCAGGTGCCCACATCGCATTGGCCGGACCAATCAGCTCCCACCGCCACCGCCGTGCCGTCGGGTTTCACGCCCAGCGTATGAAACTCACCGGCGGTCGCCTGAATAATATTAGTCCAGTCCCCCACATCGCACTGGCCAGCCCAATTATCCCCCATCGCCACAACTTTACCATCGGATCTCACTCCAACTGTATAATAATAGCCAGTAGTTATCTGCACGATGTCGGTCCAGGCACTCACATCGCACTGACCGTCAAGATTGTACCCCACTGCCACCAGAGTGCCATTGGCTCTCAGGCCAGCTGTCAGTTCAAAATCTGCATCTGCCTGTATGATATCAATCCAGGCGCCAACATTGCATTGGCCATCCGAATTGGATCCTATCGCCACCACTGTGCCGTTGGATTTCAGGCCTACGGTATGCTCCCAGCCTGCAGCCACCTGTACGATATTGGCCCAACTGTCCACATCGCACTGGCCAAACCAATTCAGCCCCACCGCCACAACCGTGCCGTCGGATTTCACACCTACCGTATGATCTCCGCCAGCGGCGACCTGAACGATATCGTTCCATTCATCGACATCGCACTGGCCAAATGAGTTATCTCCCACCGCCACCACCGTTCCATCAGATTTTATTCCCACATTATGGGAATCGCCCGCGGCTATCTGGACGATGTCTGCCCAGGTGTCCATATCACCCGGGGTATCCCCGACTGCGATCACCGTGCCGCCGGATTTCAACCCCACGGTATGTCGCTCGCCGGCGGCGATTTGCACGATATCGGTCCAGGCGTCGACATCGCATGGGCCAGCAGAGTCATCACACCCCACTGCCACCACCGTGCCGTCGGATTTCAGGCCCACCGAATGATTCAGGCCGGCGGCCACCTGCACGATACCGGTCCAGGCGCTGACATCGCATGGCCCGGAAGAATCATAACATCCCTCTGCCACCATGGTGCCGTCTGATTTCACGCCAACGGTGTGAAAATCACCGGCGGCGATCTGAACGATATCGGCCCAATCGCCTACATCGCACTGGCCATCCACATTATATCCCACCGCCACCGCTGTTCCGTCGGATTTCAGCCCTACCGTATGGCTCCAGCCAGCGGCGACCTGCGGCTGGACCTCTGAGGCTGACGCTTGCAGATGGAGCCCGACGCCTATGCCCGAAACGAGAAAAAACAAAACTATTTTTTTCATCTTCCCTCCGTTCACGGTTAAACTTTCTTATTTTGCCGTAGCGATAACAAAAAGCTCCTTAGTGTACCTCCAACACAGCCCATATTGCCGCCATCCGCGTTGTAAGGACTTGGCGGCACTCTCAGCAATGAATCAGAATGTGTCGATGCGGCGTCCGAATATCCGGTTGAAAATTGCCTTTACGGATTTCAAGTCAGTCAATCGGCAATCGAATCAAGGATGTTTTCAAAGCTGGTTCAAAAACAATGCGGAGGAAAAAATTGGAAACAACAGATGTTATCTCAAATGAAACCGATTCGGGGAGCGGCGCCATGCACGGGTTTCATTTCAGTTTGTCGCTTTGAGCAGGGGTGGTATGGAAAAAAGATCGTCCCTAATAGTCACATTACTATTAGGGGATTTTGGAGGAAAACAATCAGCAGGATTTCCTATTTAGCATCCTGCTGATTTACCGAATTATCTTAATGCCATCGTGGGATAGCGAGTAATTTTTCCTTTAAAATGAGCAAAAATTGGTCATTCTAAAGTCATAGGCATGCAAAAGTTTGAAACCAGGGTAAGAAAAGGCAATTAACCGCAGACGGTCGCCGACCAACGCAGACAAACCGATGAATTCCCCCTCACCCCGGCCCTCTCCCCCACGGGGGCGCTGATCTTTATACACTCTTGACACAGGGGGTAAGCATAACTGGCTTAATTTTCGATAATTATTTTTTTAATTCTCTGGATACCCGCCCCACGCCTTCGCGGGGGCAGGCTCTTCGCGGGTATGACGGGATACACTCTTGATGTCATTCCCGCGAAGGCGGGAATCCAGAATAACCTCGATATTACAGGGGAGTACCGCGCTTCTTACGAGTTTATTAAAATCCCCCTGTGTCAAGTGTGCGCCAAGCTCAGCACGGGGGCGAGGGAGAAAGACTTCGAAATAAATTCCAGTTTGTTTTCAACAGGCTAACCAAAGCATACCATGCCGGGCGC
>ENA-ORCU01000650-ORCU01000650.1-marine-metagenome-genome-assembly--contig:-NODE-650-length-12157-cov-2.740894_pt1 | contig 12157 bp, 10 predicted proteins | sample MGYA00248631_ERZ508512 | MGnify/ENA primary metagenome ERZ508512 (study PRJEB26183, sample SAMN06268844) | marine metagenome | isolation source: Tt an P1 anaerobic enrichment on pine from sediment taken...
TGACGGTACTCAAAGAGTTTATTGCTGCTTTGCCGCAATATGATTTTGTTTATTTGGGCGATAATGCACGAACACCCTATGGAACCCGCTCGTTCGATGTGGTTTATGAATATACGCTCGAAGCCGTGAAACGGCTTTTCGATGAAGGTTGCCACTTGGTGATTCTGGCTTGCAATACCGCATCGGCCAAGGCCCTAAGATCCATTCAGCAGCGCGATTTGCCCCGGATTGCCCCGCATAAACGGGTGTTGGGCGTCATTCGCCCTGCCGTTGAGGAAGTGTCTGAGCTTACGAAAAACGGACATGTGGGCGTTGTGGCCACTTCCGGAACAGTGGCTTCCGAATCCTATCCGATTGAACTGGAAAAATGGTCGGGTGGCCGGGTCAGGCAAACCACCCAGGAGGCTTGCCCGATGTGGGTTCCCATTGTTGAAAATAACGTCATCGATACACCTGGAGCCGATTTCTTTATCCAGTCGAATTTACAGTCGCTTTTTCAAAAAGACCCGTTGATTGACAGCCTGATTTTGGGTTGTACGCATTATCCGTTGCTGATCGATCTTATTCGCCGGTATGTTCCCCACGAAGGCATACAGGTAATTGAACAGGGTAAAATTGTAGCTCGTAAACTGCAGGACTACTTGATCCGTCACCCCGAAATAGACTCTTTTTGCTCAAAAAATTCGCGAAGAAGATTTCTAACCACTGAGGAGGTTCATTTTTTCGAATCCAGGGCTGAGCAATTTTTGGGTTATCCCATTCAGGCTGAAAAGATTGAGTTCTAAAGCTTATTTTTCTTGTTCAGTAAGCGGTGAATGTCCTGATCGGGGCCGGCAATTAAACTGGCCAGTAAGCGTGTTTTAGGAAATTGTTCTAAAATAATACGCAGGAAAACCGTGATTGGAATGGACATGATCAGCCCCGGAACTCCCCACAGATAGCCCCAGAACATAAGCATGATTAAGATGGTGATGACATTGATTGAAAACGTCTTACCCATAAATATTGGTTCCAGCACGCCACCCATCAGTACCTGAACCGCAGTGATTGATAAGACGAAAAAGAAAAGAACGCTGGTCGGATCCAGCTCAATGAAGGCAAACAAGGCCAGCAGGACAACGGAGATCACAGAGCCAATCATTTGAACAAAATTGATGATGAAGGCGAAGAGTCCCCAGAAAATTGGAAAGCTAACATCGAAAAACAGGCAGGCCAGCCCGATTCCAATGCCGGTTAACAGGCTGATTACGAATTTTACCAGCACAAACTTGATGATGTCTTTTTCAATTTTCATAAAAATCTTAACGGATGAATATTGTTGTTTGAAAATTGTATCGTTCAGCATTTTCTGAAAATTTATAGAACCCGAAAGCAGTAAAATGGTGAAGAACAGGGTCATCAAAGTCATGGAGATTGTGTCGCTGACGAAATCAAGGGTTAGGCCGACATTTCCCAGGTTGTCGTTACTCTCGAAATAGTGAAGTAAAATATTCTCTCCTTGTACGCGCTGCATGCCAAAGAACTGCTCGATGGAAACAATCAGGCTGGTTAGCTTGGTTTCGGCTTGGGTGAAAAAATCGTTATCAGTCGCCATGATTTCATTGCTCGAAAGCTGGATTAATTCGCCGCCGGCTTTCAGGCCTCCGATAATAATCAAAATGACAAGCAGAATGCTGACTGGCTTGGGAACGCTTCGTTTGTTCAGCCACCGCATGAAAGGTAAAAACAACAAGGCAATGAACATGGACGCAATCAACGGAATAAAGATGAAGGATAAGGTTTTCAGCAGGTAAAAAACGATTGGGATAGCGATCGTCAACAAAAGGATATTTGTCGTTTTTGTTTCTTTGAGATTCATTTTCGGGATATCAATTTTTCTTTTTGAATGTTATCTTTTAACACGCATTTCAGGACTAAAGTTTTGTTTGTGCCCTAAACAAAAATTCAAGTCAGAAAAACCGGCGGAAGAAGTTTGTCCGGCTATGGATTTTTTTAGGGTAATTCATAGTGAATTCCTGCATCGGGACCCAGCGGGATGCCCAACAGAAGCCAGGCAACCAGCAACAATACCCAGAATAGCAAAAAGATGATGGAGTAAGGGAGCATGGTAGCGACAATCGTTCCAATTCCGGCTTTGGGATCGTATTTCTGCACAAAGGCAATGATGAGGGCGAAGAAGCTCATCATGGGCGAAATAATGTTGGTGACGCTGTCTCCGATTCGATAGACAACCTGCGAGAGCTCGGGAGAATAGCCCATAATCATGAACATCGGAATGAAGATGGGGGCCAGAATTGCCCATTTGGCGGAAGCACTCCCCATGAGCATGTTGATGGAGGCTGATAAAAGGATGAACAGGATCATGAGCGGAATCAATCCGATATCGGCCGACATCAGCAGGTTGGCGCCTTTCACTGCCAGAATCATACCCAGGTTGCTCCATTTGAAATAGGCGACAAACTGGGCTGCAAAGAATACGAGGACCAGGTAGGTGGCCAGTGTTTTCATACTTTCGGCCATGCCGTTCATCACGTCCGCATCGTTTTTAAAGGCTCCGGTGGCAAATCCGTAAACCAGCCCCATGGCTCCGGCTGTAATAAAAAGCATGGCGACGACACCTTCAATTAGCGGTGAACTGAGTATGTTGCCATCTGCTCCCCGGAAAAACCCATCGGCGGGAATAATTCCGGCCAGGGAGATGGCCGTAATCAGCAGAAAAACGACCAAGGCGCCCAACAGGCCTTTTTTCTCTTTTTTTGAAAGTTGGTCGAAAGCCTGATCTTCCAGTGCCAGGCCGTTTTTGTACTTACCCAACCGTGGCTCTACTATTTTTTCGGTAACCAGGGTGCCGGCCAGGGCAATGACAAAGGTTGAAGCCACCATGAAATAGTAGTTGGCAGTGGCATTTACCCGGTAGCCTGGATCAAGAATCTGGGCAGCTTCCTGCGAGAGACCAGCCAACAAAGGGTCGATGGTTCCCAAGGCCAGGTTGGCACTAAAACCACCGGAAACACCGGCAAAGGCAGCTGCCATTCCGGCAATGGGATGCCGTCCGACAGCTATGAAAATCACGCCGGCCATCGGGATCAACAGTACGTAGCCCACGTCGGCGGCGATGTTGGAAAGAATCCCGGAGAAGACCAAAACAAAAGTTAGCAAATGTTTGGGAGAACTGAGTACCAGCAGACGTATAACGGCAGTAACCAACCCGCTTTGTTCGGCAGCACCAATACCCAGCATCGCTACCAAAACAATTCCAAGTGGCGCAAATCCGGTGAAGTTATCGACCATCTCCAGCAGGATCCGGTGAATCCCCTCGCCCGACAATAAATTCACCGGACGAATGAGTTCCTGCGTGCCCGGATGAATCGCTTCCCAGCCAAAAAAATGGCCGGCGGCTGACAACAGCAAGGCGGACAAGGCGAACAGGGCAAACAAGGTTGCCGGGTGGGGCAGGGCATTTCCAGCCCGCTCTGTCCAGTTCAGCATCTTCTGAAAAAAACCTATGTGGTGTTTTGTTTGGTTCATATTTGTTGATCGTTGTGTTATTCTTAATATGTGCCTGTCCGTCAGGTGACTGATGGTTTGTTGCCGGCTTTATGAATATAAGGATACCAGTCTTTCGCTTATAACTGTATTGAGAAAATGGAAATGACAGATGAGTCGGTGGCTGCACTTTTTCATCTGTTGCCTATCGGATTACCAAAGTTTTTTGGGATAGGCGCCCTCGTCTGTCAGGCGTTTAACCTGCTCCACAACAAAAGCCTTGTCTTCCGGGTAAGTGACACCGAACCAGGGTGAGTCGGCTTGCAATACTTTGGCTTGTATTTGCCCCGATGCGATCAGATCGAAAACCACGCTGGGGATGTAAAACTCCGATTTGGGTTGATCCTTCTTTTCATCCAGGAAGAATTTAAATTGGCTTTCAAGGTGTTCAAAAAGTGAAGGATGAAAACCCCAAAAATTCATGGATGCAGGCGTGTTTTCGTCTACCGCAATGGCAGCTCCGCTTTCATCCTTGAAAGATATTTCAGTTCCTGTTCTGGCAATCCCATGGCGCTCGGTGATCTCCACGAGGTTGTTTTCGGAATCCACTTTACAGATGCCTCGCGAAACCGTTCCAAATTCCGACAAGGTATTTTTCAGTTGGTAACCGACCATGCTGTATTTATCGCTGGCAGCCTGCTTATTCAGAAAATCGGCTGCGACCTGAAATGACTCCTGCCCGTAGAAGTCGTCGGCGTTAATGGCCGCAAAGGGTTCGTTGATCACCTCTTTTGCCATTAAGATGGCATGCCCCGTTCCCCAGGGTTTTTCCCGACCTTCGGGCAGCGAATAGCCTTCGGGTAGCTTATCCAGTTCCTGGTAGACGTATTCAACGGCAATTTTTCCGTCCAGTTTATCGGCGAAGCGAAGTTTGAAGTCGTCGGCAAAGCTCTTGCGAATCACGAAAACAACTTTTCCAAAGCCAGCCCGGATGGCATCAAAAATTGAATACTCTAAAATGGTTTCCCCGTTGGGGCCAATGGGTTCAATTTGTTTCAATCCGCCATAGCGGCTACCCATTCCTGCTGCTAAAATTAAAAGTGTTGGTTTCATGTATGCATTTTTTTTGAGCTTCGAATTTAGCCATTGTCCTTCCAATATCCAATGACCGATTACTAATGACTATTCTTTATACCAACCGGCGTACATGCTGTAGGCGTTGGCAATGCGATGTAGTTCTCCTTCCAACAGATCAGCACCGATGGCCTTGACCTTTTTGGCCGGAATTCCTGCGTATACGCTGCCCGATTCAACAATGGTTCCTTTGGTTACTACTGATCCGGCTGCTATGATGGTGTTGCTTTCAATCACCGCATCGTCCAGCACCACGGCATTCATGCCAATCATCACATGGTCTTTGATGGTGCAGCCATGCACAATTGCTCCATGGGCAATGATGACGTTGTTGCCGATGTTGGTCGGCGATTTTTGATAAGTCGCATGAATCACGGCACAATCCTGCACATTGGTATTTCGTCCGATGCGGATGGAATGAACATCGCCCCGAATGACGGCACCATACCATACACTGCTGTGATCGCCAATCTCAACATCGCCGATAATGGTGGCATTTTCGGCCAAAAAACAATCAGCCCCGATCGTTGGCGTTTTTCCTTTCAATGTTTTTATTAAAGCCATTATTCATATTCATTTTAAATTGAGAACAAAGATATGAAAAGCTGTAAATAATTAAATACATCTTATTTCGCTTGTTAATTATTAATTATTTTTGCTCAGATACATGGGAGAACGACCCTTATTCAAAATGGTTCCAAAGCGATAATTTATTATTTTAGCGGTCGTTTTTTTTAGTATTTAGAAGGAAAAATCCAGCTATTTAAAATAATTGTCAAATGAAAGACACAAAAGTTATTGAGTTAGAAGAAGTGGCCATCCGGTTCTCCGGCGACTCGGGCGATGGAATGCAGCTTACGGGAACTTTGTTCTCGGATGCCACCGCGTTATTTGGGAATGACATCTCAACTTTTCCGGACTATCCATCCGAAATCAGGGCACCGCAAGGGACTGTAGGCGGGGTGTCCGGGTTTCAGGTGCAGTTTGGACACAAAGAGATAAATACCCCTGGCGATGATGCGCATGTTTTGATTGCCATGAATCCTGCTGCCGTCAAAGCCAATGCCCGTTTTATCCGTCCGGGGGGGACCATTATTTATGACGTTGACTCGTTTAATCAGAAAAATTTAGATAAGGCTAAGTTTACGACCACTGATCCTTTTGCTGAACTGAAGTTGGAAGATTTCGTAAAAATTCCGGTTCCCATTACCAGCCTGACACGCGAAAGCCTGAAGGACTTCGGAATGGACAATAAGTCGATTTTGCGAAGCAAAAATATGTTTGCCCTGGGATTGATTTGTTGGATGTTTGGTCGACCGATGGACTATATTGAAAATTTTATATCGACTAAGTTTGCTAAAAAACCGATGGTTGTTGAGTCGAACCTGAAAGTATTGCATGCCGGTTACAACTACGGCATGAATATGCAGCACATGACGCCGCGCTATTGGGTGGATGCGGCAGCCATTGAAAAAGGCACTTACCGGAATATCAACGGAAACCAGGCTACGGCCTGGGGCTTTTTGGCTGCAGCCGAGAAGGCGGGGCTCGAATTGTTTTTGGGTTCTTACCCCATTACGCCGGCTACCGATGTGCTGACCACCTTGGCTGCACGTCGTGATCTGGGCGTGAAAACCTTTCAGGCTGAAGATGAGATTGCCGGGATTTGCACCGCTCTCGGTGCTGCTTTTGCCGGCAACCTGGCAGTAACCAATACTTCGGGGCCCGGACTGGCATTGAAGTCGGAAGCCATTGGTTTGGCCGTGATGGCCGAGCTGCCCCTGGTGGTCGTGAATGTTCAGCGGGGCGGCCCGTCAACCGGCTTGCCAACCAAGACTGAGCAGTCTGATTTGTTGCAAGCCTTGTATGGCCGCAATGGAGAAAGCCCGGTGGTTGTTCTTGCGGCCAGCACACCGTCCGACTGTTTCTACTACGCATACCTGGCCTGTAAAATTGCGTTGGAGCGTATGGTCCCGGTGATTTTACTAACCGATGGTTTTCTGGGTAATGGAAGTGAGCCTTGGCGTATTCCGGCGATGGCTGAGCTGCCGGAGATTAAACCACGAATCGCCAAAGATAGTAGCAAGTTTAAAGCTTATCGTCGGGATGTGGAAACCCTGGCCCGCGAGTGGGCTTTCCCCGGGATGGATGGATTCCAGCACCGGATTGGCGGTCTGGAGAAAAATCAGGAGGGCACGGTAAGCCACGACCCCGAGAATCACCAGGTGAACTGCGAAATCAGGGAGGCGAAAGTGCAGAAAGTGGTTGAAATGCTGCCCGAACTCGAAGTGTTTGGCGAAACGGACGGAGGCGATGTACTGGTGGTTAGCTGGGGAGGAACCTACGGACATACGGTGAGCGCTGTTCGCGAAATGCGTAAGGAAGGCAAGAATGTGAGCCTGGCGCACTTCAATTTTATCAAGCCGCTTCCGGCCAACACCCGCGAAGTGTTCAGCAAATTCAAAACAATCGTGGTTTGTGAATTGAACCTGGGACAATTTGCCGCCTATCTCCGAGACCAGGTGCCTGGCTTTGAGTACCGGCAGGTGAATAAGCTGAAAGGCTTGCCGTTTACGGTATCCGAACTGAAAGAAAATGTAGAAAAATTACTGGAGGACTAAGATATGATGACCGATTTGGCTTATACAATAAAAGATTTTAAGAGCGAGAACGAAGTACGTTGGTGCCCGGGTTGTGGCGACTATGCCATTATGAATGCGGTTCAGAAAACCATGGCCGACATGAATGTGCCTCATGAGAAATTTGCCGTCATTTCCGGTATTGGCTGTTCGTCGCGCTTCCCGTATTACATGAGCACTTTTGGTTTTCACTCCATTCACGGGCGTGCTGCGGCAATTGCTTCAGGAGTGAAAAGTGCCAATCCCGACCTCAATGTGTGGGTGATTACCGGTGATGGTGACTCGATGGCCATTGGTGGAAATCATTTTATTCACCTGGTCAGGAGAAACATTGACTTGAATGTCATTCTTTTTAATAATAAAATCTATGGTTTGACCAAGGGCCAATATTCACCGACAACTGATCGTGGATTTGTAACCAAGACTTCGCCATTTGGCACCATCGAAGATTCATTTATTCCCGGACAATTGGTGCTGGGATCGGGCGGAACCTTTTTTGCCCGTGCGGTTGATTCGAATGTGAAGCACAACCAGCAGGTATTTGCCGAAGCTGCCAAACACAAAGGGACTTCCATGGTGGAGGTGCTTCAGAATTGTGTCATTTTCAATGATGGCATCCATGAGCAAATAGCAGATCCGAAACACCGTGCTGAGCGTCAGCTGTTCCTGGAACATGGTAAGCCTATGATCTTCGGACAGGAAAATGAAAAAGGGCTGGTGTTGGAAAATGGCCGCCTAAAGGTGGTAACCATTGGCGAGAACGGAGTATCCGAAGCTGATATTCTGGTACACGATGCCACCGAGACCGATCTTTCCATCCACATGCAATTGATTCGGATGACTTTACCTGATTTCCCAATAGCCATGGGTGTGATTCGTTCGGTGGAAGCTCCGATTTATGATCAGGAACTGACCAAGCAGATTGAGACTGTTTCAGCAAAACGGAAGGTGAATAACATGGATGAGTTGTTGCGATCGGGAAATACCTGGGAGGTAAATGAACCCAACAGTAGCGAACCGGTGCCATTTTTTCAGAAGAAATGTCCGATCATCCAGTCTTAACGAACCCGTGTAATGCAAATTCACGACCGGCTTGAATCATCTGGCTCAAACCGGTTCAAAATAATAAGAGGAGGCTTCGGCCTCCTTCTTTTTTGTATTTAGCTCAAATAATGTTGGTACATCAGGCGAACGCCTTCTTCCAGTTCAATTTGATGTTTCCATCCAAGCTTATGTAATTTGGAGGGATCGGTCAGTTTTCGCAAGGTGCCGTCGGGTTTGGTCCTGTCAAATTCAATGGCTCCCTGAAAACCAATCGCTTGCTGAATCGTCTCTGCCAACTGATGGATGGCAATCTCCTTTCCGGTTCCAATGTTGATGTGCGTGTTGCGCACTTCGTCGTCGTCGCTGCCGGCTTTCACGTCCTCAAAATTCCGATTCTCCAGAAAGAACACGCAAGCTTCGGCCATATCTTCCGACCACAAAAACTCGCGCATCGGCTTTCCGCTCCCCCATAGATAAAGAGAGACCGGTAGAATTTGAGATGGTGGAACAGAGAACAGCCGCGTTTCTTCTTCGGCATTCGAGTGATGCCAGTGAATGCCATATTTTTTCAGCAGGTAGAGGATTTCTCTCTGGTCAGCCGACCCGTCCATGCCTTCCACCGGGCGTTTGTTCAGGTCGGCCCGAATGGCTTCCCAATTTGATTCTTCAAGGCATTTCGCCAGGTGGATCTTTCGAATCATGGCGGGTAACACATGCGAAGTTTCCAGGTTAAAATTATCGTTGGGGCCATACAGGTTGGTCGGCATGACTGAGATGAAGTTGGTGCCATACTGCATGTTATAAGCCTCACAGAGTTTCAGCCCGGCGATTTTGGCAATGGCGTAGGGCTCGTTGGTGTATTCCAGCTCCCCGGTCAGCAGGCAGTCTTCGGGCATGGGCTGCGGTGCATTTTTCGGATAAATACAGGTGGAGCCGAGAAACAACAGTTTTTTAACGCCATGCACATACGACTGGTGAATGACGTTGTTTTGGATTTGCAGATTTTCGTAGATAAACTGCCCGCGGTAGGTGTTGTTGGCGATAATCCCACCGACCTTGGCCGCTGCCAGAATCACGTAGTCCGGTTTTTCGGTTTCGAAGAAAGCGGCCACTGCTGCCTGGTTCATCAGGTCCAGTTCTTCCAGTGTCCGGCCAATCAGGTTGGTATAACCTTTATTTCGGAGGGTTTTCCAAAGGGCCGAACCCACCAGCCCTTTGTGTCCGGCGACGTATATTTTGCTATGCTTGTTCATGTTTGTTGTAGATTTATGTATAAACCAGTGCCTTCCGGCAGTTGTTCTTTTAATTAATCGCAAATTACAAAGATGATATGGATTTGGGATAGCTTTATCTTCGATAATTTCAGTTTTCGGTTCTTCTTGCTTCTTGCAGCTTTCTGTCTACTGGGACTGGAAACTGCGACTAATATTGGTTTTCAGTTTTTTGAACCACGTGGAATATCTCAAAACTCGCAATCGTTCCGCCGCTAGATTCCGGCTTCTTTTCGGCGGACTTTGATTTTCATGGCTCCTTTCACCGGCTTTTCTGATAGCAAGATCAGGTAGCCACCACCGCCGGCGCCAGCCAGTTTCCATGCCCATGCCTGCGACCGGTAACTGTCGATCACCTGGTTCACCTCCTCATTGACCATTGCCGGGAACATGGTTGTTTGTGCCTGGAATGAATCGAGAAAAGCTTTGGCAAATCCGTTCAGATCTTTGTGTTGAATCGCTTGCCAGGCCCGCTCGGAAGCATCGGCCAGTCGTTTCACGTTTTCGGTGTTGATGGCGGTTTCCTTCAACAAGTCGATCCCGTTGGGACGGGGCCACAACAACACCATGTAAAGGTGTTCTTCCAGCCAGCTTAAGATGTCTTCATCGTTGACCGATTCGAACTGTTTGGGCCCGTAAGCCTTGTCGTAATAATGTCGTACGAGTCCGGGCATGCAAATCCCGATAGCATCCTGAGCCCCCGAGATGAGCTCTGATCCGGGATCGTTTTCAAATTTAAACAGGATCTCAGCCAGGCGTTCGGGTTTTTCAAGTGGCAGGGTGTAAGGCCATATTTTTTTTGCAGCATTCCGTGTCGAGGTGCTCATGCCACACCGCTCGTTGTATTCGATGATGGGCTCCAGCGAGAGGGTGATGGCCCATCCGGGATGGAATTTCGATACGTAGGGTTGATCAATCCAGGTGCCTGCCAGGTCAATCCGGTAGGGCAGGGTACAGTTGTCGGAAGACCGGATGGCGGTGGTTGAGCGGGCCGGAAGTCCGGCGTCCGGAATCCGTTCCAACACCTTGAGTTCAATGCCCAGTTCATCGCACATTTTCTTTTTGGCCGGGGAATAGCCATCCTCGTTCACCACAAAATAATCGGGTTTGAGATCGGCCAGCTCACGGGTGAAATCCATGATGCCACTGCCCGAGTTGATAAAGGCGTCTGTTACGTGACGCACAGCTTTCACCATGTAAAGGCGCTCTTGCTCGCTGTTGATCGTGTGACGGCCTTTCAGTTCTTCAATGGTTTGATCGGAGCCAATGCCAACGTAAAGGTCCCCAAACTGAGATGCTTCCTTGAAAAAGGCAACATGTCCTGAGTGAAGCAGGTCGTAACAACCGGATACGAATACTTTCTTCTGCGTTATATTGTTTTTTTGTAGTTTTTCCATACTTGTCTATTTATAGTAATTGGATATCAGGCACTGGGCACCGGGCGTCGAGAATGTTGGCACTGGCCGTTGCGTGCCGGGTGTTTGGAGTGTGAGTACTGAGGATGAGACTAGAAAGACCATTTTCGGGATTTTTTTGCATGTTGACCAACATTCCAATGCTATTTTCATATTCTTTGTCGAGTGTCGAAAAATCATTTTCCGAAATATATTCACAATCCAAAGCAAAGTCAAGCCAGTTTTGGGTCTCAGCCGCTTCTGCTTCGCTTTCATTGAGTTTATTGGAAAATGACTTTGGATATTTTCGTCTCCTAAAAGCTTCGGCAATGTTGGCACAAACTGATCTTGAAGATCTCCTAATCTGATCGGTCAATGAGTAGGTCTCCTCCTTTGGAAAAGCTTTTGACAGCCGATAGATTTCTCTTGCTGCCTTAAATGCTTTTTGATAAACTTTTAATTCGCGGTGCGATGTGATTTTTTCCATGATTTTTTAGTTGGTATTCTTCTAATACAGGGAACAGGATGCCGGGCACTGAGCAGCAAGAATTTCCTTCTCTCATTTTCTCACCCTCTCACCTTCTCACCTTCTCACTCGCTCCAACCAAAGCGCTATTCAAAGTAATTCAAGGTTCGGTAACCGCCTTCCTGGAGCAGCGCATCTTTTTGCATCAGCTTAATGTCCGACCGCATCATGTCCTGGATTAGTCCGGCGAGGTCGTATTGCGGTTGCCAGCCTAAAACCGTTTTTGACTTGGTCGGATCACCAATCAACAGTTCTACCTCTGTTGGACGGAAATAGGTCGGATCGACCGCAACAACGGCTTGACCATCGCCGTCGCGCTTGATGCGGGCTTTGATACCTTCGAGGTATGGTGCACCCACTTTTTCAGTAAACAGGGCTTCGTCCACTGCCGTGAAATAGCCCTTTTCGTTGGTGCCTTCCCCTTGAAAAGTAATTTCCAGCCCAATTTCTTTGACAGCCATCTTAATGAAGTCGCGGATGGTGGTGGTAATGCCGGTTGCAATCACATAGTCGTCGGCTTTTTCCTGTTGCAGAATGAGGTACATGGCTTTGATGTAGTCCTTGGCATGTCCCCAGTCGCGTTTGGCTGACAAGTTGCCCAGGAAAAGTTTGTCTTGCATGCCCAGAGCGATCCGGCTGATGGCCCTTGTAATTTTCCGGGTC
>ENA-ORCU01000651-ORCU01000651.1-marine-metagenome-genome-assembly--contig:-NODE-651-length-12154-cov-2.906931_pt1 | contig 12154 bp, 9 predicted proteins | sample MGYA00248631_ERZ508512 | MGnify/ENA primary metagenome ERZ508512 (study PRJEB26183, sample SAMN06268844) | marine metagenome | isolation source: Tt an P1 anaerobic enrichment on pine from sediment taken...
CCATCTCGGCAAGATCGCCATGAACAACCTGGATCCGGAAGCTTATCGCGAGATCGTTCAGGGAGTTTACAATCAGGAAGGCACGCTTGCCGAACTGGAGCGCAAACACTTTCCCTACACCCACAGCGCCATCGGTGCCGCGTTGCTCGACAGCTGGAATTTTTCTCCTGACCTGGTGGCCTGCACGCTGTTCCATGCCGGCCAATCACCGAGCGGAGAGTTCGATGAAACAACCGAACGTCTGCTGGCGATAGTGAACCTGTCCGGCACCGTCTGCCAGCGCCTCGGTATCGGCCAGCGCCAGGCCGACGAGTCCGTACTATTGCTGGAAAATCCCCTTGCCTCGAAACTGCAGCTCGATGAAGAAGCGGTTGAAACGCTGCTCGAAGAGGTCAGTGGCGCCTTCGAGGAAACCCGGCAAGCCTTCCTCGGCGGCAGTTAAACCCAGGATCGGCCGCGCATCACTCCGCGGCCGACTCCGCCTTCGCTGTGTAACCAGCGAAAGCCGGTGTGACTGCGCCCAAGATGCGGAAAAATTGGCTGGGCAACCCTGGAGGGCCCGGCGCAGGGTCACTGCGACGCCAAACGTATCACCCCAAGGCAACATTCTTTCCGCGTCAGCCAAGGCACGACAGCCACTCCATGCTCACAGCCGCCGGCAACTTCCGCTACCGACGCTACATTATTACCCGACAATCCACCGCCGGCCCTGTGGAGGGCCTGTTGCTGGCAGTCGCGAGGTTGGCTGTAACAAGTCGGCGGCGGTGTATGACCTTCGCTATCGAATTGTCCCGACGCTTGCTTCCGAAAATCGTTCTTTGCGTGGAACCCTGCTGCGACCGATGGCGGGACGTGTGTTCCCGGTCCGGCAACAAAACGCAGCAACCGGCATAAACAAATCCTAGCAGCATCATTATTTCAAACATGGGCAGCCTCCCTGGAGGTGAGTTAGCCCAAGCATCTCCCGACCGTGTGACAGAATATGTCTCACCTCTCTGTGACAGCTGCGAAAGTTCCCCTACCTTGCGACAGGACGTCCGAGCGGCTGATGCCGCTGCTGTTGCTGAGCACTATCTGCGGTCTGCTCACTGCGACCTACAGCCCGCCATTGCCGCTCCCCCTGCTCTGGCCGACGCTGCTGACACTTGCCTGGCTGCTACTGCGTAAAAGCCCTCTGTCCCCGATTATAATGGCGGCCTGCTGCGCCCTGCTGGCCGCAGGCCAATACCATCAGCAACTTCATCCCGGTTTACCGGCGCATCATGTAGCCCGTATTTCCCGAGATCTGCCGGCGAGCATCGAAGGACGAATCCTGGCATTCCATCCCGGAGACAATACCCTGCGTATCGACCTTGAGGCGGATCGTTTGCTGAATGACGCAGTAATCCGGCCCCTGACCGGGCGCCTGCGGCTGACCGTCGGAGAAGATGTCCCGGGCCTGCGGGTCGGCCAGCGGATCCGTTTTCGCAGCCGTCTTCGTAGCCCGGTTCCTTTCGGCACACCGGGGGAGTTTGACTACCGCCGCTACCTGGCGGCCAGGGATATTTACGTTACGGCCTACCTGAAACGGGCCGATGCGCTGGTCCCCTTCACCGCTGAAGAGGAAAACAGCCTATTGACCCGACTGGCCGCTATCCGCCGCACCATCGGCCACCACATCGATGCAGCCGTACCAGCCGAGCAGGCGCCGCTGGTACGGGCGCTGGTTATTGGCGAACGAAAATTTTCCGTCACACGGCGGCAGCTACTGGCCGAGGCAGGCTTGTCTCATCTGTTCGCCATCTCCGGTTTGCATCTCGGCCTGGCAGCGCTGCTGCTCTACACCCTCGGCCGCTGGTTCTATCGCCGCAGCGAAACTCTGATGCTGCTGGCGCCCCCCGGCCGCCTCCTGCCGATCATGCTGCTACCTCTGCTATGGGGGTATCTGCAACTGACCGGAAACGCCCTGTCGACACAACGGGCGTTTTTCATGGCCGCCTGCGGCGCCCTGCTCTTGTTTTGCGGGCGTCGCACCAGACCTTTACAGGCGCTGGCAACGGTTGCCCTGGCCATGCTCTGCAGCAACCCGCTGATCTTCTTCGAGCCGGCCTGGCAGCTGTCGATGGCCGGGGTCGGCGGCATTCTGCTGGCCTTGCCGGGCTGGCAACAACACATTGCCCGCCTGCCAGGACTGTGGCGCTGGCCGGCAACTCTAACAGGAACCACCCTGGCCGCTACTTTCGCTACCACACCGCTGGTCCTCAGCCACTTTCACCTGCTGGCGCCGGCGGGCCTGCTGAACAATCTTTTGGCTGTGCCACTGATCGGTTTTGGCGCCGTGCCGCTGGGTCTGAGCGGAGCGATCTTCTCCCCCTTGTGGCCAACAGCGGCAGCAGCGCTCTTTCGGCTGTGCGGACAGGTCTGCCACCTGACCCTGCAGGGCGCCTCTTACTTAAGCGACTGGCCGCCGCTAAAGGCCCGTGTATTCTATCTGCCGCCCCACACCCTGATCGGCGTCGCCTGCCTCGCCCTGGCGCTGCTGATTCCGTTACCGCTCCGACGCTGGCACAGGTGGCCACTGCTGATCATTGCAGGAATGTTGATCCTGTGGGTACCTGCAGCTCCCCAGGCCCTGACCGTTACCGCCCTGAGCGTCGGTCAGGGAGAAGCTCTGCTTCTATCAAAGCCGCAGACCGGCCACTATCTCATCGATGGCGGTGGATTGTACGGCAGCACCTTCGATGTCGGTAGCCGCCTGGTGGCTCCGGCCCTCGCCCGGCTTGGAGTACGTTCCCTCGAAGCGGTCATCCTGACTCATGCTCATCCCGACCACTATCTGGGACTGGCAGAGATTCTCGAACAGGTTCCGGTCAAGGCCTTCTGGTCTGCTCTGCCCCTGGATGATTTGCCTCCGGTGTTGCGGATGCCTCTGCAACGCCATGCGATCCCGGTCCGCACCTTTCCCGCAGGCTGGAGCGAGCTGGAGCGAGAACCTGACAGAGGACTGGCCGTCTATGTTCCTTCTCAGCAGGCGGTCGAGATCAACGACCGCTCCCTGGTCCTCTACCTCCGCCACGGCCGGGACGGCGTCTTGTTCACCGGCGACCTGGAGCGAGCGGGAGTACAGGATCTTCTGGCCCACCCCCCTGCCGGAGCGGTCACTCTGCTCAAACTGCCCCATCACGGCAGTCGCCACTCCGAACCGTGGCGATTAGTGCACCGCTTTCAGCCGCAACAGGTATTCGCCTCCAGCGGCCGCCGCAACAGTTATGGCCTGCCTCACCAGAAAGTGACCGATGCCCTGGCCGCAAGGGGCCTGACCTGCTACGACACCGGTCGGCACAGCACCTTGCGTTTCTCCAGCACCGGCTCCGGCTGGCAGCTGCAGCAGTGGCAGAGAGGCCTTTTCCGTTGACATCCCGCCATGTGGTTTGCTAATTTTCATTGTTTATAAGGTCTTCATTTCCCTGGAGAGTTGCTGAATGAATAAAGCGGCGATTCTGGTTGTGGATGACGAACTCTTCTTTCGTCGTCTGTTTGCCAAACTGCTCAGCGAAGATGGTCATGAGGTGGAAGCGCTCTCTTCCGGCGAACAGGCTGTGGAGCGCATTCAGCAGGGGGGGGTCGAGGTAGTCGTCACCGATCTGGTGATGCCCGGCATCGACGGTCTGGAGGTGCTGCGCCAATGTCGCTCCCTGAATGATCCGCCCGAAGTCATTCTCGCCACTGGCAACGGCACGGTCGAAACCGCTGTTGAGGCCCTCAAGAACGGTGCCCGCGACTACCTGGTCAAACCCTTCAATCCCCAGGAATTGCGCCATATAGTGGCTACCTGCCTGGAACAACGCCGACTGCTCAGGGAAAACACCCAGCTGAAACGCCAGATCGACCTCTTTCAACGGGGACAGCATCTGGCGGCCCAGCTCGACATCGAACAGCTCTTTGAAGAGGCATTGCAGGCGCTGCTTCATGAAGTCGGCGGCGGCCGCGGCATGGCCTTTCTGGCTGCTGAAGACAGCATCTCCCATGTCGTTGCTCTCAATGACCTGTCGGAGAACGAGGCGCTGCCCCTGGCCCACGCCTTGTTGCCCGAGCTGGAGGGCCTTAAAACCCTTCGCTTGCTGCAGAATGACGAACTGCCAGGCAACCTGCCGCTACCGGCCGGTACCCATTCGCTGTGCCTTTTGCCGTTGCACTACCAGAATCGCATTGAGGGCATGTTGGTTCTTCTCAACCGGACGACCGACGATTTCCGCCACCCCCTGCCATGCCGCAATCTGCTCTTTCTCATGGAGCAAACGGCTCTCGGCTTCAGCAATGCCTACCGTTTCAAAGATGCCCGTAAGCTGATTCATACCGACGATCTGACCGGCTTGCACAATTATCGCTACCTGCAGATGATCCTCGACCAGGAGATTCATCGGGCTGAGCGCTATGGCCTCGAATTCTCATTGGTTTTTATCGACATCGACCGGTTCAAGGATATTAACGATTCCCGCGGCCACCTGGCCGGCGGCCAGGCCCTCAAGGAGGTCGCCGCGCTATTGCGCCAGAGCGTACGCGAGGCAGACATCCTGTTCCGCTACGGCGGCGACGAGTTTACCGGCTTTCTCGCCGAAACCGGACCCGAGGGCGCCGCCATCGTTGCCGAGCGCATCCGCCGCAATATCGAACAACATCTGTTCTTTGCCGATACCGAGCGGCCGGCGCGACTCACCGCAACCGTCGGCTACGCCACCTTTCCCGTCGACTCCAGCGACCATCAGGGCATCATCGATCTCGCGGATCAGGCCATGTATGTCGGCAAAAAAATCCGCAACGTGGTTCGCAGCGCGCGGGATCTCGACTCTTAATTGTCATCATTTCTGCACTTTTCCTGCGAGCTGGCCCTGTACCCTCGTCTGCCCAGTCAACCTTCCGGAGCAAAGCAAATCGATTTGCCAAAATCGCCTGTTTCAGGTATACATGCGGCTGGCCGATCCGCCAACAGCTAATGATTTGATGGTTTCGCAAAAAGCCATGAGATGGCTAAGCAAAAATTTCGGTCTACAAGGCGTAGTGGTTTTTCAGGGGTGAAGGCGCATACATATATAGTATGTCAAAGTCCTGAAAAAGCGCTGCAACGCAGTAGGGCGGACTTTTTGCGACGCCATCATGATTTGAACCATAGAACAACAAAGGAACTTCCTGTGAACATCACTGGCATCAAAGGCATGAACGATATCCTGCCGGGGGAAATCGCCACCTGGCAATTCCTCGAACAGGAAGCACGCCGCATCTTTGAAACCTACGGCTTTACCGAAATCCGCGTGCCGGTTGTGGAAAAGACCGAACTGTTCTGCCGCTCGATCGGCGAGACCACCGATATCGTCGAGAAGGAGATGTACACCTTTACCGACAAGAGCGGTAACTCCCTGACCCTGCGCCCCGAAGGGACGGCCCCGGTCATGCGCTCTTTTATCGAAAAGAAACTGCATGCTCAGGACCCGGTTGCCAAACTCTACTACCTGGGGCCCATGTTCCGCTACGAACGGCCTCAAAAAGGGCGTTATCGCCAATTCCACCAGATCGGCGTCGAAGCCATCGGGGTCGACGACCCCAAAATCGATGCCCAGATCCTGGCCATGCTGTGCGATTATTTCGATGCGGTCGGCATCGACGACGTTGAGCTGCACATCAACTCTCTCGGTTGCCAAGAATGCCGGCCGGCCTACCGCCAGGGCCTGATCGACTACCTGCAGTCCCGCCTCGAGCAGCTGTGCAGCGACTGCCAGCGGCGCTATCAGAACAATCCGTTGCGGGTTCTCGACTGCAAAGTCCCAAGCTGTCAGGAAGCGACCACGACCGCTCCCTCGATGCTCGACCATCTCTGTGGCGACTGCAATGAGCACTTCGCGCGGGTCAAGGGCTACCTGCAGGAGATGAATCTCTCATACACGGTCAATGCCCGCATGGTTCGCGGCCTCGACTACTACACCAAAACCACCTTCGAGATGGTTACCGGCAGCCTCGGAGCCCAGAATGCCGTAGCCGCCGGCGGCCGCTATGACGGCCTGATCGCCGAACTCGGCGGCCCTTCCCTGCCGGGCATCGGCTTTGCCATGGGCGTCGAACGGCTGGTGCTGATGAAAAACGCCGATCAGATCCCCGAGCAGCGACTGCCGCTGTTTCTGGCCGCCATGGGACAGCCGGCCAGCGACCGGGCCTTCCTGCTCATGTCGCTCCTGCAGCGTCAGGGCCTGCGGGTGGAAATGGAATACGCCACCAAAAGCCTCAAGGCTCAGATGCGGCGAGCCGGCAAGCTGAACGCTCGCTTCGTGCTGATGCTGGGTGAGGAGGAGCTTGCCCGGCAGGTGGCAACCCTGCGCAACATGGACGCCGGCACGCAACAGGAACTGCCCCTGGAGGGTCTGGAAGAACAGCTGCTGGAATTACTCGGCGACGAAGAGTCGCCTGTTGGTGGGATAACTTCTTGACCGCAGGCGAAAGCGCTCTATATAATTTTTCATTTGTACTGAACCGGCCGCACCGTCGGCCTATCAACTGTCATTATCCTGGTTCCGTGAATATGGTAACGAATCCAGGATTATCAAAGGAGACACCCTTGAACGATAAACTGGGAGATTGGAAGCGAAGCCATTACTGCGGCGGCATTTCGGCCGCGGATATCGGCCAGGAGGTCTGCCTTATGGGCTGGGTACAGCGGCGCCGGGATCATGGCGGCCTGATCTTTATCGATCTGCGTGATCGCGACGGCATCGCCCAGCTGGCCCTCGACCCGGACCGGGATCCTGTGGCCCATGGCAAGGCGGAACAAGTTCGCAATGAATTCGTGATTGCTGCCCGCGGGGTGGTTTCTCCCCGCCCGGAAGGCACCGTCAATCCCAAGATGAAGACCGGTGAAGTGGAAGTCGAGGTGCGCGAACTACGTATCCTCAACAGCGCCCAGACCCCGCCCTTCATGATCGACGAATTTGCCGACGTGGCGGAAAATATCCGCCTTAAGCACCGTTACCTCGACCTGCGGCGCCCGACCCTGCAACGCAATCTGCTGCTGCGCCACCAGGTCAGCAAGACCGTGCGAAGCTATCTGGACGATCAGGGGTTTGTCGAAATCGAAACGCCGGTACTGACAAAGAGCACTCCGGAAGGAGCACGCGATTACCTGGTGCCAAGCAGGGTCAACGCCGGCACATTCTTCGCCCTGCCCCAGTCGCCGCAGCTCTTCAAGCAGCTGCTGATGGTCTCCGGCTTCGATCGCTATTACCAGATCGTAAAGTGCTTCCGGGACGAAGACCTGCGTGCTGACCGCCAACCCGAATTCACTCAGATCGACTGCGAGCTGAGCTTCGTCGACCGCGAGCAGGTTATCGGCATCATGGAAGGCATGATCGCCGAGGTCTTTAAGGCGGCTCTGGGGGTGGAGCTTCAGCTGCCCATGACCCGCATGAGCTATACAGAGGCCATGGCCCGCTTCGGCGTCGACAATCCCGACCTGCGTTTCGACCTGGAGCTGGTAGAATTATCCAATCTGGTCAAGGACTCGGGCTTCAAGGTCTTTGCCGAGGTGGTCAAAAAGGGCGGAATTGTCAAGGCCCTCAACGCCAAGGGCTGCGCTTCTTTCTCCCGCAAGGAGATCGACGACCTTACCGAATTCGCCAAGATCTACGGCGCCAAGGGCCTGGCCTACGTCAAGATCCAGGAGGACGGCAGCTGGCAGTCGCCGATTGCCAAGTTCTTTACCGATAAGGAGATCGCTCTGATCGACGAAGCCCTGCAGGCCGAAGCCGGCGACCTGCTGCTGTTTGTGGCCGACTCGTTCCGTATCACCAACGAAGCCCTCGGGCGTCTGCGCGGACATCTCGGCCACAAGCTCGGTCTGGCCCGCAGCGACGACTACCGCTTTGCCTGGATCACCGACTTTCCGCTCCTTGAATGGGACGGCGAGGCCCGACGCCATGTGGCGGTCCATCATCCCTTTACCGCTCCGGTCGAAGAGGATATTCCCCTGCTCGACGGCGATCCGGGCAGTGTCCGCGCCCAGGCCTACGACCTGGTGTTGAACGGTTCGGAAATCGGCGGCGGCAGCATCCGTATTCATGACCAGGCGGTGCAAAAGAAGATGTTCACCCTGCTGGGCATCGATGCCGAAGAGGCCGAAGAAAAGTTCGGATTCCTGCTCAACGCCCTGGAATACGGCGCACCGCCCCATGGCGGCATCGCTTTTGGCCTGGACCGGCTAGCCATGATTCTGACCGGTTCCGACTCGATCCGCGACGTCATCGCCTTTCCCAAGACCCAGAAAGCCACCTGCCTGCTTTCCGGGGCGCCGGGGCAGGTCGACAGCAAGCAGCTGCGGGAACTTTCGATCCGCAGTTCGGTCCGCTCGCAGTAATCGCTCCGTCGCCGGCCGCCTGGCGGGCGGCGACGGCCCTCTGTTCTTGGAAAGCCGACTGATGGCAAGAGCTCTCTGCGCCCTTATGCTGCTGACAGGTCTGCTGTGGGGGTGTGCATCACCGCCACGGGAGGAGCTGTTGACCGCCCGGACTGCACTGGCCAGGGCCGAAGCCGCCGAGGCCCAGGTCCTGGCGCCTCATGAGTACCGGTCGGCCAGCAACGCCCTGCGCGATGGAGAGGATCTGGTCCGGCGCAAGAAATATTCCCTTGCCCGGCAAATCCTGCCCCTGGCCGAATCCCATGCCCACAAGGCCCTGGTCAAGGCCCGCGAAGAACAGGCCCAGCGCGAGCTGCAAAAGATACGCGAACAGGAAGAGCAGCAGGCCCGCGAAGCCGAGGCAGCGGCCAGGGAAAAAGCCGCGGCCGAAAAGATTGAGATCGCTTCGCTGCCCCCCAAGAAAAAGCCCGCTCCGCCGCCGGCCATCAAGCGTCCTCTCGTACGTCCCGCCGCATATCTCGTGCGGGGCGGTGAAACGCTCTGGACCATCGCCGCGCGCAAGGATATCTATGGCGATGCCCTGCTCTGGCCCCTGATCTACCAGGCCAACCGTGACCAGATCAAGGATCCGCGCCAGATCTACCCCGGGCAAAGCCTGGCCATTCCGCGCAAACTCAGCGACCAGGACAAAGAAGAAGCCCGGGAAAAAGCGCGCGCATCGAAGATATTCCCGATTGGCGAACTGGTGCATTGACCGGTACGGCAATATTTTTTCTTGAACCACCGACAGCGCTTTTGTAGACTTGTATACATTACGGTTTGCAGAAAGTTCCCGTATTTCGGGCAATCGCCCGTCAAATGCAGCTTAGCCTACCGGCTGGATTTCGTCCCCCGATCAATATTTGCAGCGTCAGTCTAAGGATCAAAACATGACCTATATGCATGCCAAAGTCCCCGCCGGGGACCGGATCACCCTTACCGAAGGTGAACTGCAGGTTCCCGACCGTCCGATCATTCCTTTTATCGAGGGAGACGGCACCGGCCCGGACATCTGGCGGGCAGCGGTTCGGGTGTTCGATTCCGCGGTAGAAAAAGCCTACACAGGCAAACGCCGGATCAGCTGGATGGAGGTTTATGCCGGTGAAAAAGCTTTCAATATGGGCCTCGGCTGGTTGCCCGATGAAACGGTCCAAGCCTTTGGCGAGTTTCTAGTCGGCATCAAGGGCCCTCTGACCACACCCATCGGTGGCGGCATCCGCTCACTGAACGTGGCTCTACGCCAAATCCTCGACCTCTATGTCTGCCTGCGGCCTGTGCGTTATTTCAGCGGCGTGCCTTCGCCGGTGAAAAAACCGGAAGACGTAGACATGGCCATCTTTCGTGAAAATACCGAAGACATCTATGCGGGCATCGAATGGCCGGCCGACAGCGACGAGGCGCGAAAAGTCATAGACTTCCTCCAACAGGAGATGGGCATCGACCAGATCCGCTTTCCGGAAGGATGCGGCATCGGCATCAAGCCCATCTCCCGCCAGGGCACATCCCGCCTCGTGCGGGCGGCGATTCGTTACGCCCTCAAACAGGGCCGCCGTTCCTTGACCCTGGTGCACAAGGGCAACATCATGAAATACACCGAGGGAGCATTCAAAAGCTGGGGATATGAGGTGGCTACCAGCGAATTCCGCAACGAATGCGTCACTGCGCGGGAAAGCTGGATCCTTGACAACCACGATCAGGACCCGGGACTTGACCACGAGGCTATCGCCCGCCGCATCGATCCCGGCTACGACATGATGACTGCCGACCAGCAGGCCGACATTCGCCAGGAGGTCGCTCAGACCCTGGAATTGCTGCCGAGCCATGGCAACGGCCAATGGCGCGACAAGCTGCTGGTCAAGGACGCCATCGCCGACATCGCCCTGCAGCAGGTGCTGACCCGGGCCAGAGAGTTTGACGTCATTGCCACCATGAATCTCAATGGCGACTATCTGTCCGACGCCTTGGCGGCCCAGGTCGGTGGCATCGGCATCGCCCCCGGTGCCAACATCAATTACGACACCGGGCATGCCATTTTTGAAGCGACCCACGGCACCGCTCCCAAATACGCCAACCTCGACAAGGTCAACCCGGGCTCGGTCATCCTCTCCGGGGTTCTGATGTTGGAACACCTAGGGTGGCAAGAAGCGGCCGACCTCATTACCGGTGCCATGGAAACGACGATCGGCCAGAAAAAGGTCACCTACGACTTCGAGCGCCTGATGGAGGGAGCCACCCTGCTGAAGTGTTCGGAGTTCGCAACTGCGCTTATCGATAACATGTCAAGATAGCAACTGCAGAGCCGGCTCGGCCCAGGCTTCGTGGCCGGCTCTGCCTGTGGCCCTTCTTTCCGGGCCCTGATATTTTTCAGGAGGATTCTGATGGCAAAACCCAAGATCGCCCTGGTCGGCGGTGGCCAGATCGGTGCCACCATCGCCCAACTGGCCGCCCAGCGCGAACTCGGCCATGTGGTTCTATTCGACGTTGTCGAAGGCCTGCCCCAAGGCAAAACCCTCGATCTGGCCGAAGCTGCGCCGATCGACAATTTCGATCTCTGCATCAGCGGCGGCAACGATATCGCCTGCATCGCCGGCGCCGATATCGTGGTCATTACTGCCGGCGTACCACGCAAGCCGGGCATGAGACGTGCGGATCTTATAGAGGTCAATTCCCGCATCATGACCTCGGTGGCCGCGGGTATCAAAGAACACGCGCCAGACGCAATCGTTATCGTCCTGTCCAACCCCCTCGATGCCATGGTCACCCTCTGCCAGCGACTGACCGGTTTTGCCCCCCAGCGGGTCATTGGCATGGCGGGGGTCCTCGACTCGGCCCGTTTCGCCAGTTTCATCGCCTGGGAACTTGGAGTGTCGGTACGGGACATCAATGCTATGGTCCTGGGCGGCCACGGCGATGCCATGGTGCCCATCGTGCGCTTTGCCAACGTTAACGGCATCCCGGCCATGGATCTGCTGAAACGCAAATACGACGGCGATGAACAGAAGGCCCAGCAAGTCATGGACGCTCTGGTGACCCGTACCCAGAATGCCGGCGGCGAAGTGGTTGAGCTGCTCAAGACCGGCAGCGCCTTCTACTCCCCTGCTGCCAGTGCGGTAACCATGGTCGAGGCGGTTCTCAACGACCAGAAACGGCTGCTGCCGGCCTGCGCCCTGCTCAACGGCGAGTTCGGTGTCAGTGGCTATTATGTCGGCGTACCATGCATTCTCGGCGCCGGCGGCGTAGAGCAGGTGGTCGAATTCCCCCTTACTGCCGAAGAGCAGAGCATGTTCGATCATTCGGTCGAAGCGGTCAAAAAGCTAGTCGACAGCCTGTAAAATCTTCGCTGCGGCACCCCGATCGAGCAGGGTAATCGAACGATTGCCCTGCTTTTTCTTTACCAGCTTCATCTGCGATGATTTCGGACGTTTTTTTCACACAAGGCATGAAATGCATGCTAAAATGCGCGTTGGCGCTTGCGCCCGGCCCTTCTGATTAGGGCTGGATGGAGAATAATTCTGACAAAGGAGAACACGGGAATGAGCAGCCCGAAAATAGAAATCATAGAAAGTTATTGCAAGGGATGCAGCATCTGCGTCGAGTTCTGCCCGACCGACGTTTTTGAGATGGAAGGCTTTGTCGCCAAGGTGGTTCGCCCCGAAGCCTGCACCAAGTGCATGCAGTGCGAACTTCGCTGCCCCGATTTCGCTGTCAAGGTTCACTAGGTCGGTTCTTTTCATATAGGAG
>ENA-ORCU01000652-ORCU01000652.1-marine-metagenome-genome-assembly--contig:-NODE-652-length-12116-cov-2.762356_pt1 | contig 12116 bp, 12 predicted proteins | sample MGYA00248631_ERZ508512 | MGnify/ENA primary metagenome ERZ508512 (study PRJEB26183, sample SAMN06268844) | marine metagenome | isolation source: Tt an P1 anaerobic enrichment on pine from sediment taken...
CACCCAGAAGGCCTGGCGCGAGCGCGACCAGTAGGTCACCCGCCGCGTTTCCAGCGTGCGCGCCACGGCCTCGGCGTTCATCCAGGCCATCATCAGCACCTGCCCGTCCTCGGCCTGGGCAATGGCGGGGATCAGCCCCTGCTCGTTGAAACGCAGGCTGTCGATGTCGAAGGCCATCCTCGGGCTCCTTTGCAAACGCATCCTTGCAGGCTATCTATGGGATGGGAGCCACGAGGGAAAGCCATGAGCGATAACGACCTGATCAAGCTGTATTCCCAGCGCATTCTGGCGCTGGCGGCCGATATCCCGAATCAGGGCCGGCTCGATGCGCCCTGTGGCAGCGCGCGCAAGCGTTCGCCGCTCTGCGGCTCGACGGTGACGGTCGATCTGCGCCTGGCCGGCGGCCGGATCACCGATTTCGCGCAGGACGTGAAGGCCTGCGCGCTGGGTCAGGCCTCGGCCTCGGTCGTGGGGGCCAATATCATCGGGCGCAGCCGCGAAGAGGTGCAGCGCGCCCGCGACCAGCTGGCCGCGATGCTGAAAGAGGGCGGCCCCGCCCCCGACGCGCCCTTCGACGGGCTCGAGGTGCTGATGCCCGCCCGCGACTACAAGAACCGCCACGCCTCGATCCTGCTGACGCTCGACGCCACGCTGGAGGCCTTCGACCAGGCCGCCAAGGCCGCCTGCGCCTAAGAAAAAACCGCCGCGCGTCTTGGGGAGACGGCGGCGGTCAGTGGCGATTCAGGCGTCCGGGTGGGGGGAAGAGGCACTCCCCCGGGCCGGGACAGGCGGGCCCGGCAGTTGGCGCATCACTTGGGGACGGGATGCGCGGCCCGGAACGCGGATCGCAGGCAGTAACTCCGGGGTCTCAGAACAGCCCCGGCAGGTGCAGACCAACCACCAGCATGACCATCAGCGCGGTGACGCCAAGCGCGTCCTGCAGCAGCGTGGCAGAGGAACGGTCGATCACGGATTTCAGTTCGCTCAGCATGGGTGGGGTCCTTGCGATGTTCACTGTGTTGCCACTTTGTTCTCAAATCCCGCCGGAAAAGTAAAGAACTTTTTAGGAACATTTGAGAACAAACGGGAACGACCGCGCTAACCCACTGAAATCAAACGGATCGCCTTGTCCTCCTCCATCAGCCAGAGCAGCACCCGCGCGGCCCGGCCCCGCGCGCTTTCCAAGGTCGGGTCCTCCTGCAGCAGCAGCCGCGCATCGGCCTGGGCCACCGCCATCAGCGCCGATTGCCGCTCCAGATCGGCGATGCGGAACCGCGGCAGGCCCGATTGCGCGGTGCCGATCAGGTCGCCCGCGCCGCGCATGGCCAGGTCCTCTTCGGCGATCCGAAACCCATCCTCGGTTTCGCGCAGGGTTTCCAGCCTGCGCCGCCCGCCCTCGGTCAGCGGCGGGTCGTACATCAGCAGGCAGGTGGAGGCCGCCGCCCCCCGCCCCACGCGGCCGCGCAACTGGTGCAGCTGCGCCAGCCCAAAGCGTTCGGCCCCCTCGATCACCATGATCGAGGCGTTGGGCACGTTCACCCCCACCTCGATCACCGTGGTCGCCACCAGAACCTTGGTCTCGCCCGCCACGAAACGCGCCATCGCGGCGTCCTTTTCGGCCGGCGGCAGCTGGCCGTGGACCAGACCCACCTGCCCCTCGCCAAGCGCGGCGCGCAGGCGCTTGAACCGTTCCTCGGCGGCGGTGGCCTCGATGGTCTCGCTCTCGCCCACCAGCGGGCAGACCCAGTAGGCCTGCCGCCCCTCGGAGATGGCGGCGCGCAAATGCTCCACCACCTCGTCCATCCGGCCCGACGAGACCAGCGCGGTCTTCACCGGCGTGCGCCCGGGCGGCTTTTCGTCCAGAACCGAGACATCCATGTCGCCATATTGCGCCAGCGACAGCGAGCGCGGGATCGGCGTGGCGGTCATCACCAGCACATGGGCGCCGCGGCCCTTGGCGCTCAGCTCCATCCGCTGGGCCACGCCGAAACGGTGCTGCTCGTCGATGATGGCGAGGCGGAGGTCGTGGAATTCCACATCCTTCTGGAACACCGCATGGGTGCCGACAAGAACCTGGATATCGCCGCGCGCCAGCGCGTCGAGCTTGGCGCGGCGCTCGGCCCCCTTGTCGCGGCCGGTCAGCAGCTCCAGCACCACGCCGGCATCCTCGGCCAGCGGCTGGAGGCTTTCAAGATGCTGGCGGGCGAGGATTTCGGTCGGGGCCATCATCACCCCCTGCCCGCCGGCCTCGACCGCGACCAGCAGCGCCATGAAGGCGACCAGCGTCTTGCCCGCCCCCACGTCACCCTGCAGCAGGCGGTTCATGCGGCGGTCGCGGGCCAGGTCCTCGGCGATCTCGCGCATGGCGCGCTCCTGCGCGCCGGTGGGGGTGTAGGGAAGTGCGGCCAGCACCTTGCGGCGCAGCTGCCCGTCGCCCTCGGTGGGCTTGCCCGCGCCCCGGCGCGCCGATTGCCGGGCCAGCGCCAGCGTCAGCTGATGGGCGAAGAGCTCGTCATAGGCCAGCCGCTGGCGCGCGGGCGCGGTGGGAGACAGATCGGCGCTGCCGGCGGGTGCATGGGCGGTGCGCACGGCCTCGGCCCAGTCTGGCCAGCCCTCGCGCGTCAGAAGGGTGGGGTCGATCCATTCGGCGAGATCGGGCAGCCGCTCCAGCGCCGAGGCCACGGCGCGGGTCATCCCCCGCTGGCTCAGACCGGCGGTCAGCGGGTAGACCGGCTCGAAATCGGGGATCGAGGCGGCCTCGTCGGGGCGCAGGATATGGTCGGGATGGGCCATCTGCGCCACGCCGTCGAACAGCTCCACCTTGCCCGAGACCACGCGGTGCTCGCCGGGCGGCAGCTGGCGCTGCAGATAGTCGCCGCGGGCGTGGAAGAAGACCAGCTGAAAGGCGGTCTCGGCATCCTGCACCTGCACCCGGTAGGGCCCGCGCCCGCGCGAGGGCACATGCGCCCCCACCCGCACCTCGACCGTGGCGGTGCTGCCCGGCGCCACCTCGCGGATCGAGGCGCGGCGGCGCCGGTCCACCACCGAATGCGGCAGGGTGAAGATCAGGTCGCGGGGCTTTTCAACCTCCATCTGCTGGAACAGCCTGGCGGTCTTGGGCCCGACCCCGTCGAGCCCCTCCAGCTCCGCGAAAAGCGGAAAGAGGATATCGGGACGCCCGCTCATGCGTCCCCGATCAGCTCCAGCCAAGCGTCCTCGTCGATGGTCTCCACCCCCAGTTCCTCGGCCTTCTTGGCCTTCGATCCCGCGCCGGGCCCGGCCACCACCAGGTCGGTCTTTTTCGACACCGAGCCCGAGACCTTGGCCCCCAGCGCCTCGGCCCGGGCCTTGGCCTCGGCGCGGGTCATCTTTTCCAGCGTTCCGGTAAAGACGACCGTCTTGCCCGCCACCGGGCTTTCCACCGGGCCGCGCGGTGCGGCGTCCTCGATCGCCAGATGGGCCACCAGCCGGTCGATGGAGGCCCGCTCGGCCTCCTGGTGGAAGGTGGTGACCAGCGACGTGGCCATCGCCGGGCCGACGCCGTCAATGCTCATCAGGCGCTCCCATTCCGGGCCCTCGCCCACCTGTGCATGGGTCATGGCGTTCAGGAAGTTCTCCCAGCTGACATAGAACCGCGCCAGCAGGGCCGAGGCGACCTCGCCCACATGGCGGATGCCGAGGGCGAAGATCAGCCGGTCGAGCGGGATGCTGCGGCGCTCGTCGATGGCGGCAAACAGGTTGGCGGCCGATTTCTCGCCCCAGCCCTCGCGGTTCTTCAGCTGCTGCAGCCCGCTGCCGTAACGCGCCTCGAGGGTGAAGATATCCGCCGGTTCCCTGATCCAGCCGTCGCGGTAGAACTGCTCCACCTGTTTCGCGCCCAGCCCTTCGATATCGAAGGCCGCGCGCGAGACGAAATGCTTCAGCTTTTCCACCGCCTGGGCGGGGCAGATCAGCCCGCCGGTGCAGCGGCGCACCGAATCCCCCTCTTCCCGGATCGCGTCGGAGCCGCATTCGGGGCAGGTGGCGGGGAACTGGTAGGGCTCGGCCCCCTCGGGGCGCTTGGACAGGTCCACATCCGCCACCTTGGGGATCACGTCGCCGGCGCGGTAGACCTGCACCCAGTCGCCCTCGCGGATGTCCTTGCCGCCGCGGATGGGCTCGCCCCTGGAATCCACCCCGGCGATGTAATCCTCGTTGTGCAGCGTGGCGTTCGACACCACCACCCCGCCCACGGTCACCGGGGTCAGCCGCGCCACCGGGCTCAGCGCGCCGGTGCGGCCGACCTGGATCTCGATCCGCTCCAGCCGGGTCCAGGCAAGCTCGGCCGGGAACTTGTGCGCGATCGCCCAGCGGGGCGTGGTGGCGCGCATGCCCAGCCGGCGCTGCAGGTCGAGGTCATCGACCTTGTAGACAACGCCGTCGATGTCATAGCCCAGCGTCGCGCGCTGTTCCTCGATCCGGCGGTAATGGGCCAGCAGGGTCTCGGCGCTGTCGCAGAGCGCGGTCAGAGGATTGGTCTGAAAGCCCAGATCGTTCAGCCGTGCGATGGCGGCGGTCTGCGTTTTTCCCAGCGGCGCGGAGAGCTGCCCCCACCCATAGGCGAAGAATTTCAGGGGACGCTGCCGCGTGACCGAAGGGTCGAGCTGGCGCAGCGAGCCCGCCGCCGCGTTGCGCGGATTGGCGAAGCGTTTCTCGCCCGCCGCCTCCTGCCGGTCGTTGAGCGCCGCGAAATCGGCATGGCCCATATAGACCTCGCCGCGCACCTCCAGGATGTCGGGGGCGCCGCTCAGATCCTGCGGGATGTCGGGTATGGTGCGGGCATTGGCGGTGACGTTCTCGCCCTCCGTCCCGTCGCCGCGGGTCGCGGCCTGCACGAGGCGCCCCTGTTCGTAGCGCAGCGACAGGCTGAGCCCGTCGATCTTGGGCTCGGCGGTGAAGGCCAGCGGCGCGTCCTGGGCAAGGCCCAGATAGCGGCGCACCCGGCCCACGAACTCCGCCACCTCCTCGTCCTCGAAGGCGTTGGCCAGCGACAGCATGCGCTGCGCGTGGACGACCTTGGCGAATCCCTCGGCCGGTGCGGCGCCCACCTGTGCGGTGGGGCTGTCGGGCCGGATCAGGGCCGGGAACCGCGCCTCGATCGCCGTGTTGCGCTGTTTCAGCGCGTCGAATTCCGCGTCGGACATCACCGGCGCGTCCTTCTGGTAATAGGCCCGGTTCGCCTCGTCCAGAATCGCCGCCAGCCGCGCCAACTCGGCCGCGGCCTCCGCCTCGGTCAGATCCTCAACCGCCTTCGCTTCGGACAATTCGCAACCCTCCCGGCCTGTCCCCGGAAAGTGATAGGAGGACAGGCCGGGCAGGTCCAGCCCGCGCGTGGCGCGGCGGTGCCCCGGTCAGGCCCGCCGCGGAGGGCGCGCCTGCGTCACGCCCCCAGCGCGATAGGGCCGCCCACGACCGCCTCGGGATCGCGCAGCACATAGCCGCGGCCCCAGACGGTTTCGATGTAATTATCCCCGCCGGTGGCGTGGCTGAGCTTCTTGCGCAGCTTGCAGATGAAGACATCGATGATCTTCAGCTCCGGCTCGTCCATGCCGCCATAGAGGTGGTTGAGGAACATCTCCTTGGTCAGGGTGGTTCCCTTGCGCAGCGAGAGAAGCTCCAGCATCTGGTATTCCTTGCCGGTCAGATGCACCGGCTTGCTGTCCACATCCACCGTCTTGTCATCGAGATTCACCGCCACCCGCCCGGTGCGGATCACCGATTGCGCATGGCCCTTGGAACGCCGGATGATCGCGTGAATGCGCGCCACCAGTTCCTCGCGGTGGAAAGGCTTTGTCAGGTAATCATCCGCCCCAAAGCCGAATCCCTTGAGCTTGCTCTCGGTATCATCGGCGCCCGACAGGATCAGGATCGGGGTGTTGACGCGGGCAAGGCGCAGCTGGCGCAGAACCTCATGCCCGTTCATGTCGGGCAGGTGCAGGTCAAGAAGAATCAGGTCGTAATCATAGAGCTTCGCCAGTTCCACGCCTTCCTCGCCCTGGGCCGTCGTATAGACATTCAGGTTGGCGTGGGTGAGCATCAACTCGATGCTCCTGGCCGTTGCCGGATCGTCCTCCACAAGCAAGATGCGCATCAAAGACTCTCCCCCTTGACTAATAATCCCCGACCAAAATGAGTAAGAATGGTTAATTACACGTTACCACTGTCAGGCAAGCCGGGTATACAAGTCAAGGTTGTCTGAAGCGCTGGAGGGTGGTGGCCTTGAGGGCCTCTTTGCCGTGCTGGCGGATGGCGTTTTCCCAGCCGGACAGCTCTTCCTCGGACAGGGCGTAGCGGGCCTTGGCCTCGTCGCGGCTGATCAGGCCGCTGGCCACGGCCTTGACCACCGTCGCCTTGCGGCTGGCGACCCAGCGCTGGGTGTCCACCGGGGGCAGGTCTGCCCGGCTCATGCTGCTGCCGTCGGGCAGGGACACGATACGCGGTCCGCTCACGCGTTTGATGAACATGGCTCTCCCCTTATCGTCGCGGGGGAAAATTGCCGCCTTCACATTTAACGAGACCTTAATCCGGGTCTTGAGAGTATTTTGCATTTTCCTATATTCCCACGGACTTCCCGCAGGAGACCGCCATGCCCCTCGACCGCAAGACAGATGCGCTGAATTCGCTCGGATTCGCCAAGCCGCCCTCGGAGACCCGGGTGGTGGTGGCGATGTCCGGCGGGGTGGACAGCTCGGTTGTGGCGGCCACGCTCGCCGACGAAGGCTATGACGTGGTCGGCGTGACCCTGCAGCTCTACGATCACGGCGCGGCGCTGGCCAAGAAGGGCGCCTGCTGCGCCGGCATCGACATCCACGACGCGCGCCGGGTGGCCGAGGAAAAGGGCTTCCCGCATTACGTGCTGGATTACGAGAACATCTTCCGCGACGCGGTGATCGACGAGTTCGCCGAAAGTTACCTGGGCGGCGCCACGCCGGTGCCCTGCATCCGCTGCAACGAACGGGTGAAGTTCAAGGACCTGCTGCAAACCGCCAAGGATCTGGACGCCGACTGCATGGCCACCGGCCACTACATCCAGCGCAAGCTGGGCGAAAACGGCCCCGAGCTGCACTGCGCCGCCGATCCTTCGCGCGACCAGAGCTATTTCCTGTTCTCCACCACGCCCGAGCAGCTGGACTACCTGCGCTTTCCGCTGGGCCATTTGCCGTCGAAGGACGCGACACGGGCGCTGGCGGCCGAATACGGGCTGGCCGTGGCCGACAAGCCCGACAGCCAGGACATCTGCTTTGTCCCCGACGGCAACTATGCCTCGGTGATCGAGAAGCTGCGCCCCGGCGCGGCCGAGCCGGGCGAGATCGTCCATGCCGACGGCCGCGTGCTGGGTGCCCATGAGGGCGTGATCCATTACACGATCGGCCAGCGCCGGGGGCTGGGCATCGGCGGCCTGAGCGAGCCGCTCTACGTGGTCAGGCTGGATGTCGACACCCGCCGGGTGATCGTGGGGCCGAAGGAGATGCTGGCCACCCGCATCGTGCCCGTGCGCGAGATCAACTGGCTGGGCGACACGCCCTTCGACTCCCAAGAGGAGTGGCATGTCTCGGTCAAGGTCCGCTCCACCCGCCCCCCGCGCGAGGCGATCATCCGCCCGCTCTCGGCCACCGAGGCGGAGGTGGAGCTGCTGACCCCCGAGGAGGGCGTCAGCCCCGGCCAGGCCTGCGTGTTCTACGAGACCGGCGGCTCGCGCATCCTGGGCGGCGGCTGGATCTGGCGCGGACGGTGACGCCCGCGCCAGGACCGCTGCAGAGGGTTTCGGCAGGGCTCTTCAAGGGGGTCCTGCGCCGCGGCAACGATCGGCGCGGGCCCTATTCCCCCAGCAGATAGGCAATCAGATCGGCACGCAGCACGCCGTTGGACGCGCAATGATGGCGCTGCAGCAAGCCGTCGAGCCAGGCCGCCTTTTCGGCCTCGGTGTCGCCTTCGATGTGGGGGCGGATAAGGTCTACCGGGCCGTGGCAGTGAGCGCAGGCCTGCTTGTAGAACCAGGCGCCGCGTTCCACATCCGCGGGCACGGGCGCGTCAGCGCAATCCGACATGCCCTCGGCCTCGCCGGTCTGGCCCTCCTCGGCCCGCGCGGCGGCGGTCATCAACAGCAGCAGACACAAGGCGATGCGGAACATGGCGAACCCTCCGGCCGATGCCCCAGTTTCACCTGAAGCCGTGCCTCAACGCAAGCCGTCCAGAACCGCGCGGGCGGCCCGCAGCCCCGGCGCCTCGCCGCCCTGCCCCAGAAGCCGCATGGTCTCTGCCCCCGCCGCAAGCTGCGCCCGCCGCGCCTCGTCGTCCTCCAGCAGCATCCGCAGCGCCTCGGCGATCCGCGCGGGCTTGCAGGCCTCGCCCAGGAATTCGGGGACGGCACGGGTGCCGGTGACGATGTTCACCAGGGTCACCGTGTCGATTTTCAGCATCCGGGTGATCAGGGCGCGGCTGATCCAGTTCATGTCATAGGCGATGACCATGGGCGTGCCCGCCGCCGCCAGCTCCAGCGATACCGTGCCCGAGGCCGCCAGCGCCACGTCGGCCGCGCGGAAGGCCGCGCGTTTCTCGCTCAGCGCCTCGGCCTCCGGCCTGCCCCGCGGGTCGAGCAGCACGGGCCTGCCGGGCCATCTGGCCGTCAGCTCCGACAGCTGGCCCGCCACCGGCGCTGCCGCCGGCACCACCACCCGCAGCGCGGGGTCGCGGGCCAGAACCGGGCGCAGCGCCTCGCCGAAGACGGGGGCCAGGCGGCTGACCTCCCCCTGGCGCGAGCCGGGCAGGACCAGCACGATCCCCGCCTCGGGCGCGATGCCGTGGGCCGCGCGGAAGGCGGCGGCCTCGTCCGCGCTGGCCCGCGGCTGGGCCACCACCGGGTGGCCCACGAAATCGCAGCGCATCCCCTCGGCCTCCATATAGGGCGGCTCGAAGGGGAAAAGCGCCAGCACCTGGTCGATCACCTCGGCCATCTTCGCGGCCCGGCGCGGCCGCCAGGCCCAGACCGTGGGGGCCACGTAATGCACGGTGCGGATGTCCGAAGCCGCCTTGACCCGGCGCGCCACGCGCAGGCCGAAATCGGGGCTGTCGATGGTGATCAGCGCATCGGGCTGCAGCCGCAGCACCTCGGAGGCGCATTGCTTGATGCGGCGCATGAGCTGGCGGTAGCGCGGCAGCACCTCGGCCAGGCCCATGACGCTGAGCTCCTCCATCGGGAAGAGGCTCTCCAGCCCCTCGGCCTGCATCAGCGGCCCGCCCACGCCGTGGAACGCCACATCCGGCTCCAGCGCCTTCAGCCCGGCCATCAGCGCCGCGCCAAGCGCATCGCCCGAAGGCTCGCCCGCGATGAGGAACAGCCGGGTCATGGGCTCCGCGCCCAGAGAAAGAGGCCCTGCCGGTCGGCCTCGTCCAGGGTCGCGGCCCGGTCGAGGATCATCACCCCGCCCGCCTCGATCACCACGCCGGCGAGCCCGGCGCGGGCGGCGCCCGCGATCGTCTCGGGGCCGATGGCGGGCAGATCGACCCGCCGCTCCTGCCCCGGTTTCGGCGCCTTGTAGAGCACGCCCCCGGCGCCTCGGGCGTCGGGCCGGCTGGCCCCGGCCACATCGGCCACCCAGCGCAGCATGGCATCGGTGCCCGGAAGCGTCTCCACCGCCAGGCACAGGCCCTGCGCCACCACCGCGCCCTGCCCCACATCGAGCGCGCCAAGCGCGGCGACGATTTCGGCGGCGCGGGCGGCATCGCTGCGGTCGGCCTCGGAGGGCTGGACCGAGGTCAGCACGCCTTCGCCCGGCACCAGCTCGGGCGCGATGGCCTCGGCGCCCACGACCTCGAACCCCGCCTCCTCGAACAGCGCGATCACCGCGCGCAGAAGCACGTCGTCGCCCTGCTGGAGGGCCGCCAGCAGCCGGGGCAGGAATTGCGCGGTCTCGGGGTCGATGCGCGAGGGGTCGATCTGCGGGCGGGTCACCGCCCCGGCAAAGACCACCCGGCTCACGCCGGCCTCGCGCAGCCGCTCGAACAGCTTCGCCAGCTGCTCGACGCAGAACCGCTCCACCCGCCAGCCCGGCCGCGCCTGCGCCGGGTGGCCCTCCATCTCGGCCAGCAGGAAGGGCGCGCCCTCGGCCTCCAGCCGCTGGGCCAGAAGCACGGGCAAGGCGCCGGTCCCGGCGATGAGGGCAGTGGCGGGCATGGCTCAGCTCGGGGTCAGGAAGGAACGGTCGCTGTCGCCGAGGATGAACTCGACAATGTCGCGCACATAGTCGCTGTCGGTGTCGCCGGCCAGGCGCTGCGCGCGCTCCTGGAAGGCGCCCTCGCCCTGGGCCAGCGCCTGGTAGGCGGCGCGCAGCGCGGTGATGTCCTCGCGCGGGACGCCGCGGCGCTTCAGCCCCACCAGGTTCAGCCCGTCGAGATGGCCGCGCGGCCCCTGCACCAGCCCATAGGGGATCACGTCATTGGTGACCATGGTCACCGCGCCGATGATGGCGCCGCGGCCCACGCGCACCCATTGGTGGATGCCCGACAGCCCGCCGATGATCACGTCGTCTTCGATCACGCAGTGACCGGCCAGTGCGGCATTGTTGGCCATGATCACCCGTTCGCCCACCTGCGCGTCATGGCCGACATGGGTGCCGGTCATGAACAGGCAGTCATCGCCCACCCAGGTGATGCCGCCGCCGCCCTCGGTGCCGGCATTCATGGTCACGCCCTCGCGGATGCGGTTGCGCTTTCCCACGATCAGCCGCGTCTTCTCGCCCCGGAACTTCAGGTCCTGCGGGATGTCGCCGATATTGGCGAAGGGGAAGATGACCGTTTCGTCGCCGATCTCGGTGTCGCCGGTGACGACGGCGTGGGATTTCACCTCCACGCCCGCGCCCAGCACCACCTGCGCGCCGATCACCGAGAACGGGCCGATCACGCAGCCGGCGCCGATCCGGGCGCCCTCCTCGATCACCGCCGAGGGGTGGATGCGTGCGCTTGCGTCGATGCCCATGAGGCCTACTCCTGCGGCATGTCCATCATGGCGGTGAACTCGGCCTCGCAGGCCAGTTCCCCCTCGACCTCGGCGCGGCCCGTGAATTTCCAGACCTTGGCGCCGGGCTTGCCGCGGGTCACGGTGACATGCATCTCCAGCACGTCGCCGGGGCCCACCTTGCGGCGGAACTTGCATTTGTCGATGCCCATGAAATAGACCAGCATGTTCTTGTCGGCCAGGTCCATGGACACGCCGACCATCACCGCCGCCGTCTGCGCCATGGCCTCGACGATGGTCACGCCGGGCATGATCGGGGTGGCCGGGAAATGGCCCTGGAAATGCGGCTCGTTGAAGGTGACGTTCTTGACGCCCACCGCGCTCTGGTTGGGGACGATGTCGCGCACCTTGTCGACCAGCAGGAAGGGGTAGCGATGCGGGATGATCCGCTGGATCAGGTGGATATCGGCCTCGGTCACCGGCTGGTCGCTCATGTCGTCTTTTCCTTTCTTGTCCCCCCGGCCGCTTGGGCCGGACGCTTGCGCAGGCAGTAGCAACTCGCCCCCGCCGGGGCAAGCGCGGGCTATTCCTGCGGTGCGGCACCTTCGGCCGCGTCGGGCGCGGCCTCGGCCTCATCCGGCGCGGGCTGCGGCGTTTCGCCCTCCGGCGCAAGCGCGGCGTCGATCCGGCCGATCGCCTCGCTCGTGACGTCGATCTGGCCCGCCGCCAGCACGACCGAGCGGGCCTCCAGCACCACCAGCGCCCCGCGCTCGCGCACGACCTCGGTCAGGATCGGAAGCGCATCCTGGTAGAAACGCTTCTGGACGTCCTCGCGGGCGCGCGCCACTTCCCGCGCCTTGGCCTCCTGCGCGGCGCGGATGCCGACCACCTTCTCGTCGAAGGCCGCCGCGAGCTGCCGGAAGGCCGCGGGGTCCATCCCCGGCCGGTCCTCGGTCAGCTGCTTTTCCTCGGCGATGAGCTGGGCCTCGATCTTGCGGTTTTCGGCCGCCAGGGCCTCGGCCTGGGCTTCGACCTCGTCCAGCAGGCTCTGCCCGTAGGCCGAGCCCGAGAACAGCCGCTCCTGGTCGACGGTCACGATCAGGCTCTGCAGCCGCGGGCGCGC
>ENA-ORCU01000653-ORCU01000653.1-marine-metagenome-genome-assembly--contig:-NODE-653-length-12115-cov-3.331367_pt1 | contig 12115 bp, 9 predicted proteins | sample MGYA00248631_ERZ508512 | MGnify/ENA primary metagenome ERZ508512 (study PRJEB26183, sample SAMN06268844) | marine metagenome | isolation source: Tt an P1 anaerobic enrichment on pine from sediment taken...
ATATTGCATCCGGTTATTTGAACGCACCATACATATTGTGTAGATTTTTTATGGCGCAGACTTTTTACGAAACCATCTCTATTGAAAAGACAACTATTTTTAGAAAAGAAGTGATTGATTGGTCTTTGAAATTTCCCCCTCCCCATGAAACGCATTTAGATTGTTTATTAACATTTGGATGCTATTTCATTTAAATCCCTTTCAATATGACCTCCTGAAGCTATCTAATAACCCCCTGAGCGTATGTTCCTTGACGGATGGATATACGGGTCTATTCGCGCGCAGGATCAGATATTTTAACGCGAATTATTTAAATTGATTGATTGAGTGACTGACCGATTAGATTCAGTCTAAAATTTCTGAATTGATGTATATTCCCAAAAAATAAAGAAATCGGATGGCGTTGTTATATGTAACCTGATTTTTTTGTGTTTCATTTTTTATTATTGTATTGGACACGTTAGTCATTTTAGTATATGCTACTTTGATAAATAACCCGCCGTTTAAACAAACATTCCAGACTATTCGGGGGTGCCACGTTGGGAAAAAAGGAGGTTTTGCTAAAAGCTGCCTTACAACTTTTTTACAACAGCGATTTTATGGCACTACAATTACCCAAATTGCTGCAACTGCAAAAGTCTCTGAACCTGTCAATTATTTTTCTGATGAAACATGCATTATACTCAGTGCATGTCCGGCAAAGCTCAGGGATTCAGTTCATATATGCGTAAAACAAACCAAAGAACAAAGAAAGCGTCTTGCAGGATATATTATTGAATGTTTGAAAACCGGTATTGAATGTAAAAAGTTCATTCCTGATCCTTTAGAGGCCTACCGGTCTTATTGTTGCAATGTTTTTTTTAAACTCGATGAAATCCCATACCTTAAAGAAACAAAGGTCGAATTTTGCAGACGGTCACTTCTTAACAATAGGACATGAGGTTTTCAAATGCAGTCTAATTTCAAAGATAAAATAGAGCAATTCGAAGCTGAAAAATTAATAAATTCTTTAAGATATGGTACGGTTCCAAGCGAACATTTGGAGTTGATTTCAGTTGGTAGAAAGTTTTGGCTTAGAGCGGTTGAAGAAGATCTGCAATTTATAAGTCAAGGAGCGTCTAAAGTCAGATTTATATCTGCAAGTTATGGAGGCGGTAAAACTTTTTTTTTGAATCTTGTTAAGAAACTAGCTTTGGAAAAACATTTTGCTATTTCTTATGTTGAATTGCATTCCAAAGAAGCTCCTATGGATAAATTTGAGATTATTTTTCCTAAAATAATGAGAGGGATCATAACATCAGATAGTACTTATGGAATAGAAAGTATTTTTCAAAATTGGATAAATAATTTTCATTATTATGATCGTGTAGAAATTGAGAACAGGTTGAAAGATATCTCACATTCACTGGATTTCCGCGCTGCTCTGAGGTCATATTTAAAATTTTCGGGATTAGATTCCCCAGAAGCTAAAGAATATCAATTACAGATACTTGGTTGGTTAAGTGGAAATAAACTATCTACTAAAATTGCTAACAAAATAGGAATAAGGAATGCTATTTCAATTTCTAATGCAACAGAAGTTTTAGGATCGTTCTTAAAATTTTTAAAATTTAACAATTTTCCAGGACTAATATTGTTTTTGGATGAAGCAGAGGCCGTAACATCTCTTTCGCAGTCAAGAAGGAGGGATGAGGCTAATCAGAATATAAGAAAACTATTGGACAATGCCGATAACCATTCCGGGATATATATAATTTTTGCCACTACACCAAAGTTTCTTGAAGATCCAAATGTTGGGGCAAAAACGTATGCTGCACTATGGGAAAGAATCAAGGATGTAATGAATATTAATTTTCGTTTTCCAAACAAAAGATCATCAATTATTCCTTTAAATCCACTAAATAAGAAGCAGTTTATTACGCTTGGAAAAGTAATAACAAACATTCATGGCTTAGCCTATAATTGGGATTCTGAGGGAAGTTTGGACGCAAATTTAATTGAAAAATTTGTAGAATGCTTCGAGGCTAAATCTAAGGAAAGACTCGTCCGTATCTTTATTAGGGGGCTGATTAATGTCTTAGACATAATGGAGCAGAATGAAGATTTTAATGCTGCAGAGGAGCTAGACGACTTTATTTTCTCAGAAAATTAATTATCGCTTGTAGCACATATTAATAATGGATACTAAAAATATAAAAAAGCTTCAAAAGCTTAAAGAACAGATAGAAAGGTCGACACAGGATAAGAATGGCCTGGTGCTTGCTCAAGATCTTGCTCAAGATATTATAGCAGCGTTTAGGAATGGGGTAGCACCTAACATCGGATTATTAAGCATTTCAGTTGGACGAAAAAATCTTTTTAAAGATATCAATGTACAACTTAATGAAGTTGAAAGGGGTAAGTCGAAATTAAAATTTATCAATGGGGCCTATGGTAGCGGCAAAACGCATACTTTGATGGTTTTGCGTGAATTCGCTTTTAAAAATAATTTTGCATCTTCGTACATTACATTATCTCCCCGAGAGTGCCCTCTATTTGACCTTGGAATCGTGTACAGACATATAGTTAAGGGATTGAGAACAGCCAAATGTAGAGAAAAACCGGCACTTGAAACGATAATACAAGATTGGATAAACAGATTGTTGACATTGGGGCAATCAAATTTCGATTATGCAATTAACAAAATTAAAACTTTAGATCCAGACTTTAAAAGCGTTTTAATTTGTTTAATAGAGTCATTTAACAAAGGATCGTGGAATACTGCTGACGCTGCTATAAGGTGGATTCAAGGAGATATAAATACAAAAAGAGAGTGCAAGCCGTTAGGTGCAAGCTCATATGTGTGTGACGAAACGTCACTAATGATGCTTCAAAATATTATATTTATGCTTAGGTTGATCGGATTTAAAGGGCTTATTATTTTACTTGATGAAGCTGAAAATATACCATCAATTTCAAACTTAGGTAAAAAGAAAAAAGCTTACGAAAACCTTTGGAGGTTGATAAATTGTAATTTAGAAACATCACATTCATTTTTTGTTTATGCCACTACCCCAAGATTTTTTAACGAAATGAAGGGTGAAGAACGGTACAATATCGTAGAAAAGAAAATAACCAAGTTGCAACCATTATCTGTTGAATCCTTAAAATCACTGGCACTAAAAATCAGGGATCTTTATATCAAAGCTCATGGTTGGTCAAACTATCGCCGCGTTTCAGACGAAAAAGTTATTAAATACTGCGAAAAATTGGTCAGACATCATGGGTTTCCAATTTTGGCTCGAGATTTCGTAAGATCAATGGTTGCATCCTTAGATGTTTGCCAACAAAACTCCAGCGTAAATTTATTACAGACTATCAACTGATTATACATATGAAAAATGAGTGGGAACACAATTACGTCAAAATTGTTCAGGAGAGGGGGCACGAGGATTTTTTTTTGCGATTTTCACTTGCTCATAAGATTACCCATTTAACAATCATTTCACCTTGGATTACAACGCTTAAAGATGAACAGTATACATTAAATGAAATAATAAAAAAAATAAACGATGAAAATATTGAAACATTAGTTTTTATGAGAAGCCCTTTCAAAGAGAAACATAACATGGACTCGGCGGAGCTCTTTTTTAAATGTCCAACTGTTACTCTATATTATAATGATGAACTTCACGCTAAAGTTTACATTTGTCGTTGTGAACCATTTGGTTTTGCCTTGGTCGGATCCGCAAATTTGTCAGGGAGAGCAACCAGAGCCCATGAGATTGGTTTGATGATTGATGGAAAGGGAAAGGGTATTGACACAATAAAAGAGTTACAAAACTTAAGTCTACACGATTTACCTAATAGGTCAGGTACAATAAAAGTAGATAAGCAAGGGGGAATGAAATGGAAGTAAAAAACATGGATTTGAAAGACTATTGCTGCCTGAATCGAAACCGATTCGTAATAGATCCCGAATTGGATGCTGAGTGGTATTTCGGAAATCGGCAGGTTAACGATGAGCTTTTAATGAGAATTCGCAATGATTTTTTAGTTAGAGGTGTTCCTAAATGCGGTATATTAGGACGTTTTGGTTATGGAAAAACTCATACATTATATCATTTGAAATATCTATTTAAGTCTGAGCCAGAGTTATATCCTGCCGTTCCGTTAATATTAAGAATAGCGCCTTATGATGAAAGTACACCTGGGCTTAACGGTTGGAAATATATACATGGTAAAATGCTTGATGCGATGGGTGAGAATTTTATTAGAGAAATTGTTCGTGGATTTAATTCCCTTCCAGGTTCAGGGACAGGAGAATTGTCAACCGAAATATTAAAAAAAATAAGATTCGGTGATGAAAATCTAAAATCATCATTATCAAGTTTGCTGGCGGCCTATTTTTTAAGAGATGTAAAATCAACAATGTCTGCATGGCAATGGCTTAAAGGCGACAAAATTTCAAAGAGTAGCGAACTTGATGATGCCGGAGTAAAAAAGAATTTAGATACTGCCGGCGACATGCTAAATGTTATACTTAACTTAGGATCATTAACCAGAATTGTTAAAGGCGCTGGTATCGTATTTTTGATGGATGAGGCTCAATCATTAAATGAGGTTAAAAAAAGGGCTATCGAAATTCATGATGCCTTCCTACAAATGGCGGAGCCTGATAATTCGGATGTTGGATTTGTTTTTGCCTATTTCGGCACAGGATTGAACGCAATTCCGAAGGTATTCAGCACGCCTGATGATATATTGTCACGCTTAGGAGTTACTCAGACTAATATCCAAGTCGCAATAAAGGACCTCCAGAGGTTAATTTCAACAAAAAAAGACATGCGTGAATTTATTGATCAGGTATTAAGCTCAATTATCGATTCAGAGAAGGCTGAAAATTTATTAAAAGAATTGTCAATTGAAGATAAATTAAAGCCTAACCAAATTCCCTTTACTGAAGATGCATTGGAAAGACTGACTCAAGTCATGTATGAAAAAGAACCTAATAGAAATGCAAGAATGATTATCCAAACTCTTGCACAATTGTCGGCTGAAGCCTATCAAAAAGGCAAAAGGGAAAATGGTTATATTGTGGCAGATTCTGAGTTTATCGAACGGTTTGTAAGAGATATGTAAGGATAACACTATGAAAACTTATGGATTAAGTCCAGAAATTCAGCCAGTAAGCGATTGGGTTTTATGTGGCGCTGAAGATGAAGAACCGAAAGAATGGTTGTATATCGGAAGATTGGATGAATACGGTCGTAAATATAACGTAAAATTCGATACATCTAAAGAAAAAGTTATGGCCGTATTTGGTAAGAGAGGACAAGGAAAATCTTATACACTTGGTTCGCTAATAGAAGGACTGATCACAGAGCGCCAAAAATCGTCTATTGCACATACAAGCAAAAATAGAGCCGTTCTTATTTTTGATACACTAAATATTTTTCAATGGATGCATATTCCTCTTGATAAAAATTCAAAACTCGATGAGGTAAAAAAGCAGTCAAAAATTTTATCAGGATGGGGCATTGAACCTGAAAAATTAAATGTAGATATATGGGTTCCGGCTGGTTATAGGTACGAACTTACACCTGAAAATTATAATGATTTTTTTATGGATGTATCCGCTTTTACAATAGACGATTGGGGAGCTCTGCTGGATTTAGACATTGTTAGAGATATTAAGGGGCAATTTTTTGCCGAAATCTTCTATAAAGTTACTGATATTGGTTGGAAAGATAATGATGGGAAACAATACGAGGGCAATAAAAATTATACTATTCAAGATTTATTAAAGTGTATACAGTATGATAGCGAAAAGGATTTTGGGATTTATAAAGAAGAAACCCGTAGAGCTGTATTGCAGCAACTGCGCTCATATGCTTCACATAAAATTTTCTCTGGCGGATCTACTGGACTTAGAGATCTATTAAAACCTGGTCGTGCTGCTGTTATATTACTCAATAGATTACCTGAAGACCTTAGGGCCGTTTTGACCTCAGCTATTGTGAGAAGATTAGTTCAAGAAAGAGCAGAAGCATCTGAAAATGTCAAAGACTTAATGGTTAATACAAGCTTAGATAACAAGATTAGAGATAGAAAATTAGAATTTGTGAATAAATCAATACCAAAAACTTGGGTTGTAATTGATGAGGCTCAGAATGTGATACCTTCTGGTCGAAAGACTTCAGCAACAAAAAGCATTATAAAATTAGTAAAAGAAGGTAGAAATTTCGGATTGTCATTTGTAGTTACTACTCAACAACCCAAATCTTTAAACATTGATGTTTTATCGCAGGTTGAAACATTTATAATCCATAAGTTAGTTTCTTACGGTGATATTGACTGTGTTATGGAAAATTTGAAGTGCCCATTGCCAACAGAAATTAAAGATGACTATGATACAATCAACCCTAAAGAACTCATCAGAGATATAACAACTGGACAGGCACTTGTTTCTGACACCAATACCAAACGATGTTTTGTAATGAGGGTCAGACCAAGAGTTAGTATTCACGGAGGTTTTGAAGCATAATGCTTTTTAGGAAGAGTAGAGCAAGGCAATCAATACAAAGGCTCGGTATATCAAAAATATTCTTTAAGTGCTCAAATTTTGGTTCTACCATATATGATATGACGGGGTTTTTAAAAGAAGAATTAACCAAAAGCGTTAAAGTCCCGTATGATGAAGCTTTTTATAATTGGCTGCGCAGCAAGCTTAAAAAAAAACCATTGATAGATACAAACAATATGATTGATTGTGAGATGCAACATTATTATATCTATATGCATCCCTCCAAATCTGGTTGGCTATCTAAGCATGGTTTCAAAGAGTATGTCGAGTCCATGCCGAGACAATTAAATATAGTAGATTCAAGCTTCGATATCTCCGACATGGGGCAAGTATTAACAAAAGCATTATTGGGTCAAGAAGAAAAAAATTCATTTGATTCTACAAATATGTCAGTCAATCCATTTGTTTTAAGCTTAGAACAACAGATCTACTTTTTATATAATATTTTATTGGGTGATGGCGATTTTTTGATCCCATTTTTAACAAACCTATTAGACAAGCATGGTCAAGTAAAATTTAGTTATCTCGATGCTGGGAATCTAATACCGGATGTTATCGATGGATTATTAATTAAGTTTTCTGGTTTAGCCTACACGTCAGATGATAGAGAAAAAATTTACGAAATAGAAAAAATGAAAGATATAATTATCAACGATATTAAAGAACAAAAAGAAAAAAAAGGGTCAGGTTCTCGACGTGAACAAGAGTGTATAACACGCTTAGAATGGATGATCGATTTAGGAATCATCAATAAAAATGATTCGAGGAATTATGAATTTACTAAATTTGGGAAAGTTTTTGTAAAAGAAGCTGGTAATATCTACAATAAATATATAGAAAGTGGCTTTCCAGATAGAAGCGTTTCTGAACTTTTAGATAATAACTTTTATCAATTGCTGAACTCATCTATTTATCCTAATTCCATATTAGATGAAGATGAATCGTTAATCGAATTTATAGGCGAAAGCTATAATATTCTTAAAGGTATATCTGGATATTGTTTGCTCCGACCTTTGCTTCTACTGTCTAATATATTATCAATTTCTAAAAATAACAAAGCTTATATTGAGTATAGACACGGTAGAGAGCTCTTGGAGAAAGTCTTTAAAGAAATGCCCGATAAAATCTATTTTACCACAGATAGATTTGGAGAAGATGTTCAAGTAAAATTGATGTGAGGTTGACCCTTTGGGTATAAAAATCACATTATCAGTAATGCCGGTATGAAAAGAAATATTTATATTTTCGAATTTAAATTAAAAAAATCCGCGGTCGCCGAGATCACTGAGGGTTTTGGGCTGAATGCATTTGGCGCGTTCCTAATGTCTGCAAACAAGGGGCTACTGCCAGAAACCGCCTCATCGTTTCCTTGATTCCGGCTGGCGCATCGTGAACGCTATCCATGAGCAGTTGGACAGGTGCGGCTTCGGACGTGAAACCCGAATATTTCAACCCCGAGGGAGCGGCTATTGGCTGAATAAAGGCTATTTTCGACCTTCCATTCCTATCCACCGCATATACATACTTAAACATATTGATACCGACAGCCAACCAGGCGTTTACAATTCCCCTATCAATCTGATATGCTCTGCCCTCGCAAACGCGGCTCAGTCCAACAGAGCATCATCCGTCATACCGCTTCGTTGATTGAGTCGTCTGCCCACCGCAGAATCTGCCGTAATTACAAAGATCACCGGCTATCCTTGTGCGGCGGGGTAACGGATTAATCCCTCTATGTTATACCGCTAAGAAGGAGCATCCATGGCGGAATTCGATTTTGGCTATCACCATCCGCACTTTGACGGTCAGACCGCCGCCACCACGTTGCGCCAACTACTGGATTGTGTTTTTACGTGGCGAAATGGGCTTGCCGCAAAATTAGCTGAACCGGTCATGGACAACGTGCCTCCCGAGTATGCAAACGACCTTCACGCAGACAGGTGCCACTCTTTCGCATATCAGGACGTCGCCTGCTGCAATGCTGCAGTCGGTAGTATAGCACCATGTTTCGAGGGACTGCTTCTTCACGAATTTGGCACGTTGCGATCGCTTTTCGCTGATTCCAAGCCAATCAACGGATACCACCGCTGGAAGCTGCCGCACGATGAATTTTGGGTACCCTCGATTGTGTCAGAAAAGGGTACAAAACACGACAAGCCAGACATCATGCGTGGTTTCAAACAGCTCATTAAGGCCCTTGACCTATCCGCGCATTTCCCTGATGGAAAGCTCAAAACTCTCAACGCGCTATTCCGATTTCGAAATTACGCCCTTCACCAAGGGTACGAATGGCCACCGGAATCGCGTACTAGATTCTCAAAGGCCGTCGCTGAAGAGGAATGGGAGGATTGGTTCTCAGTGGCAAAATGGGGCGACGAATTGTGGCTGGTCTACACAACGAATACTTTTGTGTCGGAATGCCTCGACTTGTTCGATTATTTCCTTGCGGTATTTCACGAGATTCACAATAAGTGGCCTCGACGAAGAAAATGAGACGGTATAACCTCTATATGGCCTCCGCTTGCCGAGGGCAAACTCCCCCTATAGATCGGAATAGGCTCTAAATTATGATTCCGTCTTATTCAATTTAAACTTGGCAAAGGCTCTGTTTTATCCCCATAAGGAAACGGCGTCAAATCAATAACTTGACAACGGCGTAGCTGAAACATTATACAATATTAAACCGGCAATTAAATAGCTTAATATTACCGAAGCAATTTTATTGCAAACCTTTATAAACCGTGCTTTTATGAGAAGAACTACATTTTGGAGTTTGTATATTTAATTGCCGGTTTAATAACATAAAACCCTTGAGTCCCACCAACTTAGGGATAACCGATCGCCCGAACACCGATCCCGGTCCTACCCTACCGACAGCGTATGCCTGTTTCCGCATTTTTCAATTTCCTCCCGATTGGCGGGCTTGGTAATTATCTGATTTAGGGTTTTTTGGGGCAAAACCGAGGAGTTTTTCCGTCTTATAAAACTGGAACTAAACCGTCCAATCTATGTTCTGATGAGGAAAACATTTATGCGTCGATCCCTATACTACCAAGAAGATTCAAAGATTGGTGCCTACTGGGGCATAAATCCATACTCTGATGAATGGTTGGAATACAACAGCCTTTCAAGACGAATATCGCTGAAGGAGAATTTGAAGTGGCGAAAGGCGAAACAGTTTCAACCTATTATAGCAACGTCTAACTTATGGAGCGACTTCCCTGCGAGAGGATTTGAGTTAGTCGGCGCCGAAACGAAATTAGGCGGTGAAGATCAGATCATGGAACTTCTATATTTGCGCGAGGATGGTGGTCTATTACCGTGCGAGTTTAAAATTGGAAGGGAATCGAAGGACACTCTTGGCCAACTCATAAGGCACATGGCAGACCTCACTTTCATGCAGATAGACTTTCAAGATATAGGAACTTTTCGAAGTTCGCTTAAGAAGTGGGATTCCGATTTTGGAATATCAGAGGAGAGGTTTGTGAATTTCCTGAATGACAACAAGATTAGGAGTAGAGTCATACGGTTGCTTCCTAAGGCAGGTATGATCATTGACGAGAGATTTCAACTCCAATTGTTGAGGGCGGTGAATTACTTAAACTCTTATGCTGGTTTCTCAATTTTCATGGTTGAGTTGCAAGCCTTCGTATCTGAGGAATGGGACTCAACCAAAAAGGACTACTTGGTTCGCATCGACTTTGTGAATACACTACCTTGACAGATGCGTAGGTTTGGTTGAAGCAGGAAATCCAACAATGACAATGTAACGGAAAGTACCCCGCCGACTACTAATTCTTGGTTCCGCCCAAGGATAACCAACTGCTTACTAACCGGACCAGGGTTCTGCATCTCTGACAATTAAGGGTAAGATTAAAAACAGTTTTACTTCTTATTGATAGGCCATCCGAAAATCATAATTCCGAGTGGGACTAAAACGGGGTAGAGGCTACAGAAGGAGCTATATCCAACCGGTTCAGAGGTGCGGGATGCGGGATTGAAGTAAAGGGTTTCTGAACTGTTCGGTTTTCATCAGAATAAAATATTAATCAGGGGGAGGGAATTCCATGAGTGCTACATCGGTCAGACAGGCGCAAAATAAAGTAAATAGAATGGTATCTGTTTCATATTTTACACTGGGGTTTGTAATTGGAAATCTTGCCGGTATAACAGAAGCGGCAATTACAATCCCCATCATTTCAGGATTGTTTGCATTTATCGGCGGTTCAGCCATTGCTATGCTCCAGAAGATAAAATTCCGAGACCGGGTGACGGCCAGCTTGATGGTTCTCACCATCTGCCTCGGATTGCTGTCTGGGCTCTATGTGGGGCTTTGGACACGAGGCGTGTTCCCAGCCCAGACCGCAGAGACGGCCACCCGCGAGGCGTCGAATCCAGTTATGGGCGAAGTACAAAGCAAAAACAGGAAAAATAACCCGGTGCCAATAGCCAAAAATGCGGAAACCCGAAAACCGAGAGACCCCTTTATCCGGATCAGGCGCCAAAAGTTCAGCCGCCAAGAGTTGGCTCGGGATTTTTTTGAACGGTATAAAAAATACGACTGGGACAGGGATACCATGTTAAAAGAACTGGAATGCCTGATTGAAGACGGATGTAGAGGAGGCAGATAATGATGCGAGCAGTGGCTCTCAGCCTTTTGTTTCTTTTATCCGGTGCAGTTCATGCTGCAGAATTTGATAAGAATGCTGTCGTAACGCTGAGAGTTATATACCAAGATTCAAAAATGGGTACCGGCAGCGGTTTTTTTTTCAGAAAAGACGGCTCGATAATGACCTGTTACCATGTCATCGAGGGAGCCAGGAGAATAGATGTCATTGACCGGAATGGAAAAATCTACAGGGATATCAGCGTTCTGGGCTTTTCTCCGTTACACGATATAGCAAAGATCAGGATAAAAAATGCTGAAGAAAGCTTTCCAACCCTTTCTATCATCAGCGATTCTCCGGACAAATTCCCAGATGAATTAAAACTGTGCGAGGCGATTATGCTGACCAACCTAGCAAAGTTTAAGCCTTTACCAGTGACCATTATCACGGACCTGAACAAAGCCATTTATTTAGAGGAGTTGTTTAAGGAGAGGGATACTTTCAGCCCGGCCGGACAACAGGTCAGACTGTATGGGATCCATGCCAATGTTCAAGGCGGGATGAGCGGTTCGCCCGTCCTGTACTATGGAAAGGTTCTCGGCATCTTAAGTGGCAGTAAAACCGAGGGGACGGATTTTGCATGGATCATTCCCATGGAGCATTTTAAAACGATAGAAGGCCAGAAAGAGCAATCTGTTAGTGATATCGTTTCCTGGCCGAAGCTTGCACTCATGAACACGGAATGGAATTTATTAAATCAGTTTCAACGATCTAACATCAAGGACCCTGATGCTGAAGATAAAGACCAGGTTGAAGTGGTCTACCCGCCCGTGTTTACCGGGGAATCTGCCAGAGTCCTTATCCGACCTCGTAATGCGGAGATGTCCCATGTCACTGTGGACGGTGTCCAAGCAGTCCGTCAACCCAGCGGGGCCTTTATGTT
>ENA-ORCU01000656-ORCU01000656.1-marine-metagenome-genome-assembly--contig:-NODE-656-length-12096-cov-2.739745_pt1 | contig 12096 bp, 15 predicted proteins | sample MGYA00248631_ERZ508512 | MGnify/ENA primary metagenome ERZ508512 (study PRJEB26183, sample SAMN06268844) | marine metagenome | isolation source: Tt an P1 anaerobic enrichment on pine from sediment taken...
TCCCGGACCAACCGGTAGCAGAAAATGCTCCTGGCACGGACCCGATCCCGTTGCCTGCCGACCGCGCAGATCTGTCATGGCTCAACGTCCATTACCCCGGCGACGATATCGACCAACCGATTCTCATTGCTTTTCTTGGCATGATCAATCACATATCATGGCCAACTGCAATCGGCGGCGTATTTTATTAACGCGATTCTGCCCGTCACCCTGGGTGAAGATAAATGCCGTTCAATCCGGTGACAAATCGGTTGTGGAGATCGACCCGGTTTCCTTTGCCGTTGAAATCACCGCAAAGGTGGGGCGGTTGGGGTGCCAAGGCTATCAGTCGGCCTCAAGCAAATTTTCCCGCAGCACAATGTAATGATGACTTCAAAAACCATCAGTCCCAAAATCCACGGGGGTGAAAAAAAGAGTAAGGTCGAAAATCCCGCACACAATATTCCGCCGAAAATCCTGAGCAGTATCGAATCAAGCAGGTACATGGCGGCCAGGATGCACAGCAGTGCATTGGAGAGGAAAAAGACATTTGCAAAGGCAATGATCTGCTCCAACGAAACGACATTGAACTGCAACATGACAATGACCGAAAGATGAACGAAGCCGTAGATAAAAACGGCTGAAACAGGCGCACCGTTTTTGTTTTCACCGGCCAGCGCCGCCGGTAAACGTTCAGCCCTTGCAAGACTGTGGACTAATCTGGTGACGCCTCCGACAATCATCAGATAGGTGGCCATACACAATAAAGTGGTCATAACAGATAGAACCGGAGCGGACCACCCCCCCAGCAGAGGCGCTACGACATCCTTCATGCCCGGCGCATCTCCACCTATGCAATGAATGGCCCATGCCGTCATCAGATAGATGCTGCTGATAATCACGACGCTCAAAAACACCGCCCGGGGGATGGTTTTTCGTGGGGCTTTGACATCTTCGGAATAATTCCCCAAAAGCTCCCATCCCACTATTGTCCAGAACAGTAACAGGAGCGATTGCCCGAATGAGACAAAATCCACACGCAAGTCCGGCACCGGTTCCGGATTCCCGCTCATCACTGTAACAATGCTTCCCAAGACCAGAATAAGGGCTACTAAACTGCTGCTGATCAAGGTTATCTTTCCGACCGCCGTAATGTTCCGAAGAAGCATGAATAAACAACAGATGAGCAGCAACCCCGATATTGCGGGAATACTGCTGCCGGGAAGTTGACATGCTTCTGAAATTTCCGCTGCAGCGGTGGCCAGCACCGCAACCGGCCCGGCGCAAACAGCGGACATTATGAAGTTGGATGCAAGCTGTCCGGCAGAGGGGCCGAATGCATTTCGCACCGATTTTGGCACGCCTTCCCGGCCCGGAAAGGCAAGCGTCAATTCTGCAAAAATCGCGGCGAAAAAGCCTCCCAGTATCATGATTACAATCCAGGCCCATACGGCATGAACGCCGATCCGCTGATAAACCAGCGGCGGGAAAAGAATCACCCCGGATCCCAGAATCGGCCCGATCATCAGTCCGCTAAGCAAAATAGGCCCCAGGCCTTTCTTTTTCATATCACCCTCCGTTTCGATTTTTTTGCTGAGCGGATACCATGAGGAATGATATTTGTAAAATTGAAGTTTTTGGCCAAAGCATTCAAAAAAAATGATAAGAAAGATTGGAGCTATTTACTGGAGAAATGCAAATATGGAAATCCGGAATTTTAAAACATTAAAGGCAATTGTGGAAACGGGCAGTTTCAGCAGCGCATCGGCAGTCCTGAACTATGCGCAAAGTTCGGTGACCGCCCATATCCGGGCCATTGAAGATTTTTACGGCAGGCCGGTATTCGACCGTTTCGGCAAACGGGTTATCCTGAACGACTTCGGCAGACTGGTATTCCACCATGCCCTGAAATTCCTTGATACGTATGACGAGGTATGCAATCTGGCCGAAGCGACCGACCGGCCCTCCGGCACGCTCCGCATCGGCGTGCCGGAATCCACCATGCTGTACCGGTTGTATCCCATGCTCAAACGCTATAAAAAAACGTACCCGAATGTCGAACTCGTCATGGAGAACGGCGCCTGCCCCAAGATGCGCGACAGCTTGAGAAACGGAGAATTGGATTTGGCCTTGCTGCTTGAGCGAAAACGACTGGATCCTGATCTCTCCATCCATGATCTTGTTAAGGAAGAAATGGCCGTCGTATTGCCCAAAGACTACTCGGGGAAAACGCTGAACTCCCTGGATGGATATGCAGTGCTATATACTGAAAAAGGGTGCAGTTATCGGAAAATTTTTCAAACCTTGCTTGCCGATGCGCATATCCTGACGGACAATATCGTTGAGACCGCCAGCATTGAGGTAATAAAACGTTATATTGTTTGCGGTATTGGCGTTTCTTTTCTGCCTTTAATCACTATTGAAAAAGAAATCGAATCCGGCACGATCCGATACATCCCGTGGAAAAGCGACTCGCCGGTCATCCTGCAACTGGCCTGTCATAAAAACAAGTGGATCACGCCCGCTATGGCCGAGTTCATCCGAATGATAAGAGAGGAAGCGGCCAAATGGACATCCGCATCGACTTTCTCTGGATGAAATGAATGTCGCTCATATTAAAAGCATGCTGACCATGATCTGGAGAAAAATTCACGGCAAGAAAGGGGTACATCCTTTAGTTTTGAATATTCAACTGTCTCTCTAATTCAAATCCGCCCGAACGGGCGATTTCTTCACCCCGCTTGACCGCCAGGCAGACGCCGGATGGAGAGATATTCAATTTCCTGGAAAGGGCAGTCATGGTTATCCCCTGTTCTCTGACCGACCGGTAGCAGAAAAGGCTCCTGACACGGACCCGATCCCGCTGCTTGCCGACCGCGCAGATCTGTCATGGCTCAACGTCCATTACCCCGGCGACGATCTCGACCAACTGATTCTCATTAATGCCGCGGACAAAGATATGGTGCGATGCCCATCTGGGGCGTCTATCCTGGCTTTTCTTGGCATGATCATAGACTTAATCATCGCTTTTTTTCGATGGCAAACCTTGCCTGTATCTGAATTTACAGACAATTGAATTTTTACATTAAGAAAGGCAATTTGGGGGCATGATATTGCTTGGAAATGATAAGTATTGTTTTCCGTTTATAAGGCAACCACTTTTACCGTTTCCTCTAAAAATACCATCCTGACCATAGCTTCCCCAAGACTTCCAGTAAAAATGCGAATTTTGCTTCTTGCACTGATGTTGCAGTGACTCCACCCACCGTATATCAGTTCTTCTCGCGTCCTTACCGCTTTCACCGCCAGCAACAACAAGACTTATTCCTGTCAAATCGATATCTCCAAGATCTTTCAGCAAAGGTTCGCAACAAATATGCTTATGTGCAGCCTTAATCTTTTGAAGATCATTGAGTCTGGGCAAACCATGCGTTTTGTCTTCAACAGTCACGCCTATCCATAAATTATCAGGAACGGTTTTATTCTCAAAATATTTCCTCATTCTACTGCTGCGTTTTGTGAGCATATAAAAATTGTGCCAATGCGCTTGTTTTACAATATTAATAATTTCGTCAATATTCTGCTCCTCTGCATCTTCATTAAAAGTGTCGCTCATATTATTAATAAAATATAAAGTCGGTTTTTTGCGTTTTAATGGTGCCGCTTTTTCTAATCTATCTCGATGTACAGTGAACTGAAATTTGTTCTCATATCCAGCGGTTCCCCACCTATTCAGTTTTAGTGCTAATCCTTCTGCATAACAATTTTTGCAAGCAGGGGATACTTTTGTGCAACCGGTAAACGGATTCCAAGACGTTACCTCTAACTTCATTTTCTAATTTTCAATCCTTTTGACTTGTTTGTAATGAGCTGAGACTGGCACAACAAAGCGCCCAGCCGGCATCCTCCGTCTCCGTAATAACTACCGTTTAAATAACATCATCCTCATCAATTCTGATGAGATCGATATGCCCGTACCCTTTGGTAAAGTCGAGCATAGAGACTATCTCCGGGCGAATACAGAACACGGCCATACCGGGGGCGGGGTACACTTTATTTCCTTCATACTGGGCGAATTGCTTCATGTGCGGAAGCCTTTCCAGAAACAGGTGATACATATCTCCGATCTGTGTTCTGTCCGTCACCCTTTCAGCCCGGGCCGCCATGGAAATGCCGGTCATTTCACCAAAATCATTGAATGGAGGTGTGATTGTGACAGAGACACGTGGATCCCGTTCGATATTTACCGCCTTCTGGGAGAGTTCGTAAGACTGAAAATACAGAGTCAGACCAATATACCAGAAGTCGACCACGTTGGCCTGCGGCCAGCCGTCTGGGCGAACGGTGGCGATAGTTCCTTCACTATTGCCTGCGTAAATTTCGAGTATTCTTTTCCGAAGTTCGCCATTCAATTTGACCATTCCACGCTTTTTATCCAAGTCCGCCATGTTTGCGGCCAGTTCTTCCTTAAAATTTCGTTTACCAGTTTTTAGTTCGCTCATTATTTTATATTTCTTAGCATCTTTTTGGGCGTTTTCAGACCTTCCCGACCGGAAAGCAGCGACCGGGAAGGTACTCTGGATAATTACAGATCACTCAATCACCTGCTATCAAAGTACAGAGCGTTAAACACGCTCAGTGGTGCCCCACCGACGCCTACTTAGCATCATCCTCCACCAGGACAAAATCGGCATGTCCGAAACCCTTGGTGAAATCGAGAATGGAGATCACGGCCGGACGGATGCGATATCGGATGGTATTGGGATCGGGGAAGACAGCATCGCCATCATTGTAGGTAATATCCGCCAGCTCCGGCATCTTCTCCAGCAACAGGCGGTGAAATTCCTCGACGGTCCCTTCGTCTGTCACCTCTTCGGCGTATCCTCCGATCGAGATGCCGCAACCATCCGCCACATTCTCATAGTACGGCCAGATCGCGATAGACACGCGCGGATCACGGTCTATATTCTTCGCCTTCGAAGTGGTTTTGAAAGTTTCAAAGTAAATTTCCGGCCCGATATTCACAAAACCGACAGTGTTTGCCTGCGGCCAGCCATCTTCCCGCACGGTAGAGATCGCCATATCCTTACAGGACGAGATGATTTCGATCATCTTGTCGCGTAACTCGTCCGTCATCTCGCTGACACCATTACCGTAGATCCTTTTCTGAATCACTTCGTCCATTTCGTTTTCAATCTGTTGTTTTTTTGTGTCCATTTCGTTCATTATGTTCTCCGTGAAGTTATCAATTTTACCAGTTCTCTCCACCCTGGTAATGTCATTACCGTTGGCCACTATGCGGCGTTCAACAGTTCCATTGCCAGCCGGTAAGCTGTGTCAACGGCCGGAGCGCAGACGTTTGCGGGAATGTCGGTTTTCATGTATTTTTCAAAATTATCCGGTTTTGTCAGGTCAAATCCAGTCAATTCCCGGCAGTTCATGGTTTTCATTTCTTCCTCAAAGCGACGGCGCAGATCCTGAACCAGGGGCATGGTCTGCTGCAATTCCGTAAAGTTTGCTGCGGGTCCCTTAATGAGCCCGATAGCCATCACGGCCCCGGAAACAGCACCGCAAACAGCTCCTGTGAAACCAATTCCTCCGCCAAAGCACATGGCGATGTGAGGGATGATCTCATTTTCAATTTTGAATTCCTGGCTCACGGCCAAAAGTACGGATTCTGCTCATGTGTATCCTCCACCCATAAATCGGGTGGCTCGGTTTGGATCCATTTCAATATCCTTCCATTTGAGTTGTCGGTTCGGTTTGCCTGTCCTGTTTTTTTACAAAAAAATATCTTGAACAGAGCGCCAAATTTTTGCTGATTTTATCAGTTGTGTTCTTCTGTCAGAAGTGGCATATACGACATAAAAATGTTCGAATGCGACAAGGTGAGGAATTATGAGAACAATCACTATATTCCTGCATGACAATGTCATGCTGTCATCCCTTGCAATCCCGATGGATGTTTTCAAGGCAGCCGGTGTTTTCTGGAATATGCTGCTTGAAAGAGAGCCCACACCGTTTTTCAATGTAAAAACCGTAACCATTGATGGTAACCCGGTAAAAACCTATGGCGGGCCTGAGATAAAACCGGACGCTTCCATTCAAGATGCAGGAGACAGTGAGACCATAATTATACCGCCTTCCGATGCGGACAAAACGTTAGGGCCTGAAGCCGCTTCCTGGCTCATAGAATCCCATGAAAAAGGTGCTCATATCGCCAGTATCTGCCTAGGCGCATTTCTACTGGCGCAAACCGGCCTTTTAAACAATAAAAGCGCAACAACACACTGGGGATATATCAATCGGTTCCGGATACAATATCCACGGGTTAAATTAAAACCGGATCAACTCATAACAGATGAAGGCAATCTCTTCACTGCCGGGGGGGCCAATGCCGGGGGCGATTTGGCATTGTACCTGATTGCAAAATACGTTGGCAAAAAAGCTGCGTTTCAGACCGCCAGAATCATGGTTATGGATATGGACAGGAATTCCCAGGCTCCGTATTTGATGTTTCGGATTGAAAAGGTCCATGGGGACAAGGACGTATTAGACATTCAGAACTGGCTGGAAAAGAACTTCAAAGATGAGATCAAAGTGGACCTGCTTGCCGACAAAGCAGGGATGAGCCGGAGGACGTTTGAACGGCGGTTCAAGAATGCCACCGGTGATTCACCCCTGCGGTATATTCAGCGGGTCAGAATTGAAAATGCAAAACAGCTCCTTGAAAAGGGAGGAAAAACATTTGATGAGATTACCTATATAGTCGGCTATGAGGACAGCAGCACATTCAGCAGAATTTTCAAAAAAACAACAGGACTTTCTCCCAATTTATACAAAAAAAAGTACAGTTTTACTGCTTGAGAAGATGCTGTAACAATATCAATGGCAAATGATTTCCTCGTCATCCACCAGAGTGTATCCTTATCTGGGATTCTGGGTTCTATTCAAACTTCTCATACAGTTTTTCACATTTTTCCAGGATAGCTGCATCTTTTCTGATATCTCCAATCTCGTATGCACTAAACGACTCATCAAAACACAAGTCCCATTTCAGGAAGTCACAAATACATTCAAACTGTTTTGAAATCAGTTCGTATTGTATTGCACCGACTTCAAGGGCACCGACTGAAATCAATCCGATTTTTTTGCTTGGAACATTGTAATTGATCGAGTTATACACGTACATCTTGTCAATGACAGCCTTCAACTGAGCACTAATCCCCCACCAGTAAACCGGTGTACCGAACACAACAGCATCAGCTTTTTCAATTTTTGAAAAAATTTCATTGGTTTCATCATCATGCTTACATTTACCCTCCAGCTTGCCGCAGGTATTACATGCTTCACATGGCAAAACGGTACAGTTGCCCAAATCAAAGTAACTGATTTCAGCATCGGTTGCTCCTTTTACAAAGGCATCCAACAAGTCTTTGGTATTCCCCTCTCTAGGACTACCCTTTATTACAACTATCTTCATAAACCTTCCCTTTCAATTTCGATTGTTGATGATAAGTTTTACCCGTATAGGTCGCACGACCTAAACTTGTTGAAACAATAGGTCATGCGACCTATATTGTCAATGGCCATATAAAAAAAAGTATTCATCAAAAGGGATATTTTTTAACTTGAATGCCGTAAGGGCCCTTTGACCGAATGTGGAAGACCCAGAACACGCGGCTCAAGTCGTCTCAATGGCCGGTAACGAATCAGATCTGGCCAACGGGCGCTGCCGGGGAGAACATGTATTGAATGGGGCATTTGGGTTGAATATGATTGACAATCAAAGCCGGACTTGGCATTTTAGGTCAAGCGACCGAAAGTCAATCACAGGTTGAAAAAGGAAAACGTTATGCCCCCTAAACACTCGCCGTCAAACAATCCTAAAATACAACAAATTTTAAACTGCGCTCTCGATCTTTTAAGAGATCATGGAGACCACGGATTAACCATGAGACAAGTCGCCGCAACTGCGGGCATGTCCCTGAGCAACCTTCAGTATTATTTCCGTACCAAAAATGAATTGCTGAAAGGGATGGTGGATTTTTATTTTCAGAAGTGTGAAGACGAATTTGATGCAAACATGGAAGTTTCTGAGAATGATGATATCAGGCAGAGAGTTTATAAGTTAATAACAATCCATATTGTTCATGATGAAACACCTACAGAGATATGCAAAATATTCAGGGAGTTCTGGGCTATTGCAACCAGAAACGATGAAATTAAAGATCATCTGGTCTCATATTATCGTAGTTATGCCAAGAGGCTTTCTGATGAAATTGAGCCTCTTTCATTTAACCCCGACGTTATTCCCCAGGTAATAAGTCTTTGGATACCTTATTTTGAGGGATATTCGATTACCGCAGAGTCTGTTCCTCTTGGTGCCTCTGAGGTTGCTAATATGCTCACAGATTTAACTATTGCTATTTTAGAAGGGCCTTTTTGCAAGGTATAGAATACTCATCACCTAATAATTTCAAATGATATCATGATATTAAACAAGTAATTTCCTAACCTTTTTTTGTTTCCTCAAATATCACTGTCCATCCTCCAACTCTATTCCCCGCCGTGAATCCGCATCCAAACAGCAGATCGATGCGTCAAAAAAAACCGGCTGGACTCAGTGTCTTTTAGAATCCGACAAAGTTTCCTGGCGGCATTTTTGTGCTCAGGCTCGCGATAAATATATCCGATAAAAAAGCTGGGATCATGGACTTCAGACCTCGGCCGAAGATTCCTTTGCTGCTTTCATTCGGGCCATTTCAGCAGGGGTGAATCCTTTCATGGGGTTCTCCTATCGCCACGCGCGCGGCCGGGCTTCTGCAAGACCTGCTGCCACCTCGTCAATCCAGCCAGCGAGTCTCTGAATGATGTCGTCATCAACTTGCTGGCGTTGCATTTCATCAGGCAGACGTATAACTTTCTTGCTCAAATCTGCCAGCCAACTTCTGGTTTCGCCGGGAGGTATGAAATTTTTTTAAATTTTTCGCAAATGATCGCCCATTCCGGCTGACTGCCGGGTCGCTCATCATCCCATCGGCTGACACGGCCGATACCCTCAGGGTCCAGAAACATGGGCGCGAAGTCGAAATTCGGCGAAAGGCCCATCTGATCCCCGGTTCTCAGAATGGCCGCATTGCGTCTGTGATTGCTGGTGTTGCGCAGGGCCAGGTTAAGGATGTCCCCGATATTTCCCCCGGCAGACGGTGAAATCATTAAATTATAAATTTTCGGGTTGAAATTTGAGAACGATCGGTTTATTTTATGGCAAATTAAAGTCAAAAGGAATGTGCATGGCCCGAAATAAAGAATATGACAGAGACAAGGTACTTGACGCTGCCACCCGGTTGTTCTGGGAAAAAGGCTATACCGGCACCTCTGTCAATGCCCTGGTCCAGGCCACGGGGCTTGGCAAGCGGAGCATGTACCAGGAGTTCGGCAGCAAGGAAAATCTTTTCCGGGAATGCCTCCAGAATTATATGTTCAACCTGAACCGGGAGGCCAACTCTATTTTAGGTCGCCAGCCCCAGGGCCTGGCCAATATCGAGGCCTTTTTTGCCAACCGCATTGACCATGCATCCACCAGCAACAGTAAAGGGTGCATGGTCATCAATGCCGCCATTGAAAAAGAACTCATCGACGCCGAAGCCTTTGATATGGCTCAAAAGGCCCTGGCCGGCCATGAAAATGCTTTTTTTGACTGCCTTGAGGCTGCTCGCAGCAAGGGGGAAATCCCCGAAGGCAAAGACCTCAGGGCCCTGGCAGGTTTTTTGATGACCTTTTCGGCTGGCCTGATGGTGATGTGCAAAACCGAACCTGAAAAAAAGGCCCTGGCCGCAAGTGTGGACGCCGCCCTCAGCGTTGTAAAAAATTAAACAACCATGCCCGTTTACATCCAGCCTCAACGGGCTTTTTTTACATTCTATTTGAGAACGATTGTTTTACTTTAGCGATCAAACAAAAATCGATTAATCACAATAAGGAGAGACTATGCAACCCGACGCAAAAAAATTAATGGAAACCCTTGGCATCAAAACCCCGCTCATCGGCTATTACAATGTGCCAGACCCACAGGCTTTCGGCACATTTGCCAAGCCCGGATCCTGTATCTTTGATTCAATTGACCGGTGTTTCCACGGGGAATACATCCATGTTTCCCCTGATGATTTTAAATGCGTAGGGGCCGGATACTGGATGTGTGGTGTCCAGACCCTGCCCCGTGAAAAATTCGCCTATATGCTGGCTGAAAAAGAGGGGCTGAAATGCTCTGCAGATTTGATGGACCGGTGGCTTGACAATCAACCGCCCTTCAAGGGGGAGCATGACCATATTGTTGTCGGACCGTTGAAAGAAGACCAGTATGACCACCTCAAATCCGTCACCTTTTATGTCACTCCCGATCAGCTGGCCTGTTTAGTTACGGCCTGTGAATACAATAATGCCGGGGTAAATCCGCCGCCGGTCCTGGCCCCTTTTGCATCGGGCTGCGGGCAGATGGCCGCCGTCATCCGGGATTTTGATACCCCCAAAGCCATCATCGGGGCAACGGATCTGGGCATGCGTAAATATCTGCCGGAAAACATCCTGGCCTTCACGGTCACCAAATCCATGTTCCAGCAGCTTTGCGATCTGGATGAGAACAGCTTTATGCATAAATCATTGTGGAAAAAACTGGTCAAGGCCCGGGAAAAACAGAAAAAGGAGTAACAGTGAAAGATCAGACTATCATCATCACCGGCGGAAGCAATGGCATTGGAAAAGCAGCGGCCCTGAAATTTGCAGAAAAGGGCACACAGGTATTGATTACAGGCCGCCGGGCCTCTTCACTGGAGGCCGTCGCCGCCCGGCATGAAAATATCATCCCCCTGGTAGCCGACAGCGGCGATCCGGCCAGCGCGGAATTGATCATCGAGAAGGATATGTCAGACTTGAATGATTGTTTTGAACCGCCTTTTGCCCTGGCCCGGAGACTGTACGAAATACTGTAAGAGATAAGGAAACTGCAATGAAATTAAAAGACAAGCTTAACGCCATGAAAACCGAATTCGAAAGTAAAGTTCCTCCTGAGGTGCTTAAGGTCATGCACCGGGTCAATGACGACCTCAAAAATTCGGGCATCCTTGAAAAGGCCCTGAAAGTTGGAGACAGGATGCCTGACATCATGCTTCCCGATTCCGGCGGCAATATGGTGCAGCTCTCCGCTGTCCTGGAAAAGGGCCCCCTGGTGCTCACCTTTTTCAGGGGGCAATGGTGACCATACTGCATCGCAGAGCTGGAAGCTTTGAACAATATTATGCCTCAATTTAAATCCCAGAGCGCAACCATCCTAGCCATATCGCCCCAGAGGCGGCCCTTTAACCGGCAGATTGTCCGGGACGCCAAACTTGGGTTTGAAATTCTGACCGACGCCGGCAACAAGGCGGCAGAGGCGTTCGGCCTGGTATTTCCCCTCCCGGAGGATCTCAAGGAAATTTACCGTTCCTTTAATGTGGACCTGGAAAGGATCAACGGCGACGCCTCCTGGACCCTTGCCATGCCTGCACGCTATGTCATCGGGCAGGATGGGGTTATCCATTCAGCCGATGTGAATCCGGATTATGTAATCCGGACAGAACCAGAAGAGACGCTGGCAGCGTTGAAAAAACTTAAGGAAAAAAATTAATGACCCCTATGTTTGAACCCATGTCCATGGGAAACCTGGCGCTGGAAAACCGGTTTGTCCGTTCAGCCACCTGCGAAGGCATGGCAGATGAAAAGGGCGGTGTTACCCCCACACTCATCAATACCCTTGTGGCCTTTGCCAAAGGAGAGGTCGGCCTGATCATCAGCGGTCATACCAATGTGGAAAAAAGAGGCTGTGGAGGTCCGGGGCAGATGGGCCTTCACGAGGATTCCCTGCTGCCGGGGCTCAAAGAACTGACCCGTGCGGTTCACTCGGCCGGAGGAAAAATCGTGGTCCAGCTGGCCCATCAGGGCATATGGGCGGTTCCGGAATTTTCAGGCATGGAACCCCTGGGCCCGTCCGATCTTCATATTGACGGAGGATCTTTTTTTTTAATGATACGGCGACCACCGAGATCTACACTCTTTCCCTACACGACGCTCTTACGATCT
>ENA-ORCU01000657-ORCU01000657.1-marine-metagenome-genome-assembly--contig:-NODE-657-length-12093-cov-2.901964_pt1 | contig 12093 bp, 13 predicted proteins | sample MGYA00248631_ERZ508512 | MGnify/ENA primary metagenome ERZ508512 (study PRJEB26183, sample SAMN06268844) | marine metagenome | isolation source: Tt an P1 anaerobic enrichment on pine from sediment taken...
AAATCAACTTTAACCGAACCACCCGGCAGCGCATGTTGCCTATGGATTACCAATATTATGTTAGCGCCTGGGTTTACAAAGTGCTGCGGCAGGCCGACCGGGAATTTGCCCGTTTTCTGCACGAAAGAGGCTATGGGCAAAGCGACACAAAACTGTACAAATTGTTTTGCTTTTCGCGGCTAAACTTCGGAAAGCCGGTGCTGTGGAAAGAGCGAAAGCTGTTCGAAATCAGCCGGCACGAGATTAGCCTGCTCGTAAGTTTTGATGTTCCCGAAGCTGCTTCAACTTTTGTGAAAGGACTGTTTGTGAACCAGGAGTTTTTTCTGGGCGACAAGTTTAATGGCATTGACCTGAAGGTGTCCGGGGTGGAAGTCTTGCCCGAACCAGCGTTCCGCACCACCATGCACTACCGGCTTCAAACGCCCTGGGTGGTGAGTTGCCAGGCCGTAAACGACCGGAACCCGCAATACTTGTCGCCGGCGGACGACGGTTTTGACCAGCTTGCGATCAAGCATCTGCTTGAAAAATATAAAAATACCCGGAATGCAGAAGACATCGGCCCGGAGCAAGTAGGACTAAAAAGACGCGCAGGTTTTAAACGCGCTGGTTTTGTCATTAAGCCCGGTACGCCTGCACAGACCCGTGTTGTTGGAAACCTCTTCGACTTTGAACTGACGGCCCCGGTGGAGCTGCACCGGATGATTTGGAGCGCCGGTGTGGGTGAGAAAAGCGCAAGCGGATTTGGTTGGGTGGAACTAAGCCCGGTGGGCTTGGAGCCGGGATTGGACCGAAATAGTCGCGGCTTGAACCGAAACAGGCGCGAATTACACCGCGAGGGAGGCTCACCGTTGCGAAATGCCTGCGGATTGGACCGAAATACAGTCGGATCGCACCGAAATGCTCCCGGATCGGAGCGAAATGAACGCGGATTGGACCAAAACGACAACTAATCATACCGAAATAGCCGGTGTCCGGACGGAAATCGGGAGGGCCGGTCGATTACCAACTTAAATGAAATAGAATATGAAACAAGTTCAAATGAATCGGAAACACATGCTTGAGGCTACCTTGAGCTACCTCGATGAAAAATCGCCGCTTTGGCAGAGTGTTGCCAAGATTGGTGAAGTGAAAAACAAGCTGACTGAAGTAAACCTGGCCATTGATGTGGCTGCCGACGAGCAGCTCAAGGCACAGGTGAATGCCGGGAAAATGAAAACCGAACTGAAAAGGACCATGAGCCAGAAGGGGGACATGTTGAACGACCAGGTGGAGGTGTTTGCCCTGATGACGGGCAACGAAACGCTGGGCCAGTCCATGAGCCACAATGCCAGCGACTTGTACAAAATGAAGAATGACGACCTGTTGCGGCAAATTAAACTAATTATTGATGCGGCCACCGAACACCAGACTGAGTTATTGGACGGATATGGCGTGACGGCCGAACAGATTGCCGACCTGCAAGCCGATTACGACCGCTTTCTGGAGCTGAGTGGCCAGCCCCGCGAATACCAGATTAAGTCGGGTGTAGCCACCCTTACCCTCGAGGAGTTGTTTACCGAGGCCAACAACCTGCTGACCAACCAGCTCGACAACCTGATGAAAATCTTCAAACACCGCGATCCCGCTTTCTACGCCGGTTACGAAAAAGCCCGCATGGTGGTGGATTACTAAACGGAACTTGCTGGTAATTTACCCCTGACAGGGTTTCAAACCCTGTCAGGGATAAAAAAAAACGATATGAAACAAATCCGAACAACAATTAGCTATGAGAATACATTTAACTATTAACGCAGGAAAGAGTATCATCCCATTCGACCATCAGCCACTTCTTACCGGAACGATTCATAAATGGCTGGGATGGAATAAGGAACACGGTAGGGTGTCCTTGTACTCTTTTTCGCGGCTTCAAGGTGGAAAAGCAAAACCGATGGGCTTGCAATTTGAGAAGGAAGCTTGCTTCTTTTTTAGTTCCTATCAGGCAGATTTGATCAAAAGGATGGTCACAGGAATTCAAAACGATCCAGCTATGTTCAATGGATTAACTGTCTCCGAAATTATTATTCAGGAAGATCCTGACTTCTCAGGCCGGAACCTGTTCTTTTCTGCCAGTCCAATTTTTATTAAAAGAAAGCTTGAAGAAAGAGTCGATCACATTCTCTTCAACGATCCGAGAGCCAATGCCTGTTTAAAAGAGACCCTACAAACAAAGATGATAGAAGCAGGCATAACAGACGACTCCCTTGAAATCGGGTTTGAAAGTAGTTATCCCAAATCAGGTACGAAGAACATAACTTACAATGGCGTGCAAAACCGTGCCAGCTGGTGCCCGGTGATCATAGAAGGTAATCCGGAAACCAAGCTGTTTGCCTGGAATGTGGGCTTGGGGAATTCAACGGGAATTGGGTTTGGAGCAATTAAATAAAGGTTTTTATCCCTGACAGGGTTTGCAACCCTGTCAGGGATAAAAAAACAAAAAAAATACAATTATGCTATACGTCGTAAAATATTCAGGTCCCTTCGGCTTTATTAAGCCTTGGACTGCTGTTCGAGACGGAAAAACATTCAGTCAGCAATTTCTTACGCCATCAATTATTGAGGGAATAAGACAAAAGTTGGACGTTAGTTCAATCGTTCGGCACAAGTTGACTTATTCGTCAATTAGTGTGCAGCAAGAACAAACGCAAACACGGGGCTGGGAAAAGAAAACTAAACAGAAGATTATGGTTCGGAAGCAGTCAATTATTGAGCGGGGAATAATGATCAACCCAATTCTTTACTTGGCTTTTGTAACGGAGGAAGATGCTCAAAAAAGTGCAAAACAGCATATTTGCTTATGCCGCAATGAAGATGTGCTTTTCCCCGATCCCGAAATAATCCAACTAGATGAAAAGGAATTTGACCAACTAACCGGATTTGAATTGCGGTTTGGTGAAAGTGACAAGTCGTTTTTAGTAGGCTTCAATCGGTTCAACAATGCAGAACCTATGTACGGATGGTTAGAAATTGCAGGCAAACCAGTTAGTGGAATGTAATGAAAAACCTCGACCACATATTAGCCAAAGGGGAAGAAAACGGACGTGTTACATTGGTTCAGCATTTATCTGAAGTGGCATTGCTAGCTGAAAAAGTAGCACAACACCTTGGATTAGATGTCTCTGTTGCACGAAAAGGGGCTATTCTCCATGACATTGGCAAGGCGAGTTCACTTTTTCAAGATACGTTGAAGAAAAACTTTCAGCGACCTCCCGGATTTTTGTTCCGGCATGAGTTGGCTTCCCTGTTTTTCATTTCAATATTGAATGAAGAAGAAAAGTATCCAGTAATTGACATGATTGTTGCGCACCACAAATCAATCTATAAGGATACGGGCGGTAAAGGCTTGCTTGATTTGGATGAGAACGAACCAAAAGTTTTTGAAAAGCACATCGAGGGTTTTGATGTATGGAGCAAAGACGCCCTTTCGGTTTTGGAGTATTTCAATATTAAAACCAAACCAATCTCGGTAGATCAGGCCAAAGAAAGTTTTTATGAAGGGGTTGACTATTGCCTCTCTAAGAAATATGGTTATTCCCAATGGAAAGGGGTTTTGATTGCTGCCGATCATTTGGCCTCCGCCATGAGTGGTTATATCAAACCATTGGAACGAAAGCTTTTCGTTATACCTGATTTAAGCTATTACCACTCCCGAAAAAGCGAGTTGTATCCGTTATCATTGATTTCGACAGACGATACCCGTAAACACACCTTGGTTACGGCTCCAACCGGAGCAGGGAAAACCGACTTTCTGATTCGCCGTTGCACCGGGCGCGTGTTTTACACCCTGCCATTTCAAGCGTCGATCAACGCCATGTACGAACGCATAAAAGGCGATTTGAATAATACCGATGCCGATGTTCGTTTGCTACATGCGGCTTCAAGCATCAAGTTGGAAAATGGGACGGTTGAAGAGAAGATACTTCAGCGCCACATCGGAGCTTCAGTTAAAGTGCTTACTCCACACCAAATGGCATCATTGGTATTTGGGACAAAAGGCTACGAAGCCATGATTGCCGACATCAAAGGCTGCGATATCATACTCGATGAAATCCACACGTATTCAGAAACAACCCAAGCCATCGTTTTAAAGATCGTTGAAATACTCTGCAACATTGGTTGCCGCATACATATTGGAACCGCTACCATGCCAACGGTTTTGTACAACCGATTGGTTGAAATACTGGGTGGTGCTGACAACATTTACGAGGTGAAACTTCCCAATGAAGTTTTGGATACGTTCAACAGGCACATTATTCATAAAGCCGATTCAATGGAATCGTTGAGCAGCATTATTGACGAAGCCATTCAGCAAAATCAAAAAATACTGTTGGTTTGCAATCAGGTAAAACGTGCTCAATCTCTATTTGATGATCTATCTGAAAAGTATCCTCATGTTGAACGCATGTTGGTGCATAGCCGTTTCAAACGAGGAGTGCGAAGCCAATTAGAATCCGATTTGCGAAACATTTACAATAACAGCCCTAAGGCTTGCTTGGTGGTTTCAACCCAAGTGGTTGAAGTGAGCCTGGACATTAGTTTCGACCTGATGATTACAGAATGTGCGCCGATCGATGCGTTGATTCAGCGCTTTGGCCGAATCAACCGCAAACGTTCGAAAGAAACCATTGATAAATACAAACCCATTTATGTTCTTGCTCCGCCTACTGAAAAAAACGATGCTTTGCCTTATGGATTGGAAGTATTGCAACGAACTTATGAAGCTTTGCCCAATGCCAATTTGATGAAAGAACGAGAGGCACAATCAATGATCGATACCGTTTATCCTTCCATTGAATTTGTAAACATCGATTTGAATGCTGTATTCAAAGATGGAAAATGGATGATCAAAGAACTTTGGCACAACTCCAAGTCGGCACTATTGGAAACACTTGATATCGATTCGGTTGCCTGTATTGACGAAGCCGACAAAGACCTTTACGACACTTCGGCTTATGAAGATCAGGCAAAAATGGAAATTCCGGTTTCGTACCGTTCGGTGGGCTATCGGGGCTTGGATAAATTGCCCAGCGGCTCAAAACCCTTTGTCATTCCATCGAAGGCTTACGATAATGAATTAGGCTTTCTGGTTGACTTTGCCAAACCCGAGTTTTACAATGTTTCATTACGATTTCTATAAAAAACAACAGATATGATAGCAGCAAATATTGGAAAAATCTTTCTGGATGCTTACAACGAAAAGTATCAAAGCAACTACTCCGCAAAAGAGTTTTTTGTTGAAAAGTACTACGAAATTTTCTTTAATCACAACAAGTACATGATGTCTGCTGGCAATTCTCCCTTAGAAAATCCCAAAATAAGTTGGGATAAGATGAGGACAGGACAGATTCCTTATGAAACGGTTGAGAAAAGAAACGATCGGTTCACGAAAACGGTTGATAAAATTGATGCAGGGCCAGCCGATGCCAGCATTGCCATTGGTTTTCCAACTTTGGATTTAACAGCCACTACTTCAGGACAAGTAACCAACCTTGATCTGCCAATTAAGACCGATGAAATTTATCTATCATGGATTGGTAGTGGTTTAGGTATTGGTGTTCAAAGTGGCTTATCGCTTTTGTTTAGCAACAAGCAAATTTTACTCGATCTGTTCGAGGGCTGGGAAGTTTATCGAGATTATTTAAACAACACACCGGGCCTGAGAGGAAACCAAATTAACACATGGAACGGTCAATGGATTGCGCACCGTTACGACAATCTGAGCTATGATGCGTCCACCCCAACAGCATCGTTTAGTCCCTTTGGTACAATGAAAGATGGAGGCATGGAGGTTAATACCCAGTCGTGGACGAAAGTAATGATCGGTATCGCCCGCAATTATCCCGAAGCATCATTAACAGCGTATGTGTATAGTTTGGGACAAATGAATATTACTGTGGGCTTTGTTCCATTTGATTTGCCCCGTATTAGGCGACCATTTGAACTCTACAATAAGTATTTCGGAACCACCAGAAGCGAACAAGTTGAGCAATTATTTGGCACCGCAATCGGCTTTACCAAAGCTTGCCAGATGGGGGCGATTGGAGTAAATGCACTTGAGCCTAAAGGGTTTCGGGACTGCATGGACAAAGGAGTCGTTCCGAAATACAAATCTACCGATGAAGATAAATCAATCAATTTTAAAACTTATCAAATATGGTTATTAGCTATGTTGAACAATGAACAACTTTGGGATAAGGCGCAGCAGATTGCGACAACCCTCAACTCGTACTCCATGAGCGACAAAAATGCAAAAAAGGTAAAAAGTCAAGAAGTAACAAACCTATTGGCTTCAGTGAATAAGAAGCAATTTATCGAGTCGTTAATCGAAATTGTAAAAGGAAGTCCGGAAACCGATCAACTGGCGGAAGTCGCGGAAATCATTCACACGATGCCCGTCGATAATGTGCCTTACTTTTTAACCTTAATCCGCTTTCAATACGCAGTAGTAAACAAAAAATCATAAATCGAAAAACTATGAATCCTTACATTTATTTAAGAGCGTTAAAACACGCAGAACACACTGTTTTTTGTGTACAAGATGGGCAGAAGACCTATTTCGATCCTCAGTTTAATCGCGTCGTTGCTTATTCAAGCGGTCAACAGGTAAAGCGTTCCCTTCTTGATTCGCTTACAACGAACTTAAATGTTCAGATGGCACCCATCACATTCAACTATAAGGTGACAGCAAAAAAAGAATTGGAAAATAAGGAACCCTGGTCGCCATGCGATCCTTCTTACATTGACCAATTGCTTGGTGGTTGGATGCGCGCTGGCGATGGTGTTACCGTGAAGCGTCGGAGTCCGTTATCTATTTCGGCTATGCGTCCAATCCATCCATTGCTTGCCGGAACAGACAAAGAAAACCTCACTTTTGACAGAAGCGATAAACCTGACAGACATCCTGTGAATGTGAGATTGGGTGATAAACTGATGACTGACGAAGAAATTGACGAGTTCTTGGCAACAAACAATCGCACGTTACCCCGAAGAAATTGGATTCCAGATAATGTCCGTGCTGGTGGCCTTTTCGTTTATGACATTGCCATCGACCTTCGTACCCTCTTCTGCGTTTCAACTAATCAGCATGAGCCTGAATTGTCGAAAGATAAAATTGATGAGTTAAAAGCAAAAGGTTGGGTGGAAAGTGAAAATGTGTTCGGCAAATGCTTGGTACTTCCAAAAGAAGAACGCGAGAAAGTAATCCCAGCCCTGGCAAATGCCTTATTGAACTGGCGCATTACATCGAACCAAGCTCGCACCTTCAGCTTAATGGAAACTTTGGCTGTTGCAATCAGCGACAATGCCAACAAACTGGCGGGGGCGATCCGTGCAAAGCTGATCGAAGATGGAGAAAAACCAAAAGCGAAACCAATTATCGATGAAACTGCCGGAGCCGATGTTTTTGTAACCCTTCCTTGTTCAAACTATGTGGTTACCGTGAACGAAAGCGCCGATGCCTTGGACAAAGCCGAACAAAAACTCATTGAACTGATGACGGCATTCGATTACGAAAATCAGATGGTTGTAGTTTAACTGACTTCCACCCCTGACAGGGTTTTGAACCCTGTCAGGGGAAAAGCAAAAAAACGATGCAACATTTCGAACCATTATTGCCAGGTAACTTTTACCACATCTACAACCACGCTGTAGGTGAACGCGACTTGTTTCGGGAGCCCGACAATTATGAATATTTCCTCGATTTGTACGACAAGCATATTTCACCTATAGCCGATACCTACGCCTGGGTGTTAATGCCGAACCATTTTCATTTGCTGGTAAGGATCAAAGAGGAATTGGAGGTTGAAGTACCTACCCCTGACAGGGTTCTGAACCCTGTCAGGGGTAATGTATCGCAGCAATTTTCAAAACTGTTTAACTCATACGCCCAAGCTTTCAATAAACGTTTTGGTTTACGTGGCGCTCTGTTCGAACGTCCTTTCAAACGTAAACCAATTGACTCAGATGAATACCTGAAACAGATCATCCTGTACATTCATAATAATCCTGTACACCACGGATTCTGTAGCCATCCCGTGGAGTATCCCTGGAGCAGCTATCTGACATGTGTTTCGATTAAACCAACCAGACTGGAACGCGAAGCGGTGATTGGCTGGTTTGACAATGAAGCAAATTTCAAATACATGCATGACAACAAAATTGAAATCGAAAAAATTGAAAAATGGCTGGAATTGTAATCCAATCCCGACAGGTTTCCAAAACCCTGTCAGGATTATAAAAAACTAAATCTTTATGCCTACACGTAACCTTAAAAAGTATTTAAAAACGCTCAGCAAAGAGGAGCTGATCAAACACATTCTTGAATTGGATAAAAAGTTCAAACCGGTGCAGGAATACTATCAGTTGTATGTCAACAACGATGTTTCGGGAACCGTTGGGAAGGCCAAAAAGGTGATTGAACAAGAGTTTTTTCCGAAGCGCGGAGAGCCAAAAATGCGCCTGTCGGTGGCCCGGAAAGCCGTTACTGATGCTCAGAAGCTGGGCCTTCCACCCGAAGCGATGGCCGACCTGATGCTGTTCTATGTTGAAATCGGCGTTGAGTTTACCTGTGACTATGGCGATATTGACGAGCCCTTTTACAACAGCATGGAGCGTATGTACCTGAAAGCACTGGAGTATGTTGAATCTGCAGGATTGCTCCCTGATTTTGAAACCCGTGCCCGGCGGATTGTGGACAAAACGGTGGATATAGGCTGGGGCTTTCACGAGACCCTCGGCGACTATTTTTACCAGTTTTATTAATTTCAATCTCCTTTAATCTAATTCAATCTCCATCAATCTCACCATGCAGAATTACATTAATCAACTCATCAACGACATCCGCCAGGCCACCTGGAACCTGAAGCCGCCACACAGCCTTTGGGCGGAATCGAACGCCGACCCCGACGACGAAGGGGAACTGGAAGACATGGCATTCGTCGAACAGTACATTTACGGAGAGAAACAGCCAATAGGCCAGATCACTGGTATTGAGGCCGAACTACTTCCGCCACCTGAAAAGCTGACCGAAGATCAGCGCTCCCAATTGTCCGGCGAGCTGGAGAAGTTGTTGCAGTATTTTCATTTTGTGCTGGATTTCCCGGAGAAACTTCCGGCGCACCTGCGCTATTCGTTTATTCGGAATTTATGGACTGAAGAACATGTCCCCCTTTCATTTGGTGAAAGCCACATCGAGTTTTGCGACTATGAAGTCGAAAATTGCCCTTATCCCGATTATTGCACGTGCAGGGAATTTGAAGCTGAAATGAAAGAAGAAGAGGAGCATGGCGCTGTGGCCGATTTTGATTTCGACCTGGATGACATTTTGCCCGACCTCCAACGACTGGAAGATATCTGGAACATTCAGGAAGAAATGGATGACGACGATCCGGACTCGCCTGACCAATCCTAGTTCAATCCGCATCAATCTTATTCAATCTCAATCAATCTAAATCAATCCCCTCAATCCATGCAACCCACCGGCACCCATTTCAACTACTACCTCATCTGCCACCGAAAACTGTGGCTGTTTGCCAACGGCATCAATATGGAATCGACCTCCGACCTGGTGTACGAAGGCAAGTTGTTGCACGAAACGTCGTACCCGCGTCGCAGCGAGAAGTATGAGGAGATCGCAATCGATGGTATCAAGATCGATTATTACGATCCGAAGAACAAGGTGGTGCACGAAATTAAAAAGTCGGATAAGCACGAGGAAGCGCATGAATGGCAGGTGAAATATTACCTGTTTGTGCTGGAACGTAACGGGGTAGCGGGAGCCACTGGTCTGCTGGAATACCCGCGCCTGCACAAAACCACCGAAGTGCTACTCACTACGCCCGACCGGGAAGCCATTGGTGAGATGCTGGTTGAAATCGAAAAGATTATCAGTCGGGAGCATTGCCCGGAGCGCATACCGAAAAGCCGATGTAAAAATTGCAGCTATTTCGATTTCTGCTATGCAAATGAGTCTTGAACTATGATTTCAATGATTTAATGAATACCATGAATAAGGAAAGCTTTAATTTACAGCGAATAAGATCAGAGAAAACCAATTAATCTGTTTAATCAAAGTTTAGACAAATGATGGAAAAAGAATATAAATACCAGGATTTGACGCATCGGATTATTGGGGCGGCGATGGAAGTGCACCGTTATCTGGGGAATGGATTTCAGGAAGTAGTTTATCAAAGAGCGTTGGCCATTGAATTGGAATTAAAGGGAGTCCATTTTGAAAGAGAAAAAGAAATGCCATTGACATACAAAGGCCATGACATTGGCACCCGGCGGGTTGATTTTTTCATTGAAGATAAAATTATGCTGGAAATAAAAGCTGTTGTAAAGCTGGAGGATGTCCACCTGGCGCAGGCAATCAACTACCTGGAAGCCTACGGTCTTGAGATTGGTTTATTAATCAACTTTGGAAATTCGTCTCTTCAGTTTAAACGGGTAATGAAACCTCAAAGAAATCATAGTCCATCATAAAATCGAAAAAATCATAGTTGAAGACTGTATTATGAAAAAAACCTACTACCTGTTTAATCCCGGGCGACTGCAACGTCGCGATAATACCCTCAAGTTTACACCTTACGACGAGGAAGGCAACGAGCAAAAGCCGCGCTATTTGCCGGTTGAAAATGTGGGGGAGTTGTATTGTTTTGGAAACCTGGATGCCAATTCGGCCCTGTATAATTTTCTGGGACAGGAACAGATTCCGATTCATTTTTTCGACTATTACGAAAACTATACCGGCTCGTTTATGCCGCGCGAAGCGCTTATCTCGGGCAAAATGCTGATTGCACAGGTGAAGCTTCAGCAAAACAAAAAGAAGCGGATTGATTTGGCGCAGCGAATCCTGGATGGGGCCAGCTTCAACATGATCAAAAACCTGAAGTATTACAACAGCCGGGGGAAAGACCTGGAACCCATCATTGAGCTGATCGACGCCCTGTCGGGCAAGATCCCGCAGACAAAAGCCATTGACGAACTGATGGGCATCGAAGGAAACATCCGAAAAAATTACTACGAAGCCTTCGAATTGATTATTAATGATTTTAGTATGAGCGGACGCAGTTACCGGCCACCGCAAAACGAGGTGAACGCGCTGATCTCTTTTGGCAACATGATGTGTTACAGCCAATGCATAAAGGCGATTCATCAAACTCAACTTAACCCCACGGTTAGTTTTTTGCACGAGCCGGGCGACCGTCGCTTTTCGTTGTCGCTCGACTTGGCAGAGGTCTTTAAACCGCTACTGGTGGACCGGGTTATTTTCAAGGTGATGAATAAGAAAATGATTCAGCCGTATCATTTCGAAGAACAACTCAACCGGGTCACCTTGAAGCCAAACGGGAAAAAGGCATTTGTGCAGGCATTCGAAGACCGGCTGGAAGAAACCATTAAACACCGGACGCTGAATCGCTCAGTGAGCTATAAGCACCTGATCAAACTGGAGTGCTATAAGCTGCAAAAACATTTGCTGGAAATTGAGGAGTACAAACCCTTTAAGATGTGGTGGTAATGTACGTCATAGCTGTATACGATGTTAATAAACGCCGGGTGGCCAAAATGCTGAAGCTCTGCCGCCGCTACTTAAACTGGATACAGAACTCGGTTTTTGAAGGAGAGATTTCGGAAGCAAAACTTTTGGAGTTTAAGCACGAAGCTATGCTGCTGATGGACGAGGAAACGGACAGTTTAATTATCTTTAAAACCCGCCAGGAGAAATGGCTGGATAAAGAAGTTGTTGGCCATGAGCGCCAAAATCTGGACACTTTTCTGTAGCAAAAGTTGTCGATGGCTTTCCGGAGTAGGCTTTCTACCATAGAAAAGAGAAAAATGAAGAAGGCCACGTTCTTTGACATGTTGAAAATAAGCGATTTAAATATAATTGTCGATCCCCTGGGAAAAATACAGTTTGAGGAATCGACAATCAAATAGCAGAAAAATGCTATTTTTGAAAACTCTAGCTCGTTGATAATGAGCTTTATTCTTTGAGTCGTCGAACGGCTCCCAATCGCACCATACTGGAATTGAAATTTCAGGAGGGGCTGCACGTAT
>ENA-ORCU01000659-ORCU01000659.1-marine-metagenome-genome-assembly--contig:-NODE-659-length-12075-cov-3.032255_pt1 | contig 12075 bp, 10 predicted proteins | sample MGYA00248631_ERZ508512 | MGnify/ENA primary metagenome ERZ508512 (study PRJEB26183, sample SAMN06268844) | marine metagenome | isolation source: Tt an P1 anaerobic enrichment on pine from sediment taken...
GAGGAAGGAAAACTGATGGTGGATGAAGCGGCCGTGATCGAGGCGGATATCCCGGCCAGCAACGGAGTCATTCATGTCATCGACACGGTAATCATGCCTGAATAGAGTGTGCCGTAACGATGAAATCAGGGTAAATTAAAAAGATCAGGGGCGGGCACCGGCTGAGTGCCCGCCCAACTTTTATTGACTGGCGGTATTTGCGGCGATTTTTGACTGCTGAACCTGAAACCGGTAGGCATCGATCATTTCATCCCACCGGGTATCACGGCTGAAACGACAGGCACGATAAAGGGTTTGATGAGCACGAAAGATGTTTTCAGGGACCAGAGGATTTGACAAATAGATCGACATCCCGTTGGCCCGGTAATCCTCGGTGTGGCGCTCATAGAGAACGACACCGGGCTGCAGCACTTCAAGAATCCGCTCGCAGGCCGAATAGACAGCGGGATCGCTTGTCGCGGCACAAAGCTGGCTGATAAAATCCTGAAGGTCATAGTATTCCAGATTCATAAAACTGGCGAAACGCTGACTTGCCGTCTGCACCGAGGTGAAGGCCGCCGTTGTTTCGGCGTTTCCAAACGCATCCATCAGGACCTGGGCCAATGTATCGAGTCGCCGTACCAGATCAGGCAGTGCGCCACAGTTTATCAACGCCATACCGGCTTTCAATCGAACCCACTGCGGTGCAGCGCCGCTGATTGCAACGGGCAGGTCACGATTGTAACCCTGAATGTGGTCATCCACAATCCACCGGCCCAGTTCGGGTGCGGGCATTGCCGGATTATCCCGAAGATTCGCTATAAAATCCTCAAATTTAAGTCCCCGAACCTGAAAACTGCCTGGCGGGTCGTTCAACAGACGAATTTCATCTTCACTGCCAACCAGATAGTCAGTGACATCCGACAGGGCATAACCTACCTCAACCATGTTCGACAGGCAGGAAAACAGCACCATGAGATCAAACCGATTGCCATCCAGCCCCTGCTTAAGGGCCTGGTGAAACTGATCCAGGCTCATCTTGCGTCCGCTGGTGTCATCGCGCGATATGGAGAGTGCTTTGCCCGGACCGCTGAGCCTGAACGCCCCCGTGTCAATGACACCCTGGCCATGGGCAAAGGTATGAAAAATATAGCGCTGAGCCGGATAGAGGCGGAGACACGTTCGTACAAACCGCTCAAGAGTGGCGGCTTCGCCAAGATTGGTCTCGCCCCATTCTTCAATAACCGGTGATCGGATCTGACCGATCGATTCATCGTGGGAAATCCGCAACAAACGCGCACCGGCCCATTGTTCATCGTACGGGCCGAGCCAATCCGGATGACCATCTACCAGGACGAGCACATTGACGGCCTCCGATGATCCGACGGTCTCCATCATATCCACAGCATGAAGAATTTCCTCGGACAGATCGTTGTCGCCATTCATGTAGCACATCACTGTAACCGATGATACAGCCCATACACTGGACACGCTGAGAATCGTCAGCAGGATCACGCCAAGCGTTACTATCCAACCCAATCGGTATCGTTTATTAATCAACTCCATCAGTCAAAATCAGATAATTTTCTGCAGTTAAACCAGTCGTTTCAGTTTTCAGAATGAAACGGACTTTTCATCTTCTGCATTCGCAGACCATAACCAACCCGGCATTTCCAGATAACCGATTGGCGAAATGGATTCAATTCATTTTTTGTTCGAATTTATCAACAATTTGAATTTACCTTTAATTAATGACAATTATGCCAAAAGGCATTTACGTCATTTTAAAATCCAGAGCCAACTTGCCAAGTTTATAGGTTATTACAGTCCGTTAAATACCATTATAAAAAATGAAGTTCGTTATTAACGAATAACAGATAGATGACCGGATAGATTGTCCCCATATGATCTCCCGTTAATGGTTCCAGCATATTTCGTCGACATGCCCGTTACTATAAACGTTAAGCTTGAAATCTTACCGGAAAAAATGATTGCCGCCCTGAGTTGGAACCTGTTTGATAGCCAGGCTCTAAGGCTTTAACCGGGCACATACCCCTTGACCTTTCTGATTATTTTGCTAAAACCGCGCAAACATTTCCTCATAGCCTATCGGTTCCGCCGAAATACGAACTTTGGAGAAACATCATGTCCACTGATTCAATTGATCCATCAATTGTAGAAGCTGTCAGGAAAATCGAGCACTTTATTGAACAAACCACCGGCAAACGCGCTACCCAACAACAAATTGCCCGGGCGCTGGCTCGATATTTTGTACTGAATGAAATCAAAGAACATATTGTTCTGGAATGGGAAGGTGGTGCGGGTTAAGGCGCGATCGGAATTTACCTGCCGGAATTGGTCGGAATTCGCGTTCCTTAGGCCATGCCCCGTCCAATCCGGCACCCCATCTTAATCCACCGACCGCTGAGCGTGCTTGGCAATAAACAGTGACGAACCAGACACTGGCAAGGCGCTACGCAAAAAATCCGTGTAAATCATTTCCTATCCATGTGAAACCGCCTACCCATACAAAACCGTGGCGCAGGCCATCATCTCACCCCGAAGCACTTCAGCCAGTCCCTTCACGATTCCAACCTTTTTTTCCCGGTAATCCATTCAACCCGGCAACGGCGCATCCTGAAAGGGAAAACTTCGTTTTCGGCATGGGGATGCTCACGGCCCGACATCCCTGAAAGATATTCATAAATTAAAGGCACAAATTTTGCTTGAAATACATAAAACAAAGTCAGGCAGGCGTTCAGTATTTTGAATCGTTATCATTCAGAGGAGGGCAAATTGTGAAATCATCGGCGTCAACCGACGAACTGCTGACTGCAGTTTTTTCTCGTTGGGATGAACTGATCGAACTGGCCCGGAAGGGTTTTACCGAATTTGGCAGGGGCGTAATCGCGATAAACCGGGATGACAGAGATTCCCGGTGCGACTCGATTTCCGTTCGAACCGAATACCGTGTTTACGACTTTAAAAAAGGGAGGCCTGACCCGGAAGCGGCTAGGATCATAGCCACTTATGATCCCGGATTCGATATGATCATCCAATTTACAGACGAGGATGGAAATCACCAGATTGTCAAATACAGCAAAGGAGCCTCAACCAGTCCATCTGAATCGACATGGTATATGGAGCGGCCGGTATACATAGAAGAATTTTCACGTTTCCATGAGCAACCGTTCTGGCCGTGGCAACGGACTGAGCAGGAAGACTCTTTCAGCTGACATCGGGTTGGGTTGAACATAAATCTGACGGAAGGAACGTTATGGATCGCCAGCGGTTTATTGCTTGTTTTTCAACACTTGGACTCACCGGCACCCTGCTGCCCGGAGCACTGGCTGCCTTGGCTCTGGGTAAAGAGCACATCACAACCGCAATGATACGTGAGGCAGAAAAAATCGCCGGTTTAACATTTACAGAATCGGAAAGACAGGAAATTGCAATGACGCTGAATAAGAAACTGACACCCCCCGAAAACCGTCAAAACCGTCATCCATTCCCCTCCGTGGCGTCGCTGCCTGTCGATTCCAATCCCAAGCGGCACAGGCAGTTTATCCATATAAACCAGCATGCTGCCACCCGCCATCGAGCCAAATCCCAAATGCCGTTTCCAACCTCGGAAATGGCGCATTTACCCATCACCCGCCTTTCCCGACTGATCCGAAGTCGACAGATCACCTCGGTCGAACTGACCCGCCTGTACCTTGACCGACTGAGGCAACACATACCCCTCAACGCGGCAACCACGCTCACTGAAGAACGGGCGATGAGCCAGGCCCGGCATGCGGATCGTGAAATCAACACGGGCCGCTGCCGCGGACCGCTTCACGGGATACCCTGGGCTGTCAAAGACATATTCGCCACAAAGGGATTTCCGACCGCCACTGCTTCCAGTCGGTATCGGGATCTGGCAATGGACAGAGATGCCACCGTGGTTCGGCGCCTGGAGGAGGCCGGTGCCGTGTTGGTGGCCAAACTGCCCATTGACGACCACGGCATAGATGAAATTCGACCGAAACCGCAAATCCGAAAACCGTTGCAGCCGAATAATAACAGTAATGCCACTGTAGATCTGGCCTTCGCCGCAGCTGCAGGCCTGGTTGGATTTGCCATTGGCACAGAGACCGCCGGATCACTGATATGGTCAGCCAGAAAATACGGGGTTAACGCATGCCGCCCGACCTTTGGCCGTGTCAGCAGAAGCGGCGTAATGGCGTTGAGTTGGAGCTATGGTACCATTGGCCCCATCTGCAGATCGGCCGAGGACTGTGCCCTTGCCTTAAGCGCTATTGTCGGCCCGGACGACAAAGACCAGTCGGTGATGGACCTGCCCTTCAATTGGGACTCTCAATGCAATATCAAAACACTTCGGGTTGGATATCTGAAATCGCAACTGGAACAAAAACCGAAAAATGCCACAGAAAAATCCCGAAAAGCAGCCGAAAAGCAGATATTAAAATGTCTCAATGCCATGGGCATTGAAACCGTTGCAATTGAGACGCTTGCCATTGATCTGCCGGCGGCGAACTGGGACAGCCTGACATTTGGAATGGCCATTGAAGCCGTGGCCGCCCGTGACAAACTGATGATAGAAGGCAAGCATGCCCACCGGTCGACAGACCTTTTGCGCTCTCGCTCTATAACAACGGCCGGATATCTTCAGTCCACCAGGGAACGATTTCGACTGATTGAACAGGTCGACGAAATTTTCAGAAAAGTCGACGCGGTCCTGGGAAGTTATATTCCACTGACCAATGCCACGGGTCACCCGGAGGTGGTTATTCCCTTCGGTGTGAGCCCGGATGGCAGAGAGATCGGGGTGAGTTTCACGGGCAGGCTCTATGATGAGGAAAAACTGCTGGCCCTGGCGCACGCCTGCCAGCGTTACACGACACCCTCGCTCACCATTGCCCCATGCTCATAAAGGTGCCGAGGTACCGATGACAATCCACTCTTGCGTTGCCTGCCGCCATTTCTTTCTGATCTCAAGGAGTTGCCGGGATCAGATACTTCATGGAAATCACTGACACTTCAGCGACCTGCCAAAAAAAACTTTCAACTTTTCACCAATTGAGGTTAGAATTCAAAAACTTTTGCTCTACATTTAATACGAATTTTTCACTGGCAATCTGAACGGAGATAATGCCTGATTGGCAGACTGATTCAATGCCTCCAGATGAGACCAGGGATCCACATGAATTTTCCTCACAGCCTATTTATTCAGCGTCTTTTCCTGTTCATGATCGTTTTTTTTTCAACAGCATCTTCTCATCACTCAATAATCCACGCCAAGGAGTTTGAAGGTCAAAAGATAACGTTTCTGGTTAATTCGTCGCATATTGTGGCAGCAGAGAAACTTGCTGAATGGTTCAATGAAGAGACGGGTGCCGTCGTTGAAATAAAACGGGCTTCCTATCAGGATCTTTATGAGCGCACCCTGAACCATTTTCAGTCAGACTCGGACCATATTGATGTTCTTATGGCCTGGTATGTGACCGTCGGGAATCTTGCCGAAAAGGGAGTACTTGCTGATCTGACAGATTTTTTATCCAAGAACAAAAAAACAATTCAGCCCGATGATTTCATCCCCTCCATATACGATGCCTACACTCTCTACCGCCAGCGGCGATGGGGCATTCCGTTTGACGGTGACATCCACATATTGTTTTATCGAAAATCTCTCCTTGAACGCCACAACCTGACGCCACCGACAACCTGGAATGATTTTTTGAAGGTCACCCGTACGATCAATGAAAAAGAAAACCGCAACGGTATTTACGGAGCGGCCATTATGGCCTCCCCGTCTCCCATTATCATCGTGTCCAGCTTCATGAACCGTCTGGGCGCTTATGGTGGAGCGCTGCTCACGGAAGCCAACCATCCCACAATCAACAGCCCGGAGGCGGTTACCGCGCTGTCCGCCATGGTCGACCAGTGCCGTGCGGCACTCCCGGTACCCCTTGATACCGATTTTTCCGTTTCCCATGACGCGTTTCTCGCTGGAATGGTGGCCATGGTTGAACAATGGACGGACATCGGCATCATGGCCGAAGACCCCACCCGCTCAATGATCAAAGGGGACTGGGCATCTGTTCAGCTGCCGATGGGCGACGGCCCGTCAGCCCGTCATGCGCCCGCCCTGAACGCAGGTTTTATTCTCGGTATTTCCACCAAGGCTCCAAACCGGAACCTGGCAGAAAAATTCATACTCTTCGCCAGCCTGCCGGAGACGACGCTGCGGCTGAATCTTATCCCGGGAGGCGGTGGCGTCGATCCGGTCCGCAATTCGGTGCTGAAATCTGAAAAATTCCGGCATTTTGCTCCAGAGGTAAGCCGCATGGAAAAAGCGGCCGCAGCCAACGTTATTGCCTGGCCGAATATCCCCGAAGCCCCACAACTCATGATGGTTCTTGCTCAACACCTGGCTGACGCTATTGAAGGACTGACATCTCCCAAACAGGCACTGGATCAAGCCCAGAACCAGTGGATTGAAATCCTCGATGACGGGAATACCCCATGAAATTGCCCCGGTATACCATTTTGTTCTGGCACAAGCATTTGTTCGCCCTTGTCATTGTGGCAACAATCTTTGGAATTGCTCTGTCCATTATTGTCACCCGCACCTTTAATGCCACCAAACATCGGATCGAAGAAGAAGGCCGTTGCATTCTCACCCGCCATACCGAAGTTTTTCTCTTAAAAATTGCCGAAGGCCAGGCAGACTCACTTAACTCCCAACTCAAGCTGGCCCGGTCAGCGGCAGAATATGGTGCTCTGTATCTTGCAGAAAATCGTCCATGGCACCGTGACGCGGTGGAAACATTCATCACCCGGTTGCAGGATTCGGCCGGACCATTTTGCACGACGGCTTATGTGATAAAACCCGATGGGAGCTTAATTACGTATGCTGTCTCCGATGCCTCCACCCCCGTGTCGCCTGAGCCGTTTCTCTCCGCACTGCCCGGTGCCGCACCATATCTCCAACGCAACGAATTTACCTGGAGCGAGGCTCACACCAATCCATTTTCCCGCCGATACGAATATGTGATCGACGCCATTGCCCCAATTCGGGTTGGCGGAATCATAAAGGGGCATGTCTGCATTTCAGTATCCCTGCATCACTTGATCGCCCAGTTCAACCAACGGCAGCCGATTGCCGGCAGCTACTCATTTCTCATTGACTCCATGCGTCGTCTGGTAGCAGCACCGCCTCATGCCCGGGTAAACCTTTCGCATCCTGACGTATTTAAATCCCGCGGGGCAATTGACCTTGGTCAAACGAAAAATCCGGAACTCAACAAGGTCCTGCAGAACATGGTCCTGGGGCAATCTGCCGTTAAACACGTAAACATAAAAAACGACATCAAATACATCGCCTACAAACCGCTGGATCAAATCGAATGGAGCCTCGGGATTGCTGTTCCCGCCGCAATGGCCACGGCGAATTCCGCAAAGCTCGCGGACGTTATTGAGAACAGTACCGGCAATGCACTCACGGCCGTGCTGCTCTGGACCGGAGGTCTGATGATTGCGGGCCTCCTGGTTTCCGGGTTTTTGACCCGGCGTGTCTCCCGTCCGCTCCTTGAAATGGCCGCAACGGCAAAACAGATCGCTGACGGCGATCGAGCCACCGGCATTCTGCCGTCGGGCCGCCGGGATGAAGTGGGCATTCTGGCAGATGCCTTCAATAACATGATAAAAAAACGAAAGCTGGTAGAAGAGGCCCTTCGCAGAAGTGAGGGAAACTATCGCCTGCTGGTCGACAATCAGACCGACATGATCGTTAAATTCGATCCAAAAGGACGGTTTCTCTTTGCCAGTCCCTCCTTTTGCAAAACGTTCGGAAAAAATCCGGACGACCTGATCGGCAAGACTTTCCACAGCTTTATCCATGACGAGGATCGCGATAAACTATCCGGGCTTCTCTCAGAAATCTCGAAACCGCCCTACTCCGGGTATGTGGAAGGCCGGGCCGAAACTGTTGACGGATTGCGATGGCAGGGCTGGCTGAGTACAGCCCTGTTAAATGAGCAAAACGAGACGACATCGATTATTGCGGTCGGTCGGGATATAACTGATCGGAAGCAGGCGGAAGAGATTCTGCTGGAAAACGAGGCCAAATACAGACGGATTGTCGAGACTGCAAATGAAGGCATCCTCGCTAGTGACGCTGATTTCGTCGTTAACTTTGCCAACCGGGTCATGGCCGATATGCTGGGTTACGAACCCGAAGAAATCATCGGTCTTCCCATGACAGATTTGGTCGCGAAGGGGGATATAAAAGATTACGAAGAACGGATAAAACGTCGTCGCATGGGAATCCGGGAACGATACGAGCGCCGGCTGCGTCGCAAGGATGGGACGGAAATATGGACGCTTATTTCGACAACTCCCGTAGTGGATCGGAATGGTCGATTCAAGGGCTCCTTTGCCATGTATACGGACATCACCGCCCGCAAGCGGGATGAAAAAGAAAAAATCAAGCTGGCGCAACGGCTTCAACAGGCAGAAAAAATGGAAGCCATCGGTTTGCTGGCCGGTGGGGTCGCACACGATTTTAACAATATGCTGGGAATTATCCTGGGCAATACCGATCTGACGTTGCTGGACGTTTCCGAGCAAAACCCGATACGCGAAAACCTGGAGGAAATTCGGACCGTATGTTTTCGCGCCAGAGATATTGTTAATGAACTGTTATCTTTCAGCCGGCAAACCGGTCAAGCCCCCTGCCCGCTCAAACTGCCCCCGGTAATCCGAGAATCAATGAAACTGCTCCGCTCATCGATTCCCTCGGACATCGACATTCAATGTTCTTTTCCGGATACAATTCGGAGTGTTAACGCAGATTCCACTCAAATCAACCAGATTATCATCAACCTGTGTACCAACGCCGCCCACTCCATGGAAGAAAGCGGTGGGACCCTTACCATTGAGGTGGAAGATACGGAAATCGCTCCCTCTGTTGCCGGAAGCATTCAAAACCTCTCGCCACTGCCATACGTTCGTATCCTCGTATCGGACACCGGCGTGGGGATCCCTCCGGAGTTAAGGCATCGCATTTTCGATCCGTATTTTACGACAAAAGTGATCGGGAAAGGATCCGGCATGGGGCTGGCCGTTGTCAATCGAATCGTCAAAAAGCTTAACGGCCTGATTCATGTATCGAGCAGACCGAATCGGGGAACCTCCATCGAAATCCTTTTTCCGGCTGTTGACGATGAAAAAATATACGAAGATGAATCACCCCGGATAATTTCAACTGGGGAAGAGCGGATTCTGCTGGTCGATGATGAAAAGCCATTGCTGGAAGTCGGTGGAAAAATACTGAAAAAAATGGGTTACCAGGTCCAGACAGAGGCCAACCCCATGCGGGCGCTGGATCGCATCACCGCTGCCCCGGAGGATTTCGATCTTGTCATTACCGACATGACCATGCCGGCGATGAACGGAATCCGTCTGACACGCAAGCTGCATAAAGTCCGGCCCAATCTACCGATTATATTGTGCACGGGCTACAGCGACCGCATCACCCCTGAAAAAGCCAAAACCATGGGAATCCGGGAATACCTGCAGAAACCATTCGATATGGTCCGTCTGGCTGAGGTGGTTCGCCGCACTCTGGATGGAGTTTGAGCCCCACTCCGTTTCAGCGTCATATCAGATGGAGATGGGGTTACAGACAAAAAACCCGCCCGGTAATAATTCCCGGGCGGGTAATATCGCTGCATCACCGCAGTTCCCCGTACCGCATCACCTTCCCACCGTTCCGGCAAAATGGCAGGCCACCAATTGCCCCCGGCCCTTGTCTTCCAGGCCCGGCTCATTGGTTTTACAAATATCCCGGGCATAGAGGCAACGGGTATGGAACCGACATCCGGACGGGGGATCGATCGGACTGGGCACATCACCTTTCAGGATGATCCGTTTCTTGTCCAAAGTCGGATCTGGCATGGGGGAGGCGCTGAGAAGGGCCTGTGTGTATGGATGAAGCGGCCTGCCGTAGATGATTTCACTGTCAGCGACCTCAACGATTTTGCCCAGATACATGACCGCCACCCGATCGCTGATATGCTCCACCACATGCAGATCGTGGGATATAAACAGATATGTCAGTCCGAACTCTTCCTGAAGTTCCTTCAGCATATTCAAAACCTGGGCTTGAATCGACACATCGAGGGCTGATACAGCTTCGTCGCAGACCACCAGTTTGGGATTCAGGGCCAGAGCCCGGGCCACCCCGATTCGCTGGCGTTGCCCCCCCGAAAACATGTGCGGATACCGTCGCATGTGTTCTTTTCTCAACCCCACCACCCGAAGGAGTTCCTCCACGCGGTCATCCCTCTCCCTTCGATTTTTCATCCCATGAATTTTCAGCGGTTCCCCAATGATTGAAGCCACGGTCTTTCTTGGGTTCAATGAGGAAAACGGATCCTGGAAAATGATCTGCATCTTTTTCCGAAGCACACGCATCCGCTCAAGGTCGTAGGCAAGGATGTTATCACCGTCAAACAAGACTTTTCCGGACGTCGGCTCTTCCAGACGCAGGACGGCTCGGCCGAAGGTCGACTTGCCGCATCCGGATTCCCCGACCAGCCCGAGTGTTTCGCCTTCATTGATGTACAGGCTGACATCGTCCACAGCCTTTACGGCGGCGATCTCTTTCATTAAAATACCGCCCCGAATGGGATAATACTTGACCAGGTTATGCGTTTCGAGCAGACGTTTTGTTTCAGACATATTTCAGACACCGTGCAAAGTGGTTTTGGCCGATCGGATACATGTCGGGGTCGATGCGTCGGCATTCGTCAAACACATCGGGACACCGGTCACTGAACAGGCAACCTGTCGGCAGATTGAACAGCGACGGCACCATACCGTCAATGGTTCTCAACCGCCCACCTGCAGTTTTTTTGCCGAGAACCGGGATCGACTGCAGCAATCCGACGGTATAGGGATGCTTGGGATCCGTAAAAAGTGTTTTCACATCAGCGAACTCCACCATTTTTCCGGCATACATGACAGCCACTTTCTGGGCCATCTCGGCAATCACCCCCAGATCGTGGGTAATAAACAGGATGGATGCGCCGGTTTCCGCCTTGAGTTGGTTCATTAAATCAAGAATCTGGGCCTGTATGGTCACGTCCAGTGCAGTGGTCGGCTCGTCGGCAATCATCAGCCGCGGATTACAAGCCAGGGCCATGGCGATCATGACCCGTTGTCTCATGCCGCCACTCATCTGGTGCGGATAGTCATCGAGTCGGGTTTCCGGGGCCGGGATACCCACCTGCTTGAATATATCTACGACGCGGTTCCGGGTCTCTTTTCTGGAAAGTCCCCGGTGCAGTCGAATCACCTCCCCCACCTGGTCTCCCACGGTAAAGACCGGATTCAGGGAGGTCATCGGTTCCTGAAAAATCATGGAAATCCGATTACCCCGGATCTTTCTCATGCGGCTTTCGGGAAAATCGAGAAGATTGTCTCCCTCAAACCGAATTTCTCCATCCACGATCTTACCCGGTGGATCCGGGATCAACTGGATAATGGAATGGGCGGTTACGCTCTTTCCGCATCCGGATTCCCCGACGAGCCCCAGGGTCTGACCGGCCTCGATGGTCAGGCTCACGTTATCCACGGCCTTGGCCACCTGGCCTTTCACATAGAAGTATGTTTTCAGATTCTCAATTTGAAGCAGAGGTTGTTCCATAAATTCAAACCTCGTCAGGTACGTTTTTCAATCAGTCCCGGAGCCTCGGGTCCAGCGCGTCACGAAGGCCATCGCCAAGCAGGTTGAAACCCAGCACAGCAGACAGGATCGCCACGCCAGGTATGGTCATCACCCAGGGTGCCCTGAGGATCAACGTGCGGCTTTCAGCAATCATACCACCCCATTCGGGCGTCGGCGGCTGAGCGCCAAGGCCCAGAAAACTGAGTGCCGCTGCATCCAGAATTGCCGATGCCATGCTCAGGGTTGTCTGCACGATGAGCGGCCCCAGGCAGTTGGGCAGAATGCCGAGAAAAATGATCCGCCAATTTCTGGCCCCCACTGCTCGAGCGGCCATCACGTAATCTTTTTCGCATTCTTCC
>ENA-ORCU01000661-ORCU01000661.1-marine-metagenome-genome-assembly--contig:-NODE-661-length-12061-cov-3.080524_pt1 | contig 12061 bp, 10 predicted proteins | sample MGYA00248631_ERZ508512 | MGnify/ENA primary metagenome ERZ508512 (study PRJEB26183, sample SAMN06268844) | marine metagenome | isolation source: Tt an P1 anaerobic enrichment on pine from sediment taken...
CTATTTATGGATGTGTGCTGTAATGCTGTTTTGACGGATCTGAAATGGTAGCAGACCGGATGCCGGCTTGTGGTGTTTGCAGGAATTCGCTTTGAAGCAAGTTAGCAGAAGAGAGAACAGGTTGGGTTGATAATCTATTATATAGCCTGAAATTAATTGCCGGTATCATTTATAATACCTCAATTCGATTGTCGAGTCTGTGTAAAACCGAAAAGATGAAAGACGGCTGACTTCTTTTAAATGCCATTATTGGTTTATTGGCTAGAATTATTGTGTGTCACCCCTCAGATTCCAATCTGGTAAAAGTCTCCTATTCTAAAAATGGGCAGCAGATTGTTTTTTCGTTCTCTTTCACCCGTGGTTCGTTTCTCTGTTGGTGTTTTTTCTTTTCTGCCATTTGTCGGAATTAGTTTTCGCTGGTAACAAAAAGATTCCGTTTTCATATTTAAATACCTAAAATCTACAAAAAGGCCACATAAAAGATCAAAATATCAAAAAAGAATCGAAAAAGTTTCAAATTGACATTTTTCTTGTTTTTGTGCTGTCATTCTATCAAAAAATAGTGTTTTTGTTGGGTGCCCCCTGTTAAGTCTGACACTTTGCTACAAAAAGGCATTTTTCATGAGTTTGAACCCCTTTGTTTATAGGGGTTTCAATGTTAATTAACCATTAAATTGGATTTTGACCCTTTTATTTTTTGACCCCCGAATGAAAATATACATACTTTTGAACCGGAGATCACAAAATAATGGGGGCACTTTTAAAAAAAGAGCATTTTTTTGATCACACGTTAAAGCAAAACACAGAAAAGAAGATTAAGTAAAAAGTTTAATTAAAACCCTTTAAATTTTAGAATCATGAGAAAATCACTTTCAATTTTAGTTTTTGTATTGGCAAGCACTTTTGCTTTCAACGTACAAGCGCAGGAAGAAAGTTCGTGGAGTACCGGAGTGGATTTGGTTAGTAGCTACGTATGGCGTGGTACAAATTTCAGTGGACCATCTCTTCAGCCTTATGTCGATTTTACATCGGGCGGTTTTTCAATCGGAGCATGGGGCTCGCAAGGTTATGATGGTTTTCAGGAAATGGATCTTTATTTGTCTTATGGATTCGACTTTGGTTTGAGTCTTGGTTTGACAGATTATTATTATCCAGGAACCGAATTTTTCGATTACTCGACAGAAGCCGGAGCACATGCTTTCGAAATCAACGCCGGTTTTGAGACTGGTGCATTAAGTTTAGCCGCTAACTACATTCTGAATGAAGCCGGTGGTGCTGCCTCTGCTGGTGGTGATATGTATTACGAAGTTGGAGTAAGTGCAGGCAGTGTCGATTTATTTTTGGGAGCAGGAGATGGATGGCACACTTCAGATGGTGAGTTCAACGTGTGTAATGTTGGCATTGGAACATCTAAAGAGATCAAAATTACAGATACCTTCTCTATTCCTGTTTCTGGTTCTGCAATCTTAAATCCAGAAAGAGAGCAGTTTTACATTGTTGTAGGCATATCATTATAATTTCAAAAAGATTTCGAGATGAAAAAGATTGAAGCAATTATTAGAAAAACCAAATTTGAAGAGGTCACTGAGGCCCTTCATGAAGCTGGCATTGAATTCTTCTCTTTTTGGGACGTGCGCGGTGTTGGCCAAACGAGACAAGAACGCGCATACCGTGGTGTGGTGTACGATACCAGTACGATAGAACGCACAATTCTTTCCATTATTGTTCGCGATAAGAATGTAGAAAAGACTGTTTTAGCGATTATGAAATCGGGTAGAACCGGTGAAATAGGGGACGGTAAAATATTCATTTCAAATATTGAAGAATCGTATCGCATACGAACAGGTGAGTATGGTGATGAGTCCTTATTCATCAAAGGAAAAGAAGATTAATAACCATAAAATAGAATTATCATGGAAGAAACTTTACAAGGCCTACAAATAGGCATAGACAATATGTGGTTATTGATTGCAGGATTTATGGTGATGTTTATGCAGCCAGGTTTTGCAATGGTAGAGGCTGGGTTTACCCGCTCGAAGAATACTGCAAACATTTTGATGAAAAACCTGATGGACTTTTCCATCGGTTCGCTTCTGTACTGGGTTATTGGATTTACACTGATGTATGGTGACTCAATAGGTGGAATAATAGGGACGCCTGACTTTTTCTTTATGAGTGAAGGATTTGGCGACAACTATTCCGATTACGCAGATTTGTTTTTCCAGACCGTCTTCGCGGCGACCGCTGCAACGATTGTGTCGGGAGCTATGGCTGAACGGACTGAGTTTAAAGCTTACCTGATTTTTAGTATCGTTATTACCGTTTTTGTTTACCCGATTTCAGGTCACTGGACCTGGGGTGGCGGTTGGCTGAGCGAAATGGGGTTCCACGATTTTGCCGGCTCATCCATTGTTCACTCGGTAGGAGCCTGGCTGGGACTAGCCGGAGCAGCAATTATCGGTCCCCGTATTGGTAAATATGGCAAAGACGGAAAAGCGAAAGCAATTCCAGGTCATAACCTGGCCTTGGGTGCTTTAGGAGTCTTTATTCTGTGGTTCGGTTGGTTTGGATTTAACCCGGGATCGCAATTGGCCGCTGCCGGAACGGATAACGCTGTTGCTCTTGGACATATCGCGGTAACTACCAACCTGGCCGCTGCTGCCGGTGCTGTTGTTGCCATGCTGGTATCATGGGCTCGCTACAAACGCCCTGCCTTGTCCATTTCCTTGAACGGTGCTTTGGCTGGTTTGGTCGCCATCACAGCAGGTTGTGATGCTGTAGACCCTGTTGGCGCAGTCTTGATTGGAGCCATTGCCGGATTTGTGTTGCCATTTGCAGTTGAATTTATTGATAAAATATTGAAAGTGGATGATCCGGTTGGAGCTATTTCAGTGCACGGAATTAGTGGTGCTTTGGGAACTTTGGCCGTTGGATTATTTTCAACTTCAGAGGGATTATTCTATGGTCATGGCGCCGGATTACTCGGTGTTCAGGCCATCGGAGTATTGGCCTTCTTTGCCTGGGCTTTTGGATGTGGATTAATTTTGTTCTATATCCTGAAAAAGGCCAATGTGCTTCGCGTATCCAAGCGAATTGAAGAAGAAGGTCTTGATGTTTATGAACATGGAGAAAGTGCCTACAATTAATAATTTCTTCAGCCTTTAAGTCTGTAGCTTTCTCAAGGGCCTGCCTTCCGGCAGGCCCTTTCTGCATGTCCGAAAGACTTCATTCAATTCAAAGAATGAAGTCTTTTTTTTGATAAAAAACCAGGATTTTCTGTTTCTTTACAGGTTTTCATCGGATTCAATGAAAGACGAACAACTTTTTGTTTGTGGAATCGTTGGTTTACTTAGAATTGAAAATTGAGAACTAGATGATTGAAATCAGAACCTTTAGCGAAACGCAAAAGCCAAGTCTGCAGGACAAGAAACAACTCATTGATTTCTTGTTTCAGCATCTGGAGAATTTTGGCGATCCCAAAAATGATATTGAAAAAGCGGTTGATTATGCATTAAAGGAATATCCCTCGTTCGGAGGTTTCCTTGTGACTGCCTGTGAAAATGAAGAAGTTGTGGGTGTCGTTGTGGTGAACCAAACAGGCATGAAAGATTACATTCCTGAAAATATTCTGGTTTATATTGCTGCACACAAAGAACGGCGTGGCAAAGGAATTGGCAGGCAACTGATGCAGGAGACGATCAGCCAGGCTAAAGGAAATATCGCTTTGCATGTTGAGCCCGACAATCCGGCTCGTTACCTCTACGAAAAGCTTGGTTTTACATCGAAGTATTTGGAAATGCGGTTGATTAAGGAGTAGTTTTTAAGGAGGATCAATATGGCTGCTTCTTTGGCTGAAGAAAATTCTTGCTGGAAATTAAAGGTTTCAGATGAAACGCTCCCTTCGTCAATTAATGCCAAGAGCGCTTCAATGATCGCCGGATATTCATCTGTCAAGTTAGGTTTTTCTTCCTCATCTGTGCTTAAATCATATCATTCAGTGGTCATTTTTTTTCTCATACACCACTCGAAATTGCCGAGCTAAAACTACTCAAAAACAGGCCACTTCTGAGTATGCCTAATAAGCCAGGTAATGTTCTAATTTCCTCTTTAATAGATTTACCTGTATCGGTTTGATAAGATAGTCGTTGGCACCATAGGTTAAGCATCTCTTTTTGTCCGTATCATCACTGCTTGTGGTGCAAAATATAATTGGTGTTTTATTGTTCATATTGCTGTCCAGCGACCTAATTTGCCTGGTAGTCTCTGCTCCATCAATCAAAGGCATCCATAAATCCATGAGAATAAGATCGTACTTTGTTCCTTTTGTCAATCTTAATGCTTCGTCTCCTCCGCTGGCCATGTCAATTTCATAATCATTCCGCAAAGAATAAAATAAAAACTTAAGATTGATTGGATTGTCGTCTACAACTAGAATTTTCAAATCTTTTTATTTTTTCGATTAAATACAAGTTTAAAGTTAGTCATATATGTCTTGAATTTCCTTTATTTTTGCTAACTGGAAATTGGCTTATGGTAGCTGATTCAATGGTTTGGATTTAAAACAATGAAACATACTTAAAATGGCAGACGATAAGAAGATAATTTTTTCAATGTACCGGGTGAGTAAGACCTTCCCTCCTCAAAAGCAAGTGTTGAAAGATATTTCACTATCCTTTTTTCTTGGTGCGAAGATCGGAATTATTGGTTTAAACGGCTCGGGGAAGTCGACCTTGCTGAAAATAATTGCTGGCTTGGAGAAATCGTATCAGGGTGAGGTTGTTTTTTCTCCCGGATATACCGTTGGTTATTTGGAGCAGGAACCCCATCTCGATGGAGCCAAAACGGTGAAACAGATTGTTGAAGAGGGAGTGCAGGAAGTTGTTGATGTGCTCAACGCTTACGAAGCAGTCAACCTGAAGTTTGGTGAACCTGAAATTTTAGAAGATCCGGATAAGATGGAGGCTTTAATTGCCGAACAAACGAAGCTGCAGGAAAAAATTGATCGTTTCGATGCCTGGAATTTGGATGCTAAATTAGAGCGGGCGATGGATGCCTTGCGGTGTCCGCCCGGCGATCAGTTGGTAAGCGAGCTTTCAGGCGGAGAGCTGCGGCGCGTGGCTTTATGCCGTTTATTGTTGAAGGAGCCGGATGTCTTGCTCTTGGATGAGCCAACCAACCATTTGGATGCCGAATCCGTCCAGTGGCTGGAAATGCATCTTCAACAATACAAAGGAACAGTGATTTGCATTACCCACGATCGGTATTTCCTGGATAACGCTGCTGGCTGGATTCTGGAGCTTGATCGCGGGGAGGGAATTCCCTGGAAGGGAAACTACTCATCCTGGTTGGAGCAAAAATCGAAACGACTGGCACAGGAAGAAAAGCAGCAGTCGAAACGACAGAAAACTTTGCAACGCGAATTGGAATGGATCCGGATGGCTCCAAAAGCCCGGCACGCCAAAGCCAAAGCCCGTTTGAACGCATACGACCAATTGATGAACGAAGATTCGAAGCAGAAGGAAGAGAAACTCGAGATTTTTATTCCAAACGGTCCGCGGTTGGGCGAAAAGGTGATTGAAGCACATGGCGTAGCAAAAGGATTTGGCGAACGATTGCTGTTTGAAAACCTCGAATTTGTGTTGCCTCCCAATGGGATTGTTGGGGTTATTGGCCCTAACGGAGCAGGTAAGACAACCCTGTTTAAGATGATCATGAAGCAGCTTAAGCCCGACAAGGGAACTTTTGAGCTTGGCGAGACAGTTAAAATCGCCTATGTTGATCAATCTCATGCGGCCATCGATCCGAACAAAACGGTTTATCAGGTGATCTCTGACGGAGCTGATCTTATTTCTTTGGGCAATAGGCAGGTTAATGCACGTGCCTATGTTTCACGTTTTAACTTTTCCGGTGCTGATCAGGAGAAAAAGTGCGGCGTATTGTCAGGCGGCGAGCGAAACCGGCTTCATTTAGCGATGGCACTTAAAGAGGAGGGGAATGTGCTGTTGCTCGACGAGCCGACCAACGATATTGACGTAAATACACTCCGTGCCTTGGAAGAAGGGTTGGAGAACTTTGCCGGTTGCGCTGTGGTGATTTCACACGACCGTTGGTTCCTCGACCGTATAGCAACTCATATCCTGGCTTTTGAGGGTGAATCACGTGTGTATTATTTCGAAGGTAGTTATTCGGAATACGAAGAGAACAAGAAAAAGCGGCTGGGCGATGAGGGGCCAAAGAGAATAAAATATAAAAAATTAGTGAAATAGGCTCATTTACAGAGCGTAATTCATTTTTTCAAAATACAGATAATTTGGAAAATAAATAATTTTACTATTGGCAACTTTCAAATGAAACCATATATTTGTAAAAAACCATTGTTATGGTTATTAACAACATAAGCCGACTGGATGGTAGGTATCATCAAAACCCGTTCTCTGGAACGTTTATGGCCCGATAATTGATGGCTTTTTAATTACAACAAACAAAACATAAATAAGAAAGTTATGAGAAAAAAATTACTTTTTATTGCACTGGCGGTTCTCCTTTCCGGTATTGGTTATTCGCAAAATGCCAGCTCAGGCGAGCCAGAATTCAACCATTGGTCTATTGATGCCGGTATCGGTCTGACTAAACCCTATCAAAACATGGCTCCAGGTTATCACACAGCAACTCCCGATTTCTGGTCCGGAGAGTTGGGAGCCCGATACATGTTCAATGAGTTCGTTGGACTGAAAGCAACGCTGGGTTACAATAACTTCCAGGAGATGGACGGTACGATGGATTTTAGTACAAAACAATACCAGTTTGACATCCAGGGTGTTGTTGGGCTTGGACGCTTGCTCCATTTTGAAACCTGGACACAAACCTTTAACGTTTTGGCTCATGCTGGTTTTGGAGTAGGCCAGTTGGATTATGACAATATTTCAGATGCTGACAATGTTGGAATTGCAAAGGCAGGTTTTACAGGAATGGCTAAATTATCAGATCGCGTAAGCCTGAATATCGACGGCTCTATGGGATACAATGGACGGCAAAACAGAACATTTGATGGACGGGTAACAAAAAATGCTCAGCCTTTTGTTTTTACCGGAACCATCGGAATCTCCTACTACATAGGAAAAAATGAAACACATGCTGATTGGTATGTGCGCGGTGACGAGTACGCTGCCATGTTGGATTCGCGGATTGCGGCTTTGGAAGAGCAAATTCAGAAATCTCGTGAAGAAGATGCCAAAATGGTTAAAGAAGGAGATGACAAATTACATACCCGGGTTGATGAGCTTGACGGAAGAATCGATGACCTGAGTAGTCAAGAGGCTGTGGATATTATAGCACAACTGATCAATGAAGGCTATGTGAATATTTTCTTCGATTTCAATAGTTCAAAAATTGACAAAGGAGCTACTGACGCCATCAATGTGCTGCGTACTTACATGAAAAAGAATCCTGGAGTCAATGTTAACCTGGTCGGATACGCTGATGAAAAAGGTCCGGAAGATTATAACAAAAAGCTTTCAACCAAAAGAGCAGAGGCTGTTGCCGAGGTGCTGGTTAAAGCCGGTATCGAAAAATCAAGACTGACCACCGAAGGGCGTGGTGAAGATACAAGTGTTGATGAAAGCTCTGCAAATGCCCGTCAATTGGCACGGAGAGTCACCTTCAGTATCCGATAAGTCTTTCTTCTCATTTAGAGAACGACAATCGACTTTAAAAAAATAATATTCATAAGACCCCCGGAGTTTTGGCTTCGGGGGTTTTTGTTGGTACCCGGGTTGTTGGCGAAATCAACAATTGGTTTCATAGAAGTAAAAAGTAGGAGTCATTCTTCAGAACGAAATAAAATTCCGATGTTTGTAATATGCCTGTTCAAATGTTTGCCGATGTCATATTACCCTTGCCGTTGCACAGTAAATTCACTTACCGTGTAGCTCCCGGATTTGAGCCGAACATGAAGGTTGGAATTCGTGTTGTGGTGCAGTTTGGAGCACGCAAATTTTTTTCCGCCTTGGTTTATCGTTTGCATGCCGATCCTCCGGAGGGAGATTTTGACTTGAAGGAAATTGAGGCGATACTGGACCAGGAACCCATCGTCAATCAGGCGCAGATTATCGCCTGGGAATGGGTGGCAAGTTACTACTGTTGCTCGTTGGGCGAAGTTTATAAAGCAGCATTGCCATCGGCTTTAAAGCTGGAAAGTCAGTCGAATGTCGTTTTCAATCCAAATTTCGAGATCACCGGCGACTTGAATGGTGAAGAAACGGCTTTGTTACTGATGCTTCAGGGGAAAGGGCAAGCCAATGTTCGGGAGATTAATCAATTTCTCGGAAAAAAATCATCGTACGCGACGCTGAAAATTCTGCTTGAGAAGAATGCTATTTTAATGGAGGAGAAGTTAAAGGAGAGCTACAAACCGAAGACCGTTTCGATGATTCGTTTGTCAAATGACATTTCCTCGCACGAAGCAATAGAGCAGGCGATGGAAAGGATAAAGAAAGCCCGGAAGCAAACCGAATTGTTGGAATATTTTTTAAGCGCAACAACCTTTAACCAAGAGCCAAAAACCAGTTTGCCGAAAAAAGATTTACTAGAGCACGCAGGTGTTTCTGATGCGGTATTAAAGGGCTTGATTGAAAAAGAGATTCTGGTCAGTGAGACCGTTGAAATTGGACGGCTGGAGATGAATCATTCTGCTGATCAGTACCTTTTCAAGTTGAATGATGTCCAGACCAAAGCTTTTGCAGAACTCAAGCAGGCATTCCAATCCAACCGGCCGGTTTTACTCCATGGGGTTACGTCCAGCGGGAAAACTGAAATTTACATTAAACTGATTGAAGAGGTGCTGGCCGAAGGGAAACAAGTGTTGTATCTGGTTCCCGAAATTGGATTGACCTCTCAGCTAATTAGCCGCTTAAAAAGGGCTTTTGGAGATCGGGCTGGGATATATCACTCCAAATTTAATGATGCTGAACGGGTCGAAATCTGGTTCAATGTGCTGCATGACAAGAAAGACGCCTATCAGGTTGTGGTAGGAGCAAGGTCTGCTGTTTTTCTTCCCTTTAAGAAGTTGGGATTAATTATCGTGGACGAAGAGCATGAGAACAGTTACAAGCAGTTTGATCCGGCTCCGAGATATAATGCCCGTGATTTGGCAGTTGTGTTGGGGCAGATCCATAAAGCGCCTGTTTTGCTTGGAACCGCAACGCCTTCATTCGAAAGCTACTACAATGTCAAGCTCGATAAGTATGCTTTGGTGGAGTTGAAGGAAAGGTACCAGGGCATTGAAATGCCTGAAATTGTGGTGGCTGATATCCGGAAAGCAACGCGCCAAAGACAAATGAAATCGCTGCTTACCCCAAGTTTGTATGAAGAAGTGAAACTGGCCCTTGAAAATAAAGAGCAAGTGATTTTGTTTCAAAACCGTCGTGGCTTTGCACCGTACGTACAATGCAAATCTTGCGGCTGGATTCCTAAGTGCATGAACTGCGATGTAAGCTTGACCTATCACAAATTCAGATCGGGTTTGGTGTGCCATTATTGCGGACATACTTCCTCGTTGCCCGCAAATTGTGGCGAATGTCAGTCCGACGACATTCAAACCAAAGGTTTTGGTACCGAACAAATAGAAGAAGAATTAAGCCTGCTTTTTCCTGCGGCTACAGTTGCCCGCATGGATTTAGACACCACACGGGCTAAACGGTCGTTTGAGCAAATGATTTACAAATTTGAAAACCGCCAGATTGACATTTTGGTGGGAACCCAGATGGTGACGAAAGGATTGGACTTTGACCATGTGCGTGTGGTGGGGATTCTGAATGCGGATCAGTTATTGAATTACCCGGACTTCCGATCCTTTGAGCGGTCTTTTCAGTTGATGGCTCAGGTGAGTGGTCGCGCCGGGCGAAAAGGCAAGCGGGGGAAAGTCGTGATTCAAACCTGGAAGGCATCGCATGATGTGCTGCAGGAAGTGGTTGACAACAACTTCATCCAGCTATTTAACCGTCAAATGCACGAGCGAAAGCTGTTCCGTTATCCCCCCTATTTTCGTTTAATTAAGCTTGTGGTAAAACACAAAAACCGTGATCGGCTGGATTTGGGAGCGAACCAATTGGCGGCCTTGCTGCGCAGCCAGTTTCGAAATCAGGTACTGGGGCCGGAATATCCGGTGGTCGGCAGGATTCAAAACTGGTATCAGAAAGAGATCTGGCTAAAGCTCAATAAGAACAAAGCCCTGGCTCAAAGCAAGCAAACCTTGGTGGAGGCGATGGAGCAGGTTAAATCGCTTCCGAACAATGCCGGCTTAGTTATTTATGCCGATGTCGATCCCATGTAATTTTTGAAGTGCCAAATTCCAAGTTCCAATTTCCTTTACTACTTTTGTAATCGTTAAAAATGAGTAGAAGCGTGGAGAAAAATAAGGTTGACGGGGTTTTTGATAGATTTGCCGGGATCAGGGCTTTGATTATTGGCGATGCCATGGTTGATTCGTACCTGTGGGGAATGGTTGACCGCATTTCTTCCGAGGCTCCGATTCCGATTGTTACGGTTGGCCGCCAGGAAAACCGGATTGGTGGCGCAGCCAATGTTTCGCTCAATCTTCAGGCACTGGGGGCCACACCAGTTTTGGTCGCGATGGTTGGGAACGACCCCAAAGGTGATACTTTCATGGAACTGCTGGCGAAAAGCGGCATGAGCAATGCCGGCATGTTGCGTTCTGATCATAGGCAAACCACGGTGAAGACCCGCATCATGAGTGGACGGCAGCAGGTGGTTCGGGTTGATGAAGAGAACGCTGATTTAATTTCGTCTGCTGAAGAGAAGCTTGTTTTTGAGCGTATTCAGTCGCTGGTGGATCAGCAAAGTTTTGATCTCATTTTATTTGTCGATTACGATAAAGGAATCATCACGCAACCCTTAATTGAAAAAGTAAGCCGTTTGGCCCGCTCCAGGGGGATTCTGATTGCGGTAGATCCGAAAAAGAGAAATTTTAATAGTTATTCCGAGGTCGATTTGTTTAAACCCAACTTCAAGGAATTTAAGGAAGGACTCTCCTTGTCGGTCGATAAATCCGATTTTCAATCCATTTTGGCGGCCGCCGAAAAGTTCAAAAAAGAAAAAAAACTGGGTGTGATCTTCATCACCCTGTCCGAGCTTGGCGTCATCATCAGCAATGGTATCACCCAGGAGCATTATCCGGCGGAGATTCGCGATATCGCCGATGTTTCCGGAGCCGGTGATACGGTCATCGCAGTGGCAGGACTTTGCCTGGCTGCCGGCACCTCAACCCAATTCATGGCACAATTGGCCAACCTGGCAGGTGGTTTGGTTTGCGAAAAATCAGGGGTGGTTCCGATTGATTGTGAGCGACTTAGGAGAGAAGCTCGGAAGATTGAAATGTCATTGTAAATTAAGGCTTTTGGAATCAGAGTATTAAGCAGGATTGCAAGATAAATTTCTAATTCAACGGTCATTTTATCCATAAAATATTAACTTTGGAACTCAGCGAAAATCAGGAAAAGAACTATGGGAAAAGTTATTGCACTAGCCAACCAAAAAGGAGGCGTAGGAAAAACAACATCAGCGATTAATTTGGCGGCCAGTCTGGCAGTTCTGGAATATAAAGTGTTGATTATTGATGCAGATCCTCAGGCAAATGCGACCTCCGGAGTTGGCTTTGATGTGAGGAATGTGAAAACCAGTATTTACGAGTGTATCGTAGATGATATTGATCCGCGGAAGATTGTTTTAAACTCCGAAATTGAAGGCTTGGACCTCATTCCGTCGCACATTGACCTGGTTGGTGCCGAGATTGAAATGCTCAATTTGCCCAACCGTGAAAAGGTGATGAAAGTGGTGATCGAAAAAATCAGAGACGACTATGATTTTATACTGATTGACTGTTCTCCGTCGCTGGGATTGATTACGGTGAATTCATTGACTGCCGCCGATTCCATTATCATTCCGGTGCAGTGTGAATATTTTGCGTTGGAGGGATTGGGCAAGTTGCTGAATACAATTAAGATCATTCAAACCCGCCTGAATCCTGAACTGGAAATTGAAGGTT
>ENA-ORCU01000662-ORCU01000662.1-marine-metagenome-genome-assembly--contig:-NODE-662-length-12051-cov-3.123267_pt1 | contig 12051 bp, 9 predicted proteins | sample MGYA00248631_ERZ508512 | MGnify/ENA primary metagenome ERZ508512 (study PRJEB26183, sample SAMN06268844) | marine metagenome | isolation source: Tt an P1 anaerobic enrichment on pine from sediment taken...
CTGTTTCTCCTTAGATTGATGGTTGTTGATTCGCCCGTTTTTGCCGGCAGGCGGACTGTGCCTGCCGAACGCAACTGTTATCGATGCCGGCAGAGAGCCGCCTGACGACGGCTCGCTGCGCAGGAAAATAGCCGCCTCAGCCGACGAATCCTTTGGCCAGGTTGAGGATCAGGGTGCCAACCGCGATGGCACCGGCCGGGGGATCGATGTGGGTTGAACCGTGATTCCACATCACCCGGGCCACCAGCTCCTGCAGCAGGCCGGCCAGGACGCCGACAATGGCAGCCAGCAGCAGCGAGTTGAAGAGCAGGAAAGCCAGGGCGGCAAGGATGGCCTGGCAGTGCCAGACCGGCAGTTTCTGGATTTCGCCGGTACCCAACTGGAGGCCGACCAGGCTGATGGCGGCGATCCCCCAGGCAAAAATCAGGGGTACGACGAAAGCTCCGGTCGCCGAAACGGTGCCCTGAGCGACCATGGGATCGAGAACACTCTTGGTGCCCATCGCCATGGCTGCCGACAGCAGACCAACGCCGAAGCTGAAGACCACCAGGCGGGCAGGCTGGGCCATCCAGGGCACCCAGGACAGGGCGCCATCGTTGGTGCCGAAAAGGCCGTACTCGCGGATCGAAGCGGCACTGCCCCAGGGCAGTTCCTTGAGGAACAGCAGCCGGGCCAGGCAAGCGGTGCCGACCACGCTCAGGGCGATGCAGTCAGCGGAGTTGACGAAGGGGATCTTGACCAGCAGCTGCAGCAGCACATGACCGATCACGGCGAACACACCGCCAATCGCCAGCACATCCCAGGAAGTACCGACCAGCGGAGAAAGAATGTCTTTACCGGTGCCGCTGGCAAGATTCTTCTTGACCCCGGCGGCGTAGGCCGCGGCCGCCACCCCGGCGGCAAAACCACCGACATGGGGGCCGAACAACGGACCCAGGCCGACCTGCAGAAGCAGGAACTCGGAACCGCCGTTCAGGATGACGAAGCAGCCAGCCAGAACGATCAGACCGCAAATAACGAACGAAAACAGTCCACCGAGAGCCGCACCAACGATGCCGCAACCAAAGCAAAGCAAAAGCGTATCTACAGACCAGGGAGCCATTGTTTTTTTCCTTTCCTAGAAAACAAGCGTCATTGGATTGATGAAATTAAAGGAATTCTGTTCCATTGGACGTACGCCTTTTTTTAAAAACTGTCGCTAAAAGCCGTTTTTTCTGCGCGCATTTTATTTTTATGTTAGAAGGGCCTGAACCACAATCGCTACAAAACGCCAAAAACGTCACCAGATATAGTGATTGTTTCCATCACCACCGGCTTTCTGGCCTTTACAAACGTAATCTTGTCCCTCGATATAGTGATTTTCGCTGTCCCCCTCCCCCTAATAGGCAATTTCATCTGGAACAACCAAAAGGCTTATGCTATGAACTTAATATGGGGAGGGTGCATCAGGCAGACTGCGCTGCGGGGATGAACGACTTTTCCCTGTCGCGGCAGCAAGGGGTTGAGGAGAAAAGATGGCCAGGCAACAGATACAGATTCTCGACTTGATCAAAAAGGAAGTTCTGGAGGAGATCGTTCGGGACTTCACCAAGGCGACCCGGGTTGCTTCGGTGCTGGTCGACCTCGATGGCCTGCCGATTACCAAGGAATACAACTTTGTGCGGTTGTGCAAGGATTACTGCCGTTCGACCCCCGAAGGACGGGCCAAATGCTACGCCAGCGACAAATTCGGCGGGGAAGAAGGGAAAAAGATCGGCAAACCTTTCATCTACAAATGCCTCAACGCAGGCCTGATGGACAGCGCCACGCCGATTATCGTCGAGGGCTACCATGTAGCGACTCTGGTCATGGGCCAGGTGCTGACCAAGCCTGTTCCCATCGAGGAAGCAGTCGAAGCGGCAGAAAGGATCGGCGTCGAAGATCTTGCCGGATTTCTTCGTGCCATGCACGAAGTGCCGGTGATGAGTTACGACCGCCTGCAGTCGGTGGTGAAACTCATGCACACCATCGCCAGAACCATCAGTTCCCTGGCGATTCAGAAGTATTTGTCCCAGAAGTCCTACCAGCAGAACCTGCACAATACGATCAACAGTGTCTCGGAGGCCATCGTCTCCACCGATGGCAACGGTATCGTAAAGCTGATCAACAGAGCCGCTGCCAGAATGTTCAGCAGCTCTTCGCCGGCAATCGTCAACCAGCCGATATTCGACCTGTTCGCCAACCCCAAAACCTTTCAAGTCTACCTGACCGAAACCAAGGAACAGGGCCCCTGCGATTCGCCGCCGACCTTCGAGGTCCTCAAGCCGAACGGCGAGAACTTCTACGTTCAGGCCTCGTTCCGCAAAACTTATAACGTCACGGCGGAGCCCATAGGTTATGTGATCGTGCTGCGGGATGTGACCCAGGAGAAAATGGTCGAACAGATGAAGGAAGATCTGATCGGCATGCTGACCCACGACATGGGCAATCCGATCCTGTCGATCCAGCGGGTACTGGAACTGATGCTGGACGGTCACCTGGGCACCCTCAACGACAGGGGCAAAGAGCTGGTTCCCCTGGCCTTGAACTCGACCCACAACCTGTCCGGGATGGTATCGAACTTTCTCGACATCTTTCTTGACGAAAGCGCCGGCCTCAACCTCTGCATGGTGCCCGGCAATATGAACGCCACCCTGACCGAGAGCATTCAGCAGGTCGATTTCGCCGCCGGCGACAAACAGATCGCCATTCAGTTTCGCCCGGGCAACGCCACAAACAACATGCTGGCAGACTGGGGCCGTCTGCAGCGCACCTGCTCCAACCTGCTGGCCAACGCCATTCGTTTCAGCCCGGTGGGCAGCGAAATAACCGTGCAGGCCGAACAGCTCTGCAGCACCGAACACGGCGAGCACCTGCTGGTGACCATCGACGATCTGGGCAAGGGGATCGACAAGGACAAGCATGCCCGGATTTTTGAAAAGTTCTACACCACCAGCGGACAAACCGGTTCCGAGCGCCGCAGCGTCGGTCTGGGCCTGACCTTCAGCAAAATGGTTGTTGAAGCGCACTGTGGTGCCATCTGGGTAGAATCCCCCTATACCGATGCCAGCGGCGCCGAAGTCAAAGGCTGCCGCTTTCGATTCCGCATTCCAACGACCGATAACGTTTCAGGGGAGAGTGGCCATGATTGACGTTTGCCCGGTATCCGTTTTTATCGCCGACGATCATCCGATCCTGCGGATCGGCCTCAGCATGTATCTCGAATCCGAATCCAACATCAAAATCGTCGGCGAGGCCGATAACGGCTTTGATGCGGTCAACGGAATCATCGCCAACACGCCCGACGTGGTACTCATGGATATCGACATGCCAGGCCTCTCGGGCATCGAGGCCATTCGCGTGCTGCGCAAAACCCTTCCGGATTTAAAAATAATCGTGCTCTCCACCTACACCAAAAAGGAATATATCCAGGAAGCGATGCAGGAAGGGGCCAACGGCTACGTGGCCAAGAACACCAAGACCGACGAATTGGCGAAAATCATCGAAGATCTGGCCGCCGGGCGCGAGTGCCACTCCCCTTACCTGCTCAACTTGGCGGTGAAATGGAGTCCGGCCCAGGGAGCGGGCAGCGAAAGCCACGGCCTGACCAAGACCGAGATAAAGGTGCTGAAAAATATCGCCGAGGGCAAGACCAACAGCGAGATCGCCGCAATCAACTTCGTCAGCATCGAGACGATCAAGACCCATGTGCAGCGGATTTTCCGCAAGCTGGAAGTCAACAACCGCATGGAGGCGGTGGCGATCGCCCGCGAGCAGAAGATTATCTGACCATACCGACACCATTACATTCATCATGGGGAAGCTTTTTTACGCAGCGTAAAAAATCTTCCCCTTTTTTCAGGAGACAATCGCCATGCTCACCCCACTGGAAACCTCTTTCACCAAGGTTCTGCCCCTGACCAGCGACGAGGCCCTCAAGAGGCGCTTCATGGTCCTTGATGAGCCGATCGAGGCCAACATGCGCTTCGGCCTGCTGCTCGAGGTCCTCGACAAGGTCGCCGAAGAGGCTGCTCTCGCCTATGTCAACCGCTTCCACCCCGAGGCCCGGGTGGTCACCGCGGCCATCGACAACATCGTCATCCGCCATGTTACCGACATGTCGCGGGATATGCATTTCAAGGCGCGCATCAACCACGTCGGCCGCTCTTCGCTGGAGGTCGGCATTCGCGTCGAGCAGCCCGGCGGCCCGGTGCGGCATATCGCCTCGTGCTATTTCACCATGGTCGCCCGCTCGGGACACGGCGAAGAGGCCATCAGCGTCGCCCTGCCCGGTCTCGACTACAACGGAGAACTGGAAGAACAGCGGGCCGAAAAGGCCCTGCAGCGGCGCCAGGAGTACAAACAGCAGCAGGCGGCGCTGCGCGAGCCGCCCAGCCGCGAGGAATTCCAGATGCTCACCGACCTGCACAGCGCCCAGGACCAGCCGGGCTTTAACGGCCTGCTGGCGGGTCAACTGACCGCCGACGCCTGGGAGCGCATGTACCCCGAGCAGGAAAACGTGCCGAAAAAGATCTTCGGCGGCTACCTCATCCGCCGTGCCTACGAGTTGTCCTCCATCTGCTCCGAACAGGTCGCCCCCACCCGCGCGATCCCGGCGGCGGTCAACCGCATCAACTTCTTTCACCCGGTGCGCATGGGCGACACCCTGCACTACACCACCCGGGTGGTCTACACCAACGGCAGCTTTATCTGCGTCGAGGCCAATATCGAGCGGATCAGCCGCGACAAGACCACCAAGGCCCTGTCCAACTCCTGCCTGTTCACCTTCGTCAATGTCGACGAGAAACTGAACCGCCAGCCGGCGCCGCCGGTCTACCCCACCAACTACGGCGAGGACGCCCGCTACCTGATGGCCCATCGCAGCTGTCAGACTCTTATCGAGGAGGGACAGACGATCTGAAGCGGGGCCTGCACCTCTCTGCCACTCTCGGCCCTATTGCGAAAAAACAATCGCCCGCCTGATGTCTTCAGGCGGGCGATTCGCATTTTGCCGGATATTCATGAAACTCGCTGACAGCAGATTTCCAACGAGAATGATGCTACCCCCCGCCCAGGAAGGATCTGGCCTCTTGCAGCCGCTTCAACTCGGAGTCCGTAGCGGCAATCTCGACCAGCTTTGCGTAATGGAAAGCCGCCACCTCCCTCTGGCCGGCCAGCTCGGCAGAACGCCCCGCCCCGTACAGGCTGTTGAGGCGGTTGGGGCTGCGCACAAGCGCCGCCTGATAGTTGGCCAATGCTTCCTCATAACGGCCCATATCGAAAAGCATATCGGCCAACAGCTCGTGAGCAGGCAGTACTTCCCCCGGCGTTACGGGGTGCTTTTCGGTGGCCGCCTCCATCGCCGCCGCCCGACGCATAACAGTCAGCCCTTCCTGCTTGCTGCCCTCCCCGTATGCCAGCCAGGCCTGCACCGACAGGCGCTGGATTTCGATCTGTTTTGCCCAATAGGTTGAGGTCTTGGCCGCTTTCTCTTCCAGAACCTTCAGCCTGTCGATTGCCCTGGAAGCCGCCATCGCATCGCCGGTGTGGGCAGCGCCGAGACCGTTGGCAAAGTAGGTGATGGCCTCCATGGCGGGATTGATCTGCCACGGATAGTCGCTCGGGGTCTGCGGTTTGAGGGCGGCGGCCATGGTCCACTGCTGCCGTTCCAACACCAGCCGGGCCGGCACGGCGGCAAAAGTGTAGGCGGACGCCACGTGGGTCTGATAGGGCCCCTTCAGGGCCATCAGTTCCTCCAGCACCGCATGGGCCTTGTCATCCTCGCCGCGCTGCAGATAGGCATAGGCCAGGTAATCGAGGGCGTGCAGGTAATGCAGGGATATTTTGCCGTTCGCCGGGTGTTTGAGGGCGGCGTCGGCCGAACGCCGGTTCATATCGATCGACTCGGGCCACAGCCCCAGCCGGGTGAAGATATGGGCCGGCATATGCAGCGCATGCGGAACCTCGGGAGCGATGCTGCCGTAGCTGCGCGCCACGTCCAGAGCCTGCTCTGCCAATGGCGGATAGTCCAGAGCGTGGATGGCATAGTGATGGGCGCCGGGATGTTGGGGGTTGAGCTTGAGAACCTGTTTGGCGATCGCTGCGCTGCGCTTCTGCTTCACGTAGCTCTTGTCGGCCGGACTGACGGTAGCCAGATGGGCCAGAGCGTAAAAACTGGCCGCCTCCAGATCCTCGGGGAAGCGCTGATAGACATGGCGCCAGCCTTCGGCAAAAGCGCTCAGGTTGGCCTTTTCGACGGGATTACGGCCTTGTGCGTAGTAAGCTTCCACGGCAGCGACATAGGCCTGTTCCCGTTCGGTTTTGGCCCGGGTCATGGCGGCAGAGGTAAGCGCCTTGCCCCTTTCGAAGTCGTCCCGGCCAGGCGGGTCCGACCACAGCGGATGAATATAGCTCATCGCCTGTCCCCAGTAACCCATGGCACAGTCGGGATCGGCCTTGACGACATCGGCAAAAACGGCGCGGGCTCCCACGTAGGTCATATGGTGCAGCAGGGCCAGACCGCGCTCCGCCGAACCGGCGGCGGCTTCACTGCAAACGAAGGGCACGGTCACGCTCCCCAGCTGCTCTCCGTAGACGTTGGCGGGATCGAGCGGCGGCGCACTCGCATGGTCCTTATGGGCGAGGGCCGCCGTCGATAGCCCGCAAAAGAGGATCAGCGATCCCCATACGACTAGTCGTTTCATGACGGATCTCCAGTTCGTATCGTGAGACAAAATATAAAACCGCCTGCCAGACCTTGCTGACCACGACGGTTTGTCTTCGTTTCGGGTCACACTTGTTTCGTCCATCTCATGACCCCTTCAGGCAATCTGTACATTCACTCCTTCACTATAGCACCCCCGATTTTTCCGATTCAATGCGGGGCCAGTAACCCCCCTCCTGCTCCTGCCGACCTGGACTTAAAAATAATCCACCGGACCACCGCCGCTGAATTCCGGAACAGCTGTCTGAACTTTCCCGGATTCTATGAAACCGGGCGTCAGCGCCGAAAATATGCCCCAAACTTGCGCTAAACCTGTGCCAGGGCGCAAAAAACCTTTGACTTGGCAATAGATTCGGGCAATGATTGCACTATTTTAATCCCAAAAGCCCCAGATTGAGGCAAAGGGGTGCCAGAAAAGACGAAAAGAGCAACAGGGAATAGCGATGCCGAATAAGCAAAATTGTCCGCAAAAATTCCTGGTTCGACTCGTGGCCATGGCCTTAGCCACAGCGGTACTGGTGCTCCTTGATGGCCCCTGTTTCAGCCAAAGCCCCACAAGCTACTTGGAGCCCGGACATAACAATTCCGCGCCCCAGGCACCAGACGCGCCCCCCTTCTCGTTGACCACGGAAGAGCGGGCCTGGCTGAAAGCCCATCCGGCAATTCGGGTGATGTATGATCCCGCCTGGGCACCGATCGAGTTTGCCGACCTCCAGGGAAACCTTTCCGGCATCACCGGAGAGTATCTGAAGCTGGTCGAGCAGCGGCTGGGGATTACCTTTGAGCGGGTGCGCGGTTTGAGCTGGCAGGAAGGGATGTCCCGGTTGCAGCGGCGGGACATCGATCTGAGCATTTGCCTCTCGGCAACCCCCGAGCGTGTCAAGTTTCTCGCCTTCACCAAGCCCTACCTGAAAATTCCCAACGTTATCCTGGCGCGCAACGCCGTCACCTATATCGGGGACATGCGGGAACTCGCGGGACACAAGGTTGCCGTCGTCGACCGCTACGCCCTGGTCGAGTGGATGTCGCGGGATTTCCCGGACATCCGCCTGATCAAGGTTCAGACCGTGGAAGAAGGACTGCGCCGGCTGCAACAGGGAGAAGTTTCCTGTTTCCTCGACAATCTGCTGGTCATGGGCTATTACCTGGCCAAGCTCCAGATAGCCGATCTCAAGATCGCCGGAACGACTCCCTACGAATACGCCCAGAGCATGGCGGTACGCAAAGACTGGCCGATTCTGGTCGGCATTCTGCAGAAGGCGCTCGATTCCATCTCCCCGGCGGAACGCGCGGCGCTCTACCGCAAATGGGTGCCCAACCGTTACGACCACTCATTTAACCACCGCCTGTTCTGGCAGGTTTTGGTCGTCTTCGCCGTGGCCCTGGTGGGACTGATCTTCTGGATCCGGAAACTCACCAGAGAGATAAATCAGCGCCAGCGGGCGGAACAGGAGCTGGCCGGAGCCAACAAGCTGCTGCAAACCATCCTAAATACGACCCCGATGCGAATCTTCTGGAAGGACAGGGAATCGCGCTACCTGGGCTGCAACCTCGCTTTTGCCCGGGATGCCGGAGCGACGCACCCCGAGGAGTTGATCGGCAAGGACGATTACCAGCTTCTCTGGAAGGAACAGGCCGATAAGTTCCGAGACGACGATCGGCAGGTTATCCTTACCGGCGTCTCCAAACTCGCCTACGAGGAACAACTATCCAGCCTAGACGGGGAGCTTCTCAATATTCGCACTTCCAAGGTCCCGCTCTGCAACGAACAACAGGAAATAATCGGGCTGGTGGGCATCTACGAGGACATCACCGAACGCAAGCAGCTCAAAGCCCAACTCATGCAGGCGCAGAAGATGGAGGCCATCGGCCAGCTGGCCGGCGGTGTGGCCCATGACTTCAACAACAAGCTGGCGGTTATCCTCGGCTATTCAGAGCTGATCCTGATGCACACGGCAGAGGATCAGCCCTACTTCCACCACCTGCAGCAAATTCACAAGGCCGCCGAAAGCTCCGCCGGTCTCACCCGGCAGCTGCTGGCCTTCGCCCGCCAGCAGCCCGTGGCACCGAAGCTGCTCGACCTGAATGCCAACATCCACGGCATGCTCCAGATGCTGCACCGTCTGATCGGCGCGGACATCGAGCTGCTCTGGTTGCCAGGGGAAGGCCTCTGGCCGGTCAAGATGGACCCCACCCAGATGGACCAGGTGCTGGCCAACCTGAGCGTCAATGCCCGCGACGCCATCGGCGGCTGCGGCCGCCTCACTATCGAGACCGCCAATGCCGTCCTCAGCCCGGCCGATTGCGCTGCCTACGCCTACTGTGTGCCCGGCGAATATGTGTCGCTTACGGTAAGCGACAACGGCTGCGGCATAGATGAACCGACTCAGGCCAAGATTTTCGAGCCTTTCTTCACTACCAAGGATGTAGGCAAGGGCACCGGGCTGGGTCTGTCGACGGTGTTCGGCATCGTCAAGCAGAACAAGGGACTCATAAACGTTTCCAGTGAGCGCGGAAAGGGAACCTCCTTCCGAATCTACCTGCCCCGGCATAGGGGGGAAGAAGAGCCGCTTCAAACAGACGCCTCTGCCGAAAAATCAGCCCGGGGCAACGAATGCATCCTTCTGGTCGACGACGACCCATCGATCAGGGACACCGTCACAATAATGCTGGAAACTCTTGGCTATCGAGTGATCGAAGCCACTTCGCCCTCAGAGGCCGTCAACCTGGCCGAAAAGCACGCCGGGGTGATTCGCTTGCTGATCACCGATGTAATCATGCCGGAGATGAACGGACGGGACCTGGCCGCACACCTGGAGCCCCTCTACCCCGACCTCAAATGTCTGTTCATGTCCGGTTATACCGACAGCGTTATCGCCGACCAAGGTGTCCTGGAAGAAGGTGTGCAATTTATCCAGAAACCGTTCACCATGGAGGAATTGAACGGCAAGGTGCGGACGGCCCTGGACGGACCATGAGTGGGGAGATTTGGGCCGCGCTTTGGCCGAGGCGAGGATAAGCCAGAGCAAGGCCCAGCCGATATCAATAACAAAGAGCCGCCCAGCCGGAATAATCCGCTGGGCGGCTCTTTATGTGTCAGACTGGAAAGTCAGCCCCCCTGCCCCGCCAGCCAAGAAACCGCCAGCATTCAGCGGATAGTAAAAGGTAGCCCGCAATGCGCCTTACTCCAATTGCAGGGTATCAAGCGGGCTGGCCACGGCATCGATGTCCTTGGCCATGACATGGGTATAGATCTCGGTGGTTTTAACGTCCGCGTGGCCCATCAGTTCCTGCACCACGCGGATGTTGACCCCGTTTTCCAACAGATGGGTGGCGAAGGAATGGCGAAAGGTGTGGCAGCCGACCTTCTTGGTAATGCCCGACCGCTTCACGGCCGTTTTAACGGCTTTCTGAAGGCCGGACTCGAGCACATGATGCCGGCGCACTTCGCCGGAACGCGGATCGGTACTTCGAGCTCTGCTGGGGAACAAGTATTGCCAGCTGAATTCCTTGGCTGCCTTAGGGTATTTTTTAGCCAGAGCATGGGGCAGATAGACGGCACCATATCCATCAGCCAGGTCCCGTTCGTGCAATCGCCGGACCTTTTCCTTTTGCCCCTTCAGGGCCCCTTTTATGGCAGCGGGAAAAATTGTCGTGCGATCTTTTGCCCCCTTGCCCTCGCGCACATAGATCAAATTCCTTTCAAAATCGAGATCCTGAATACGCAATCGAAGGCATTCCGTCAACCGTAAGCCCCCACCATATAAGATCTGGGCCATCAACAGATGCGTACCCGACATCTGTTCAAAGACTTTTCGTACCTCCAGTTGGCTGAATACAGTCGGCGGCCGTCGCTGCCTCTTGGCCCTTATGTGCTCGAGAAGTTCGTCAACCGGCCGATCGAGCACTCGTTTGTAAAGGAAAATTATCGCATTCAGGGCCTGCCGCTGGGTCCCGGCGGAAACATTTCCCTCAATTGCCAAATGGCTCAGGAAAGATTCAATTTCCTCTTTCCCCATATCCTTGGGATGAATTTTTGCGTCGAAAAACCGGATAAAACGTACGATCCACTGACAATAGGTCTGCTCGGTCCGATACGCATAGTGGTGATAACGAAGAACCTGGCGAACCTGCTCCATCAGCTTCAAACCAGAGGTGGGGCGGAATTTTGACTTGTTTTTCATAAGAATTTTTTATAGTATCGCCACATGGAAAAATCAAGAGGATTTTTTCCACTTTTACCCCTTTAATATTGCAATAAGTGGAAAAAAGTGCCTGCTATAAGGGTAATATGCGGCAAAATTTTCCACTGTTACCACTGTTCTGTGACTATCGCTCGTTTAACCAGTCGTCAATTTCTTCCGCAAAATAGGTTGGGTAATCAACTGGCAGCACATGCGTATATCCACCATCTACAGTATCGTCGTGCCCTCGGTTATATGCCTGCGAATAAAGTTCGCTCAATTCCTCCCGCGAAAGCGTCACAGAACCAGCAGCTAAAGCGGAATTGCTACCCTCGGCGGGTTCCGGTGTGTCGCGTGGTTTAAAGTCAGGTATCAGTCCGTGGTAACGTCCAGTTCCATCCATCCGCAATCCCCTTATCTTTGGTCGTTATGTTGAAAAAATGAAAATTTCTATTTTAATCTTTCCAGCTATATTATTAGGCATTCTAATTGTGTGGATTTATTTAGGAAATAAATTTTCCAAAAAGAGTCCAGCTATCGGTTTTTGGTTTTTATGTATCTATATGGCATTTTCTACCCATGCATGTGTTGCAGTGGTTGAAAAAAAATCAGGGTATATACCATATAGAACAGAGAGCATTAACCTTCTTGATAAGATCGATAGTATGAGTGACTCAGAGTATGCTTTTAATCTAATTGAAACAAAAGACGGTCAATTCATTCGAGTTAATCCTTGGTCAGATAATTTCATTTTATTCTTTTCTTACAATGTCTATAGGTTTCTGCTTGGGAACTCATCTTATCCACAACAAATATATGATGAAGAGGGTTACTTGGTTGATTGGACAACAGATGAAATGGATGACCCGCCTTATCAAAATAAGTGGTCTGGCGCAAGATTCATCAAAGATCTTAGCAAGCACGAGACAATTAGTTTTTTAAAAAGCTAAACATAACCACATGCTCCACTCGGACGGGTGAAACAGGGGCGGTTCTCGTTTGGGTTCATGCTAGGTCGCCCTATTTTACCGCCGCCGGTGACCTCAATCGTTAGAGCTTAAAGTAAAAATGGAGCTGTTCTCTTTATTTTTTGGTCTTACAGCGGTCCTCCTTTGGGGGGGCCTA
>ENA-ORCU01000664-ORCU01000664.1-marine-metagenome-genome-assembly--contig:-NODE-664-length-12035-cov-3.094247_pt1 | contig 12035 bp, 11 predicted proteins | sample MGYA00248631_ERZ508512 | MGnify/ENA primary metagenome ERZ508512 (study PRJEB26183, sample SAMN06268844) | marine metagenome | isolation source: Tt an P1 anaerobic enrichment on pine from sediment taken...
TATATAGCTTTTGCGACCACCCCTCCGTATATCAACGAACTACGGTTGCGGCCGCTTTGGATCCATGCGGCAAAACCATCTTTCCATCACGTCTTAATCCTGCTGAAATTGCGCAGGTGAAGCGTTTTTGCCGACGGGCAGTTCGATACGGCAAACGGTTTGCCTGCCACTTCCTCCTTAAAGCGTATCTGCTTTTGTTTAGATTGCCGATTTTAATACATATTTGACGGAAATCCAAAACCGTGGCGAAGGCCGTTGAAAAAAAATAATATTTTTGATCGATCAAGTTATTTACAACCCCACTGTATTGTGTTAATTGAGTGCATCCTTTCAATAGTTGATTCGAGCCGATTTTTCTGATTGCCATTCGAAATACTTGAACCTGTTAACAACGACTGAATGCAGCAATAATTTATACGATGGGAATTTGCGCGGTTGAGGGTGCCATACAACCGACAGGCTCTGGATCGATTATTCATTTTATCACGGGGAGGTTGCAGGGATACGGTAAAAGTCAATAGCAGTTCGTTAAATAGTTGATACAAAATTGATTGCATCAGTGGTCTCAGACATTCATCTTGCGTTGCATTGATAGCGGATCCTCAAGCAGAAGTGGTCATTCAACCTGAAGCGATATTGATCTTGAATTCGACAGCGAAAAGGCAGCAGATACCTCAGTCAGAGCGACAGCGGAATAATGAGTTGAATTGCATGTTGAGCGGTTGCGGAACCGAGAGTGGAATCAGGGACGGATTCTGAGCAGATTTTGAGCAGCTGGGATATCAGTACTGACACGTGGAACGGATTTGATAGTTCATCCGGTCGGTTATCAGCAGTTACGAGCAGTTGGCGACGGAACTGACAACACGAATACTACCGTTGATTTTGAGGCGAACATGAGCGCTCCACCGGGCTGGTTTTACTTGGGTTGAAGTGACTTCTCTTCTGGAATGTTGTCTTCGAGTTGATGTTCGTTAGTTCAAAAAAAATGTGGAAGCCGGGTCAGGAACCCAGCAGTGATTCTGCCGGGAAAATTTCGACTCCCATTGACGTTTCCTTGCATGCCAGAGAGGCCCATTACTGGGCCTCTCTTTTTTTTTAAAAGGGGCGCGATCAGGCAAAATCAAGTTTGCAGCGCTGGTCCGATCATCAATCAGATGGGTTTTCGAGAGTGGACTCTTTCTTATTCCAATCGTTGAAGGCGAGCGGCAAAGAATCCATCCAACTCGGGAAAGTTCGGGTAGGTACTTAGAAAACCGTTTTCATCAATAAGCCCAAAATGCTTTTCATTCAACGATAAGGCCCGCGAGCATAGCGTAAATTTCGGGTTGGATTTCAGGAATGCCCGGATAACAGCTTCACCCTCCTCGGGTTCCGAACTACAGACAGCATAAACTATCCAGCCGGTCGGTTTGACCAGAGGTGCCAAATTTGTGAGCAATCGTATCTGCCGGGCCTGGTAATGCCGTAGATCCGATTCACAGCGATTCCATCTGGTATCCGGGTTTCGGCGAAGAACACCCAGTCCCGAGCAAGGCGCATCAAGCAGGATTCTATCAAAAGCAGGCAGGGTTGAAGTCTCCGGTGGCTGCTGCAAGTCTATTTGTCTGGTTTTCACAATGGAAATACCGAGTCGGTTCATTTCAGATTTAAGTGCAATCAGTTTTTTTTCAGCCTTATCCACGGCGATAATTTGGCCCTGATTCTGCATCAGCTGGGCAATGTGACCGGTTTTCCCTCCAAGGCCGGCGCAGGCATCCAATACGGTTTCACCAGGTTGTGGCTCCAGCAGCCAGGAGATCAGCTGGGCGGATTCGTCCTGAACTTGGAACCATCCGTCCTTAAATGGCTTCATCTCAATTATCGGACAAGAGGGGCGTCTGAAGGAGATTGCCTCGGTGGTAACCTGGCCGGGTAATGGTTTTTCGACCAGCTGCTCCAGTGCGCGCTGAAGTGTGGCTCGATCTGTTTTGAGCGAATTTGCGCGGATTGTAATCGGTGGGATCGTATTGAGTGCCTCACACAGGGTTTGGGTTGAGTCGGTTCCAAACCGTTTCAACCAGCGTTCAATCAACCAGACAGGTAATGAGCCCGTTATCGCCAGGGTGGCCGGTCCCCGTTTCCCGTCAAGGTGACAACATGTTGTGCGTTGAGGATTTCTGGCAGCATTTCTCAGTACACCGTTGACGAAACCGGCTGCCCAGGGCGCTGATGAGCGCTTGGCCAATTCCACAGATGTGTTGACAGCTGCGGAAACCGGTACTCGATCCAGATATAGGATCTGGTACAAGCCCAGCCTCAGGATGTTCAGAATCTCGGGGGAAATCTTTTTAATGGGGGACTTGGAAAATTGGGAAATGATCCAGTCAAGCTTTCCCCGCCACCGTAATACGCCGTAAACCAATGCGTTAAGCAGTGCCCGATCGCGCCGTGAAACCGGCGAGTTGCTCTCGACGGTGGTCTCCATCACGCTGTCGAGAGTAAGTTTGGAAGATTCGATCCGGGTTAAAACTTCAAGAGCGGTTGCACGGGGATCACCCGAGCGTCTGGCCGCACGGTTGGATTTTGGACGGGGTTCGGAACGGGATTTCATGGCAGTACAACGCTGAGACGTTTTAGCATATATCGCTATAAGTATACGTTATTTGAAAGCCGGTAGCTGACACACAAGCACGTATTCTAATCTGGAAGAAAATAATGGGTGGAAACTTGCCCCCACCGATCAAGACAGCACCGCTCCTGGGGGGATTTTGGACCCCCTGAGAAAATCCCGAATGGGAAGACGCCTGCCCGACGCACCCTGAATCTCAAGGATAGACAGAGCTCCGCTGCCCGTGGCAACTCTCAGTTCATCGGCAAATGCTTTCACAACTGTGCCCGGTGGCTGCGGGGGGGCAAGTTGAACCGCTTCGGCTGAAAAAATTTTCAGACGCTTATCTCCGTAGAAAGTGAAAGCGCCGGGCCACGGGGTCATACCCCGAATGAAAGCGGTGATTTTCTCAGCGGGAAAAGACCATTCAATTCGCCCATCGGCCTTTTTCAACAGGGGCGCATAGGTGGCTTCATCGTGTTTCTGGGGGACCGGGATAACGGCTCCGGTCCGAATCGCCTCAAGGGTTTCTACCAGCAGATCGGCTCCGATTTCCGCAAGGCGATCGTGAAGGGATTGGGACGTATCATCCGGGCGGATAGCATGCTGTCTGACTGCCAGTACATCGCCTGTGTCAAGGCCTGTGTCCATTGCCATGATGGTTACACCGGTTACAGGTTCCCGGTTGATGATCGCCCATTGGATCGGAGCCGGGCCGCGGTACTTTGGAAGCAGCGACGCATGAATATTGAGTGCTCCAAGTTTCGGGATTTCAAGCAGCTCTTTGGTAAGGATATGACCATAGGCAACCACAACGATTATATCAGGCTCGATTTTACGTATCGTATCTGCGAATTCCGGCGTTCGCACTGAAGTTGGCTGAAGAACGTTACAGCCCAGGTGCAGAGCGGCTTCTTTTACCGGGGGACAGAAAATTTTCCGCCCCCGACCGGTTGGTCGATCCGGCTGGGTGACGACCAGTTGGACCGGTGCCACCGATTGATGGATACGGTAGAGTGAGGGAACGGCAAAAGCCGGAGTTCCCATGTAAATAATTTTGGGTACCGAGGTCATGCGCTTTTCAACCTTTTTTTTACGCGTCTTTTGTAGAGCTCCCGTTTCAAGGCGCTGATCCGGTCAATGAAAAGAATTCCGTTCAGGTGGTCAATTTCATGCTGAAGTATAACGGCCGGCCACCCTTCAGCCTCTATGGATACCGGATTGCCCTCACGATCCAACCCGTTGACGGTAACGTTTGTATGGCGTTTGACATCGGCGCGGAAGCCGGGAACACTCAGGCAGCCTTCGTTTTCGGAGAGCATGCTTCCGTTTTGCGAAACAACTTCAGGATTGATCAGCACGTTGAATTTCCGCAGCTCTTTGTCAGGCTCCGGATCGTATACAATGATTCGTTTGTCGATTCCTACCTGAACGGCAGCCAGCCCGACACCGGGTTCTTCGTACATCGTGTCGGCCATATCTTCGATGATTTGCTGAATATCGTCATCGATAGACTCAACAGGACCGGCTGTTGTTCTCAGGAATTTGTTCGGATAGGTCAAGACCTCCAAAACCGCCATGTTCAAATTCCTCTCAAAAATGAATTATTGTTTAAATGTTTCATAGTGTGGGGCATTCCTGTCATCGATTGAGCCAGCCGCCTTTTACGGACCGGTTTCGGATCGATCAGCCGGAACGTCGTCTATTGACTTGTCCGGGATTTCAAGGGCAACAGCATTGCGGACTTGCCAGATATTTGCGCCGGTAAGGGACGCTGATACAAGCCCGATTAGAACAACCGGCAGAATCTGGACAACGTGGCTTGCGAGAGTAAAGCCGGCTGCATCTGTTTTCGATGTTCCAAAAACCATCAGTGCAAACACTCCGCCTGCTTCCCAGATGCCCCAATATCCGGGAACGGATGGAAGCGCAATGAAAAAACAGATGATGATCATAACCGCGGACATTTCCAGGAATGAAATCCGAATTCCCGGACAGCCCTTTGCCATGAGATAATAAGAGAGTGAGGCCAATCCCCAGATCAGGATAGTCAGTATCATGCAGGATACAATGTGTCTCGGGTATTGTATGAGATCAAAGCCGGTTGCAAAATTGTTCAGGATCGTTACTATCGGCCGGCATATCCTCTGTTCGATCCGCGCCGTCGTCTGCTGGCCCATAAAGGTGAAAAGGCGCGGCAGATACATAACTCCTTTGTTTAGTATCCCTCGGACCGGTGCACTGTAGATCGCCATAATTCCGAAAATCAGGACCAGTCCCGCTTTGGCAACTCCGCCACCGAGGCTTAAAAGCAAGTCGCGATTGAGATGATAGCTGCCAAAGGCGATGTCAATATTCGGGTCAATCTGGACCAGCCATATGGTCACTGAAAAAAAAACAATCAGGGCAAAAATGTCAAAAATCCGCTCAGCGGCAACGGTTGCAAGACCGGATGAAAATGGTACAGAGGCTTGCCGGTAAAGGATTATCGGCCTGGCGATCTCTCCGACTCGGCCGGGAAGCACACAGTTTAACATAAAGCCGATCATCAAGGGGTGAAAGGCCCGCCAGAAATTTACGGGCCGGCTCGGGGAAAGAATGATCTGCCAGCGATACGCCCGAAGTGCAAAACTGGACACCACCAGTACCGTAGAGGGAACGATCCAGATATAATTGATCGTTCCCATGTAGCCTATTAATTCTTGTAAGGGAACGTTTTTAAAAGCGAAATACAGCGTGCCGGCAGAAAAAGCGATACCGAGAACCAACGAAATAGCCAGCTTGTTTTTCATAATTGACTCTCGGATCAAATGGAAAGAATTTCGCGAGCTGCCTGAACGTCCTTTTCAATTTGTTCGGATAATTCGGCAATGCCGGCAAATTTCTGTTCATCCCTGAGGCGTTCGATGAAATTCACTCGTATTGATCGACCATAAATATTTTTCTTGAAATCGAGAATGTGGACCTCAACGGTGAACAGATGATCGTCAAAGGTCGGACTGTAACCAATATTGGCGACGCCTTTGTACTTTTTGCCGCTGCATTCAACGGTGACTGCATAAATTCCTGTTTTCGGGCATAATTCATCGTGCAGGTTGATATTGGCAGTGGGAAATCCGAGAAGTTTTCCGCCTCGATTTCGGCCAGAAACCACCTTTCCCCGGATCTGGTAATAGCGACCGAGCATCTGCCGTGCGGTTACCATGTCGCCATCCATGACAAGTTCGCGGATCCGGGTGCTGCTGATTCGACGGTCGCCGTTTTGAATCAAGGGGATCCAGTCCGAAAGAATGACCTGATATCCGAGTTCGTCGGCAAGGGCTTTCAACAGGTGAATGTCTCCCTCCCGGTTTTTTCCGAAGGTGTAATCTTTACCAATTACAATGGCTTTCATTCCGATTCGCTTGACCAGAATTTCCTCAAGAAATTCCCTGGCTGGCACATCGGCAAACGCACGGGTAAATGGCACACATATCAACACGTCAATACCTGTGCGTTCGATCAGTTCAATTTTTTGGTCCTTCATTGTTATGAGAGGAGGCGTCCTGCTTTTTTTCAATACGCGGATCGGGTGTGGTTCAAAGGTCATTGCAACCGATGTGCCCCCAAGAGCCTCAGACTTCTCGATGACCTCGTGAAAAAGGGATTGGTGTCCAATGTGTACACCATCGAAATTGCCGATGGTTAAAACTGCATTGGTAAACGGCGTGGAGATTGTTTCAATGTTTTCGATCAACTTCATTCCGAACAGTTCCGTTTTGCATTTTTATGGCTTGACAAATGAAAGAAAGTCTAGTTAAAGCATTCTTTCACTTAAAGCAATCCCCTTTTGAGGGTTTTCGTCATCACATGCCGAAGTGGCGGAATTGGTAGACGCGCTAGGTTCAGGGTCTAGTTGAGGTTCCTCAGTGGGAGTTCGAGTCTCCCCTTCGGCACCACGAAATAATAAACACAGGAAGCGCAATTTCAATATTGCGCTTTTTGTGTTTTGCAGCTATTCCAGTCAGTTTGGGCCGGATTGCCAGCCGCGACCGACCGGAATCCGAACCCTTTTGATCAATGCCAAACCTGACGTATGACCCTAAAAAGAACCGATTATATATCCGGTTGAAAGGTACTGCTGCCAGCGAACTGGAATGGGTCAGGTCCGAAATTGAGCGTATATTCCCTTTGCTGAAGCCCGATTTTACAGTCCTTACTGATTTGCGTTTATGCGGGCAATTTTCGTTGAATGATGTCCCCCTTATCAAAATTGTTCAGAACAGGCTGTGGAAGCTCGGGGTGGTTAAGGCCGCCAGGGTAGTTTTGGACCCGGAGGCCAGCGCCTCCCGGTCTGAGGTGCTGAATCTGGTCCATGGCGGTTATCCCGCTTCATTTGCAACCAGTGTGGAAGCTGCCGAGGAACTTCTGGATCGCTACATAATGTGGATGCACGAGCAAAACAGCCGCCGGGAACCATACAAGTTTGTCGACATGGACGGTTGGGAGGATAGCCGTATATTCGAGAGTTTCGCCGATGCTGAGAAGCATCTGTGGAGCGTTCGACGAAAAGGCAGGCCAAACGCGATCATTATCAATGCCAACATCCAGATACCGCAAAAGAAATGAGTTGATCAATCAGAGGCGATTCGAAATTATTGGGGACAGCACGAAAAACTCACAAGATAATGGCATTTTTTCATAATGGTTTTCTTGGATTCTTTTCGTTCTTTCCGATTGGCTCTTGTTTACGCTTGACACCCTGTTATCGGTTTTTTATGAATAAATTATACATTCGATTTCTCGTAAAGGTAATCCTCCCTACTCAAACCTGAACCCGTCGGAGCATTCCTACAGGCGCAGGGTGGCAGATTGACTCGTAAGTAAATCGTTATTCAGTGAACGGGTAATGCCATCCTCTACAGATATCCGCCGCTTCGGATAAACCCGATCCTATTTGAATAACCATCGGTTTTACCGCCAAAGCTTTATTGGCGCTCACAAGCGGCGGAATTTAACTCGGTGATTAGTGTTGTCGGACCTTAATGGATCTGGCACCCTGTGCTTGTTAATCCGCGGTGTGATAATTCCGCAAGGACCACGCCGGATGACATGCTTTTTCTGGCCCGTAGGCCTGACAGCCATGTTGTTCACCGAAAAAGCCCAATTGACAATGGCGTGAGGCATTCCTTGTGGTCAACGGCTTGGAGTATCGCTCTCAGTGGGGAGGAGTTCTGAAGACCGCATAAAAAATAGGCATGAAGATACTCAGAATAAAAAGAATTCCCTCTTTTGATTTCAGGGCAGATAAAAATGTTTTATCCTTCCGCCGGATTTCTGCGTAGGCGGATAAAAAACCCAACCCCATTACCAGCCATAATGTCAGAATTGTCACCACCAGCGTGGCCGTGTTCATATTTTGTATTAAATTTATCATCTGTTTTTCACTCCCCGATTTTTTGTCACCATACCATGCCAAAAAAAGATTTCAAGTTGAATTGGCTCAATTGCCGCCCGATATGAAATGGCGCGGGTCCTCCACCCATGTGGTCTGGTGTCGAATTCCGAGCCATCCGGGCGTTTTAATTTGATATCGTCTATGATATGAGTTGCTCCCATTGATAGGAATACAGGAAGCACGGTAATCGAAAAATCAGGAGAATGGCAATGGGAATCATGGGTAAATTACTCGGTGGAACGCTCGGGTTTGCCATCGGGGGGCCATTGGGGGCAATCGCCGGTGCAGCCATGGGGCATGCGTTTGATACCAGCAACGAAACCCAGGTGGCTGGACGGACATATCATTCCCAAGGGGAAGCAGCCCAGTTTACCTTTTTTGTGGCTGCTTTTTCAATGCTGGCCAAGTTAGTCCGAGCAGATGGCCGGGTTTCAAAAGAAGAGATGGACGCAGTCCAGCGATTCATGCTTGAGGATTTGAATCTGGATCCTCAGACCCGTCAGTTTGCACTGAATATTTTCAATACAGCCGTCCACTCCCATGAAACGTTCGAAGATTTTGCTGCCCAGTTTTATCATCACTTTCAATACCGACCCGAGTTTCTTGAATTGATGATCGATATTCTGATTCGGGTATCGGTGGCCGATGGGCAAATGAGCCCCAGCGAGGAACGTCTGATACGTTCCGCCGTTGGAATATTCAAGTTCAGTGAAGACGAATACCGTAAGCTCCGTTCTCGCTACGTGAAAGACTTCGCCAAATACTACGCTGTCTTGCGGTGCGATCCCTCGGACTCCACCGATCATATCAAAAGTCAGTACCGAAGACTTGTTTCCGAGTATCACCCGGATAAAATTGCCTCAAAGGGGCTTCCCGAGGAATTTACCACATTTGCCAGTAATAAATTCCGCGAGATCCAGGAAGCCTACGATTTTATTAAAAAGGAAAGAGGAATCAAGTAACCGTTGCCGATTGAATGGCCGATCGGATCATATTGGCAAAGCTGGCATTTCCCAGCGTGATGCATTTGACCCACCGGTCATTTCCTTTATCCATTTTTTGGACTATTTCGTTTTCACTCAATCCTTTCTCCCCGAGTTCCCTGACTGTGCCACAGATATTCTCCAGGTAATCCAATTTACGCTTAAGGTGTTCCCTTGCGCCGGTTTGTGCCGGATTATGAGCACAGAATAATGAATCGAACTGGTAATTCAGGATAGTCTTCAGCGACGTGATTTGAGTGGCAATGTTTTCGTCGGATCGGAAATATTTGATTCTGTCTCCGAGGTAAAGGTCTCCGGAAAAAAGCCAGCCTTCGGACTCTACAATAAAAACCGTGTGGTCTTTACTGTGCCCGGGAGTGTGGATGGGGCGAAACCGGTACCGATTCGATTGGATAATGGTGGGCAGCGGCAGGAGGCTGGCTGGTTGGGAGCGGCCCCAGATTATATGCTGGTAGGGCTGGATTCGGAATCGTTTTCTCATCTTTTTGACAGTCAGAGGATGTCCGAAAATGGGGATGCCAAGAGCGTTGCCAATAGCCGCTGCATTTCCGCTGTGGTCCTCGTGGTGGTGAGTTAAAAGGAGTTGCTCCAGGCTTTTTCCGCGAAGCTGCTCAACAATATATCGCCGCATGTGACTCTGGCCGGAATCGATAACGATTCCATCGATCACATAGAGAAATACCGACATCAGAGGTTTCCCGATGGGACCATAGCCCAATTGATAACCCTCGATATCTCCAAATTTTATTTTTTTTACGATATTCATTACTCGTATATTTTTTCCTGATCATCAAACGCCCCTGGCGCATCATTTTCGCAGTCCCGGGCGAGACCTGCCGCTGTTTCGTCAGCGCACTGATGATACCACTCATTTGCTATAATCATGGACATGACTTCGTTGGTCCCGGTCCAGATCGAGGCCAGCCGAAGATCGCGGCAAATCCGTTCGATCGGATAAATATTGGTGTAGCCAATTCCGCCCATGACCTGCATGGCGTTGTTGGCAGCCTTTTGACACGATTCGGTCACGAATTTTTTTGTTTCCGAGACCATTCGGCGTACTTTTCTGGGGTGAATTCTGTTGTCGACAGCACTGGCTGTTGCGTGAATAAATGATCGGGAAGCGTCCAGAAGCATGGCGGCTTCGGCAACCTGGAAGCTGACGCCCTGGAATCGGTTGATGGGTTTCCCAAACGCCTTTCGGCGGGTTGTGTATCTTGTGGCGATTTCAAGAGCAGGGCGAGCCGCACCAATGGTCATCGCCGCGGTACCCAACCGCTCGGGGATCATCATGGTATTGAAAACCGGGTAGGCTCCGTTTTCACGGCCGACCACATTTTCCTTGGGAACTTTGACATCCTTGAATACCACTCTGCCGGCGCCGCCGCCGCGACATCCCATCAGCCCATACAAGTATTCGGTTTTAACACCCGGGCCTTTGTCTACGATCAGGCAGCTGAGGGATTCATGGGGGAGGGCATCGGGATTGGTTTTGGCGTAAACCAGAAAATAATCGGCCCCCTCTGCACCGACTATAAACCGTTTCTGGCCATTGAGAAGATAATAATCGCCCCGATCTTCGGCTGCGGTGGTGGTCCCGAAAAAATCCGATCCACCCCTGGGTTCCGTCAAACATTCGGCGGCAAAGATTTCACCTTTCAAAAGCGGTTTTACGTATTTTTCCTTCTGCCTGTCCGTTCCATGCAATATGATGGCGTCGCAGACCAACTCGGCACCGACCCCGAACACACAGGCAAAGATGTAGCCGAGCGTGCCAATTTCTTCCATCACCATGGTTGTGGTCACCCAGTCCAAACCCCGGCCTCCCCACCGGGTGGGATACCGACACCCCATCAGATTTCGACGCCCGGCTTCCTGAAGAAACTCCTTGGGAAATCGGATGGTATCGTTATCCATATCCAGTATCATCTGGCGTGGAATTGATTTAACGAAGTCCCGAACTTCTTCTTTGAGTGATCGGGCATCACTGGACAGCAGGTGATCGAACATGGTAACCTCCTGATCGTAATCGGTAAAATATTGGCCGCTGCAAAACTTTCAGCGCTATTGCCCGGACTCTATTTCATTGAGCCGGTTGATGAGCTTTTCCTTTACTGCAAGCATATCCGCTTCCATTAATTTCAACTCGTTCATGTGTTCCCGGATTTCCTTGAGTTTTTTTTCCCCAAATTCGAGACTGCGTTTGATTTGGGTGACTTCGTCTGTATCGATATCGGTCAACCCGATCATTTCAGCAATTTCGTCGAGAGGATAGCCGAAGCGCTTTCCTCGCAGGATCAACTTCAGCCGTACCCGGTCCCGGCGCGTATATATCCGTTGATTTCCCTTGGACCGGCGGGGGGTGATCAACCCCTTTTCTTCATAGAAGCGGATGGACCTGCTGGTAATGTCGAATTCGGCAGCAAGGTCGGAAATGGAATAGCATTCTTTTTTCACGGCAAGCCGCCTGTCTGAACTTAACGTTTACGTAAAGGTTAAGGTAGCAGGACAACACAACCGCGGTCAAGGAATTTTCTTTTAGAGAGGCGTGTCGAAATGGATAGCTTATCGGGAATACACCAAGGTTGGCTGAATGACCACCGGTTCCAGCACGACACCGAAGATGTTTTCCGAGATGGAGGCGACATTGATGGCCTCCGAAGATCTGATTTCTTCGGAATCCTGTTGTATTTCGTCACGTCCGCCGCTGGCAAAAAGATCCAACCGGGATCGGGGAATATTTCGGGTGGAAAAGGTGCAGTCCTGCGACCAGTCGATATAGATGGGCTGCGGCCGCATGCGCCTGGCGCTTTTCCCCAGATCGCTGCACAGCAGATCGCTGATCAATTTGCGTTTGGTATGGGGGTTGGCATTGGCACTGAAGGATATGCCGCGCGATTGGAGGATGTGATCCATGACGCCTTCTTCTAACGTCCCCACGACCGCCGCCGGGGATGTGTAGCGGGATCGTTGGCCTTTTTGGGAGGCTTCCAGGGAAAGGATC
>ENA-ORCU01000665-ORCU01000665.1-marine-metagenome-genome-assembly--contig:-NODE-665-length-12033-cov-2.166193_pt1 | contig 12033 bp, 10 predicted proteins | sample MGYA00248631_ERZ508512 | MGnify/ENA primary metagenome ERZ508512 (study PRJEB26183, sample SAMN06268844) | marine metagenome | isolation source: Tt an P1 anaerobic enrichment on pine from sediment taken...
ATCATCACCGCCAGAAAGACCGTCAGCAGTTCCGGCATGGTGAAAAATTCCGGATGGAAGATCCCCTTCCGCGCTACTTCCATCATGCCGCTGGAGAAAGTTACCCCGGCCAGGATGCCGAGACTTGCAATGATCATGATGGTCTTGATCGATGCCACACGCGACCCGATCGACGAATTGAGAAAGTTTACCGCGTCGTTGCTGACGCCGACCATGATGTCGAGGATTGCGATGACGGCCAGGATGCCGACCCCGACCATTAGTAGTTCAGTGCTCATGGTAAATTCTGCTGTCCTTTCAACTTTGTTAGGGTTTGGTTCGACTGGCCATTTGCTGAGAAACGGTTCACTTTCGGGCCGAAAGAGATCAGTTTTGGCTATAACGATTGGGCGGAGGCGTTAACCGTATGCCGCAAAAAAAACGAACAGACGCCATTATCTGACCGGCCGAATCTACTCCGATAGAGAATGATACCGATGAAAATCTCCTGCAAATATTTAGCACAAAAATGGCCGATTCTCTATACGGTATATTTGTTAGGATTGTGTTAGGGCGTAATTTCTTTTTTTTAATTTTTCCGTTAGGTCCAATGGACCGATCTTTGCTGTTTAACGTATGGTGGTCGCTATATTTCATGGTTTGAGCGGTGTGTGTCGAGGAGGCCGTGCCGCATTTGAAAGGGAGAGTTGCGAGTGAATAACCTTACTGAAGAGAAGGTCTGTCAATTGGCCATGAGCCCGCTTTGCGTGCTGTTTCTGGTGGCTTCGGAGTATGTTGCGCCGGAGCGGATTTCAGAGCGGCATATTGTGCGTTCGATGGAATATGGGCTGTCCTGGCAGACGTCCTTCAGCGAACAGGTTTTTGAGCTGCTCCGTTCAAATCTGCACGAATTTTATGCAGCATTCCCTAAGGTGTTTGGCCCAACCTTTGCCGACGACATGCGAGCCGAGCTGGTGGCCGTTAAGCAGATTCTCGATGAATTGTCCGGTCCGCCGGAAATGATCGCCGATTTTAAAACAGCACTTAAGAACTTTGCTGGTTTTGTGGCAGAAGGTGGCGCTTTTAGAAAACAAGTCGAGGATGAGAAAATGCAGGCTCAGGCCCAATGGGTTGCAACGTTGCTGGATTGACCCGGGCCAGTTGGGCTGGTCGAGAAGGATATCCTTCCAAGTGAAGAATGCGGGGAGATGGCTCGGCTATGACAGCGCTTGGGTGGTCATGTTACAATTTGACTATCACGATAGTTGAATGCCCAAGCGGCTGGAAAGGATAGAAGCCATGACGAAACTGTACGAATGCGAAAAATGCGGTGTGGTAACCGATGACCGATCACACCTTTGTTCTCCCAGGTCGGTCGATAGCTTGGACAGCTACTGCGGTTCAGCTGGGGATGCTTCACAGATGTGCGATAGCATTCGCGAGTCAGCCAAATATACCTGCACCACCTGCGGAAGGTCCGCGGAGCGTGCCGATATGGTCTGTCATACGCTCAAATTGCACTGAGGCGGGAAGTATTCATCGCTTATCCAGAGAGGAAAAATAAACGGGGCCAGGCTATAAAGCCTGGCCCCGTTGTCAGTTGTGACGTTTTCAAGATGGAGCTTATTTCTGTTGCAGGTTGTAGAACACCTGGCGGCCGCAGAAACGGGCGCTTTCGGCCAGTTCGTCCTCGATGCGCAGCAACTGGTTGTATTTGCACACCCGGTCGGTACGACAGGCCGAACCGGTTTTGATCTGGCCGGCGTTGGTGGCTACCACCAGGTCGGCGATGGTGGTGTCCTCGGTTTCGCCGCTGCGGTGGGAGACAACCGCGGTGTAACCGGCCCGCTTGGCCATTTCGATGGCATCGAGGGTCTCGCTCAGGGTGCCGATCTGATTGAGCTTGATGAGGATCGAGTTGGCGATGCCCTTGTCGATGCCTTCCTTGAGAATTTTGGTGTTGGTGACGAACAGGTCGTCGCCGACGATCTGGATGCGTTTGCCGAGTTTTTCAGTCAGCAGCTTCCAGCCGTCCCAGTCGTTTTCGGCCATGCCGTCCTCGATGGAGATGATCGGGTAACGATCGACCAGGTCGGCGTAGAAGGCAACCAGTTCCTCAGCACTCTTTTTCGGCTGGGCTTCGTTTTCAAGCAGGTACTGACCGTCCTTGAAGAGTTCGGAGGCGGCCACGTCAAGAGCCAGAACCACATCGTCGCCCGGTTTATAGCCGGCGGCCTTGATCGCCTCCATGATGACTTCTAGAGCCTCTTCGTTGCTCTTCAGGTCGGGGGCGAAACCGCCCTCGTCACCGACTGCGGTGTTGTAGCCGCGGCCTTTGAGGACCTTTTTCAGGGCGTGGAAGATCTCGGTGGACATGCGCAGCGCTTCGCGGAAGCTGTCGGCACCGGTCGGCATGATCATGAATTCCTGAATGTCGACATTGTTGTCTGCATGGGCGCCGCCATTGAGAATATTGAGCATCGGAAGGGGCAGCTCGCGGGCGTTGGTGCCTCCGATGTATTGGTAGAGAGAAAGGCCAACCTCTTCGGCCGCCGCACGGGCACAGGCCAGCGAGACGCCGAGCAGGGCGTTTGCGCCCAGGTTGCATTTGGTTTCTGTGCCGTCGAGGCTGAGCAGTTTCTGGTCGATCCCGACCTGGTCGGTGAACTCCCAGCCGATCAGCGCTTCGGAGATGATCTCGTTTACGTTGGCGACAGCCTTTTCGACGCCTTTGCCGAGATAACGGGAGGGGTCGCCGTCACGCAGTTCCAGAGCTTCACGCTCTCCGGTGGAGGCGCCGCTCGGTACTGCGGCGCGGCCCATGACGCCGCTCTCCAGGCTGACTTCTACCTCAACGGTGGGGTTGCCCCGCGAGTCGAGAATTTCCCGGGCATAAATATCGACGATTTCACTCATGACAATCCTCTTTTATTTAATGAGAGTAATGAAAAAGTATTTGGCCGGCGGCCACACAAGTGGGTATATATAGCACAGAAGGCGCAAATTGGAACCCCTTTTTCCTCCGTAATGTAGCGACTGGCGGAAAATGATTGATTTTACTTGGCGGCAGTGCTATGAAGAGCCTGCAACTTAACATGGAAAAGGACTCTTTTTGAGTAACGGAAAAATCCGCGGGAGCTTCAGCGCCGACGATCAGCAACTGGCCAATCTCCTGTTCGGTCAAGCCAATAAAAACCTCAAGCAGATCGAAAAAACCCTGGGAGTGTGTATCAGCTCCAAGGGTTTCGATCTTTCTATCCAGGGTGATCCGCCCCAGGTCGAACTGGCCCAGCGCCTGCTGGCAGAGCTGTATGCTCTGCTGCGCCAGGGGTATCCCCTTTATCCCCCAGATATCGATTATGCGGTGCGGATTCTCAGTGCCGACTCCCGGGCTCGGCTGGGCGATATCTTTCTCGATACGGTTTTCATCTCCGCACGCAAAAAACGTATTGCGCCGAAGAGCCTGGCGCAGAAAAACTATATCGATGCCATTCGACGCAACGATGTGGTATTCGGCATCGGACCGGCTGGCACCGGAAAGACCTATCTGGCCATGGCCATGGCGGTCTCCTTTTTGCTCAAGAAAGAGGTCGCCCGCATTGTTCTGGTAAGGCCGGCGGTGGAGGCCGGCGAAAGGCTCGGTTTTCTGCCGGGTGATATCGCCGAGAAGGTCAATCCCTATCTGCGCCCACTGTATGATGCCCTGTTTGATATGATGGATTACGAACGGGGTCAGGAGCTTATCGACAAGGGGGTGATCGAGGTGGCGCCGCTGGCCTTTATGCGTGGGCGGACCCTCAACGATGCTTTCGTAATTCTCGACGAAGCGCAGAACACCACCGTGGAACAGATGAAGATGTTTCTGACCAGACTCGGTTTCGGCAGCCGGGCGGTGATTACTGGCGATATTACCCAGATAGACCTGCCGGCCGGTCGAATCTCCGGCCTGGTCGATGCCGCCAAGGTACTGCGTGGTACCGAAGGGGTATGTTTTACTCGTTTTACTGATCGCGACGTGGTTCGGCATCCTATCGTCCAGGCCATTGTTCAGGCATATCAGCGTTCCTCCGCCGCCGGTGGACATAGCCCCGGGGGCGTTTCCGAAAACAGAAAGACCGATGACCAGCAATAGTGATCGCAAACAGGAGAATGTCTCCCGCAAGGGGCAGCGCTCCTTTGCTTTTCAATCATTCCTCAAAAATCTGCTCAGTGAACAACAGCAGCGCTATCTGCTTATGGTGCTGCTGGCTGTGTTGCTGACAGTGATCATCATCCCCAAGGGAGGCTTTGTGCCGGGTTACTATTCCCCTGGTGATGTGGCCTCGCGGGATATCAAAGCACCGCGGGACCTGTTGATTCCCGATCTGCCTCTGACCGAGAATAAACGCCAGGAAGCGGCCCAGGCCATCCTGCCCTTGTATGATTTTGATCCGCGGGGTGGAACGGAACTGGCCGAGCGTGTGGTGGCTTTGCTGGCGCATAACGGCAGCCAAGCTGAGCAGAACGAGGCCGGGGGGGAGCCGGCCAAGGACGGCGACCGGGCACTGCTGGCCGAACTCAGTGCCGACCAGATTGCGCTGATGGCCCGTATGGCCCAGAGGCCCGGCATCAACATCCTGCTTAAGCGTACCCTCCAGCCGATCATGGCCCGTCCCATTGTCGGCAACCTGCAGGTCTTCCAGGCCGGCTGGGAGGGCGGCATCGTTGTCCGTGACCTGGTCAGCCAGGATGAACAGACACTGCAGGATGAGAGCAAGGTGGCCGGCATCGGGGATGCTCAGGACCTGCTGGCTGCAAGCCTGCAAAAAAGCAGTGACTGGGAGCCGGCTGAAGGGAAAATGCTGCTGAGCCTTGCCAAAAAACTGATGCGGCCCAACCTGACCTTTAACCAGAACGAGACAGAAGATCGTCGCCGTAAGGCCCGCGAAGAGGTCACGCCGGTGCTGTTTCAGGTCAAAAAAGGGGAAATGGTCGTGCGGGAAGGAGAGCGGGTCACCGAGGAACAGATCCGCAAACTCAAGGCTCTGCGCGGTGTCAGAGGGGGGCGAAGGGGCCTGCTGAACGGTCTTGGACTGCTGATTGGTATCCTGCTGCTGCTCTTTGTCGGTCACCGCTATGCAAAACTCAATATCACCAAATACCGGCCCAATACTCGCGATCTTCTTTTTCTGGTGCTGGTGTTCGTCGGGCTGTTCGTCCTGGTCAAACTGGCGATTTTCATCTGTACGGCCATGGAGACCGCTTTTCCCTATGTCGATTCGACCAGCTATTACTATGCCTTCCCCTTTGCGGTCGGAGCGATGCTGGTACGCATCGTGCTCAACTCCGAAGTGGCGCTGATCTTTGCTTTGACCTTTGCCGCGCTGGTCGGGGTCATGTTTGGTAACAACCTGTTTATCACTATTTATGCGCTGGTCGGGAGCCTTACGGCCGCTCATTTCGTGCGCCACTGCATGGAGCGCAGCACTCTCTACCAGGCCGGTCTGCAACTCTCGCTGGTCAATGTGCTGCTGGTGCTGAGCATCCACCTGATGGCCGGTCATGATCTCAACATGCAGCTGCTCTATAAAGTCGGTTTCGGTCTGGCCGGCGGATTCTTCTGTGCGGTGCTGGTTACCGGCTTGATTCCCCTGGCTGAGAGCCTGTTCAAATACACCACCGACATCAAGCTGCTTGAACTGGCCAACATGAACACCCCGGTGCTGCGGGAACTGATGATTCAGGCGCCGGGGACCTACCACCATTCCATCATCGTCGGCAATCTGGCGGAGGCGGCGGCCGAAACCATCGGCGCCAACCCCCTCATGGCCCGCGTGGCGGCCTACTATCACGATATCGGCAAGATTCGCAAACCTCTCTATTTTGTTGAAAATATCGGTAGCCAGGAAAACCGCCACGACAAGCTGGCGCCGTCCATGAGCGCCCTGATTCTGATGGCTCATGTCAAGGACGGGGTCGATGCCGCCCGTGAAAATAAACTAGGCCAGACCCTGGTCGACATCATTCGTCAGCATCACGGAACCGCCCTGATCAAGTACTTCTACGACAAGGCCAAAAGTCAGGCCGACCCCGAGATGCAGCAGGTAGACGAATGCGATTACCGTTATCCTGGGCCTAAACCTCAGACCCGCGAAGCGGCCCTGATCATGTTGGCCGATGCCGTGGAGGCGGCCAGTCGCACTTTGGCCGATCCGACGCCGGCTCGTATTCAGGGGATGGTGCAGAAGATCATCAACAATATTTTCATCGACGGCCAGCTCGACGAGTGCGAATTGACCCTCAAGGATCTGCACAATATCGCCAAGAGCTTCATCCGCATTCTGTCCGGGATTTTTCATCACCGAATCGATTATCCGGAGCCGGTGCACAAGGAACGGGAGAAAGACCAGGCCAAGAAAGACCAGGCCAAGAAAGACCAGGCCCGAAAGGAACAACCTAAAAAAGAGGCTGCTGCAAAGGAGCAGGAAAAAAGGAAAAACGGTGATGATTCAACTGGAGAATCGGCAAAAGAACCTAAAGATAGAGGAAGCGAGTCTAAAAAAGGTAGCACAGAAGATCTTAAACGACTTGGAATGTCCTGACGGAGAACTTTCGGTAGTGATCGTCGATGATCCGCAGATCCGCGAGATCAACCGCGACTATCTGCAGCGGGACTGGCCGACCAATGTCATCTCATTCGCCATGCGCGAGGGGGAGGGCGGCGGCATGCATCCCGAATTGCTCGGCGACGTGGTCATTTCCGCCGATACCGCCGCCCGGGACGCTGCCGAGGCCGGCCTGCCCTTTGAAAGCGAGCTTTACTTTCTGCTGCTGCACGGTATTCTGCATCTGTTCGGGTATGATCATGAACGAGGCAGCGAGGAAGAAGCCCGACGCATGGAACAGATGGAACGCACCTTGTTTGCCGGGATTCAAAACGAATTTCTGTTGTCTGATTGAGGTAATCCTATGAAGCCGACCGGGGTCTGGGCCAGTTTCAATTGTGCCATTGAGGGGATTCTCTGGGCGGCCCGTACCCAGCGTCACCTGCGCTACCATCTGCTGGTGGCGGTGGCGGTGCTGGTGGCTGCACTGTTTTTTCACGTTTCCTCCCTTGAATTTATTCTATTGGTGTTCGGCATGGTGCTGGTGCTGTTTGCCGAACTCCTCAACACCGCCATTGAAGTGGTGGTGGATATGGTCTCGCCCGAATATCACCCTCTGGCCCGCCGGGCCAAGGACGTTGCCGCTGGTGCGGTGTTGATGTCCTGTGTCGGTGCCGCGGTAATGGGCTATCTGGCCCTGTCCAACTACATTTTTCCGCTCGAAGGTAACGGCGTGCCTTTGCTGGCCCGGCCCTCGGGAGACCTGGCGGTGGTGTCGGTACTTACGGTGACCATTCTGGTGGTTTTGCTTAAGTCCCGTGGCAATCAAGGAAGCCCGCTGCATGGCGGCATGCCGAGCGGTCACGCTGCCTTTGCCTTTTCTATTGCCACGTCTGTGTTGTTATCAGGTTACGGGCGGATTCTCAGCCTGCTGGTGCTGGCCTTGGCGATAATGGTCAGCCAGAGCCGGGTCTATCTCAAGATTCATAGTCTTAGCGAGGTGCTGGCGGGAGCGCTGCTTGGGGTGGCCACCACGGCCCTTCTGTATCTCGGTTTCGGCTGAAGGCCACTCCCCGCTGTTGTATGCTGAGCCATAACAGGTTGTTGAGAAGGCCCTTCCATGGCCTTTTTCAAACACGCATGCCGAAAAGACAGGTTTTCGTGTTGTGAACTAAATCAAGGACAAAAATTCATCCTTGATTCTGCTCGCGCATACTTGGGTTTCACAAGCAGTTTTCAACTGCCTGATAGAACAGGAAAGGAGAAAGATCGTTGGACAGTGACAGTCCCGGCGACAAACTGAGCAATAGACGGGGTTTGCTGCGAAGGCTGCTGTTCGGTCGTCCGCGCGTCCGCTCTGAAGAGGAGTTGCAGGAGGTGATCAACGCCTCCGAGGAAGAGGGCATCATCAACGAAGAGGAAGGGGAGATGCTCCATTCCATCTTCGAGTTCGGTGAAACCATAGTACGTGAGATCATGGTGCCGCGTACTGACATGATCTGCTGCAGCACCGAGGCGACGGTCAGTGAGCTGCTCAAGGCGATTATTAGTTCCGGCCATTCCCGCATCCCTGTATTTGAAGGAACCACCGATCGTATCGTCGGCCTTGTTTATGCCAAGGATCTGCTCAAGTACTGGGGGGCCCCGGATGAAGAGGTTCGGGTGCCGGCCGTCATGCGCACCCCGTTTTTTGTACCCGAAACGAAAAAGATCGAAGAGCTGCTAAAGGAGTTTCGCACCCGGCGCATGCATATGGCTATCGCCATCGACGAGTACGGCGGCACCTCGGGTTTGGTGACCATCGAAGATCTGCTGGAAGAGATCGTCGGCGACATTCAGGACGAATACGACCTGGAAGAGGAATGGCTCATTACCGAAGAGGACGGCTCGGCCCTGGTCGACTGTCGGTTGAATGTCGAGGAGTTTGCCGACCATTTCCAGATTTCGATACCGAAGGAAAAGTTCGATACGGTCGGCGGCTGGCTGGTCGATATGCTCGGCCGGGTTCCGCTTCAGGATGAGCAGGTGACGGCCCATGGTTTGAGCGTTTCAGTGGTGGAATGCGATGAACGCACCCTGCGTAAGGTACGCGTTCGCCCGTTGTCCGTCGAAGAGGAAACGGAGAACCAATGTTAACCGGTTGGCGCAAACTGCCCGTGAACGGGACAGACTGCTGGGCGTTCTGTTCCGGCCTGCTGCTGGCGCTGTCCTTTCCCCGTCCCGACCTGGCCAGCCTCGCCTGGTTCGCTCTGGTGCCGCTTTTTGTGGTTATGGAGCGACGCCCCTTTCGTAGCGGTTTCTTTGCTGGAATCGGTTTCTTCGGCCTGGTGCTTTACTGGCTTAACATCGTTATGACCACCTACGGTCGCCTCCATCCAGTCTTGTCGGTGGTGGCCTACCTGCTGCTTGTACTCTACCTGGCGCTCTTTTTCGGGGTCGCCACCTGGGCGGCCGACCGCTGCCGCCAGCGCCTTAACCTGCCGGTGACCCTGACTCTGCCGGTGTTCTGGGTGGCCCTTGAATTTCTCCGTTCCTTCTTGCTGACCGGTTTTCCCTGGGCTACCCTCGGCTATTCCCAACAGTCTCACCTGTTGCTGATTCAATCCGCCGATCTGTGCGGGCCGTACGGGCTCAGTTTTTTGCTGATCCTCAGCAATGCCACCCTGGCGGCTGTCTGGGGGGCGCGGGGCAAGGGGGTTGGCAGGCGTTTTCCCCGCATCGCCGTGGCGGCTACGGTGCTGCTGTTTGCCGCCAACCTCGGCTATGGCACCTTGCGGCTGACGGAACAGGTCGATGAACGAGAGCAGACCCTTAACACGGTACTGGCCCAGGGGTCTTTCGATCAGTCGGTCAAGTGGAACCCGGCCTATCAGGAGCGCACGGTCGATACCTATCGTCACCTGTCCCGGCCTGGTGTCGAAGCAGAGGCGCCGCAACTGGTTATCTGGCCGGAGAGCGCTATGCCTTTTTATTTTCAGGAAGGCGGTCCGTTGGCCGAAGCGGTGATAGAGGTGCCCCGCCAGAACGGTGCCTATCTGCTGTTTGGCAGCCCGGCCTTTGAGGTGGTCAATCGCCGGCCGCGCAATCTCAACAGCGCCTTTCTGCTAGCCCCTTCCGGGGCGGTGCTGGGGCGCAGCGACAAAGTCCATCTGGTGCCTTTCGGCGAATATGTTCCTTTCGGCCGTTTTCTGCCCTTCATCGATAAACTGGTTGTCGGCATCGGTGATTTTGCACCCGGCACCATCAGCCCTCTGCCGATGAACGGCAGCCAAATAGGGGTGCTGGTTTGTTTCGAAGGAATTTTTCCTGAACTGGCCCGTGATTACGTGCGTCGTGGCAGCGACCTGCTGGTCAATATCACCAACGATGCCTGGTTCGGTCGCTCTTCCGCCCCCTACCAGCATCTCGCCATGTCCCGCTTCCGGGCGGTGGAAAACCGCGTCTGGCTGGCGCGGGCGGCCAATACCGGTATCTCCGCCTTTATTGCTCCTTCCGGGCGTATTGTTGCCCAATCCCCTCTCTTTGAACGTCTGGCTTTGCGCGGCCGGGTGGGACTCGGTGCCCGACCGGGTTTCTATACCCGTTACGGTGACCTGCTGCCTTCCGTGTTGTTGGCCCTGGCCGGCTGGTGGCTATGGCGTGCCCGGCGACCCGGCGCAAAGTAACTTTTCTTATCTTTGAATCATCCCCCTCGAGTCACTTTTTTTGAAAACCGCTCTCCTTCCTTTCGTCTGTAACCCGAAAAGTTGACATTCTTCTGGCGACAGCCAGAATTAAAGAAGAGGGAGGGCACCGACCGTTGTCGGGCGTCGGCCCGGAAAGGAGGTGCGGCATGGCAGATGTTTTTGCGATGGCGGACGAATTCGGTCCGGCCAAGATCACCCATGTCTATGAACCGACCATCGGTCTGAAAGGGATTCTTGTGGTCGACAACGTCGCAGCCGGCCCGGCTATCGGCGGCCTGCGCATGGCACTCGATGTAAGCCTCTACGAATGTTTTCGGCTGGCGCGGGCCATGACACTCAAAAATGCAGTGGCAAGGCTGGCTCACGGTGGCGGCAAGTCGGTGCTGTTCGGCAATCCAAAGATGCCCCTTGATGAAAAGGAACGGCTGATTCGTGCCATGGCCTGTGCGCTGCGTGATTGCGAGCATTACGTTTTCGGTCCGGATATGGGCACCGATGAGACCTGCATGGCCTGGATCAAGGACGAAATCGGCCGGGCCGTGGGGCTGCCCGAGGCCCTGGGCGGGATTCCCCTTGACAAGATCGGCGCCACCGGCTGGGGCCTTCGCCATGCGGTGGAGGCTGCTGTTCCGGCCGCCGGCTTTTCCCTGTCCGGAGCCCGTCTTGTGGTGCAGGGGTTCGGTGCGGTGGGACAGCATGCCGCCAGTTTCCTAAGCGAGCTGGGGGTAGTACTGGTCGGCGCCGCCGATTCCCGCGGGACCCTCTATGATCCCCAAGGACTGGATGTGGCCGAATTGATGGAACTGAAGAGGCGAGGGAAAAGCCTGGTTGATTACGACAAGGGCCAAAAGCTTGGACGCGATGCGGTTATTGGACTGGATTGTGAGATCTGGGTTCCGGCGGCTCGGCCGGATGTGATTACGGAAGCTAATGTCGATAGGCTGCGCACCAGATTGGTCGCCCAGGGGGCCAACATCCCCCTGACCGCAAGGGCGGAAAAAATTCTCCATGAGCGGGGCGTACTTTGCCTGCCGGATTTTGTTGCCAATGCCGGTGGCGTAATCTGTGGTGCCATGGAATATCATGGTGGTTGGAAAGGGCTCGTATTCGACGTGGTAGCGGAAAAAATCCGCCACAATACCGAGGAGATGTTGCGCCTGGTGAAGAGGGAGGGGATTTTGCCGCGGCAAGCTGCAACCGACATGGCCCTGAGCGTGTTGCGCGGTGCCATGGCGACCAGGCGCTGGTCGGTTTATTAGCCTGATCGTTAACCAAAGGAGCTGAACCGTGTATCGCATCCGCCTGCACGGTCGCGGCGGTCAGGGAATCAAGACCGCCGGCCGCATTCTCGGTACGGCCTTGTTTCGCGAGGGGTTCGAGGTTCAGGATGCGCCCCGCTACGGCGCCGAGCGGCGCGGAGCGCCGATTTTTGCCTATGTGCGTGCGGACGATAAAGCAATCTGCGAACGGGGCGTGATACATCAACCGAATCTGGTGTTAGTCGTCGACGAATCCCTGCTCGATCTGCCGGCAGCCAACGTTCTTGAGGGCTTGTCCGCCTCTTCGGTCGTACTGATCAGATATACGGCCGCAACGCACACGGCAATAGAGACGGTAATCACCGCCGCCAGTTTGATCTTTTTTCTTTTCTGCATGTTCCCCAACCCTGCGAAAATTGTAATTAAAATATACCACCTTACTTTGCTTTTTTACAAATAAACTTCCTTATTATGGACCTAATATCATATAAAGTTAATGATGGTGAGTGAAGCGATTATGCTGTT
>ENA-ORCU01000667-ORCU01000667.1-marine-metagenome-genome-assembly--contig:-NODE-667-length-11993-cov-3.150218_pt1 | contig 11993 bp, 9 predicted proteins | sample MGYA00248631_ERZ508512 | MGnify/ENA primary metagenome ERZ508512 (study PRJEB26183, sample SAMN06268844) | marine metagenome | isolation source: Tt an P1 anaerobic enrichment on pine from sediment taken...
GCTGGACGGGCTGCCGGACGGCGCTCTGAACATCGCCTACGAGGCGGTGGACCGGCACGTGGCGGCGGGACATGGCGGCCTGCTCGCCATGCGCTGGCTGGGCAAGGCGGGCGAGAGGCGCGATTTCAGCTATGCCGAGCTGGGAGAGCTGACCTCGCGCTTCGCCAATGTCCTGGCAAGCCACGGGCTTGCGCGCGGCGACCGGGTCTATGGCCTGATGGGCCGCGAGCCGGAGCTCTACTATGCCGCGCTGGGCACGCTGAAGGCGGGCATGGTCTTCTCGCCGCTCTTCTCCGCCTTCGGGCCGGAGCCGATCCGCACCCGCATGGAGATCGGCGAGGCCAATGCGCTGATCACCACCGCCGGCCTCTACCGCCGCAAGATCGCCGCCTGGGCCAGTGAAATCCCCTCGCTCAAACTGGTGCTGATCGTGGGCGATGAGGCGCCCGAGGGCTGCGTGGCGCTGGGCCCCGAGATGGCGGAGGCCGATCCGCATTTCGACGTGGTCCACACCGCACCCGAGGAAACCGCGCTGATCCATTTCACCTCGGGCACCACCGGCCGGCCCAAGGGGGCGGTGCATGTGCATGGCGCGGTGGTCAACCACGCCATGACCGGCCGCTACGCGCTGGAGCTGGTGCCGGGCACGAAATTCTGGTGCACCGCCGACCCGGGCTGGGTCACCGGCACCTCCTACGGCATCATCGCGCCGCTGGTGCATCGCTGCACCATGGTGGTGGACGAGGCCGAGTTCGACCTCGACCGCTGGTATTCCACCCTGCAGGACGAGAAGATCGAGGTCTGGTACACTGCCCCCACCGCCATCCGCATGATGATGCGCGCGGGCGGGGAGGCGGCAGAGCCCTATGATTTCGGCAACCTGCGCTTCATGGCCTCGGTGGGCGAGCCGCTGAACCCCGAGGCGGTGATCTGGGGCGACGAGGTTTTCGGCCAGCCCTTCCACGACAACTGGTGGCAGACCGAAACCGGCGGCATCATGATCGCCAACACCCTGGCCATGGACATCAAGCCAGGCTCGATGGGCAAGCCCCTGCCGGGCATCACCGCCGGCATCGTCGAGCGCGAGGACGGCACCCTGCGCGAGCTTGGCCCCGGCCAGATCGGCGAACTGGCACTGCGCCCCGGCTGGCCCTCGATGATGCGCACCTATCTGCACGAGGAGGCGCGCTATCAGAAGGCCTTTGTCGACGGCTGGTACCTTTCGGGGGACCTCGCCATGACCGACGAGGACGGGTATTTCTGGTTCGTGGGCCGGGCCGACGACCTGATCAAGACCGCCGGCCACCTGATCGGGCCCTTCGAGGTGGAAAGCGCCCTGATCGAGCATGACGCCGTGGCCGAGGCCGCCGTGATCGGCATCCCCGATGAAACCGCGGGCGAGGTGGTGAAGGCCTATGTCGCCCTGAACCCCGGCTATGAACCTTCGGAAGACCTGGAGAAATCCATCCGCGGGCTGGCCCGGAAAAAGCTCGGCCCGGCGGTCGCGCCGCGCGAGGTGGTGTTCCGCCAGGCCCTGCCCAAGACCCGCTCGGGCAAGATCATGCGCCGCCTGCTGAAGGCGCGTGAGCTGGGCCTGCCCGAGGGCGATATTTCCACGCTGGAGACAGACGAGAAATGACCGGCGACAAACCGCACCTGACCCGCGCGCATGTGCTTGAGCTGCTCAAGGGCATGATCCGGATCCGCAAGTTCGAGGACAAATGCGCCGAGCTCTACACCCAGGAAAAGATCCGCGGCTTTCTGCATCTCTATGACGGGGAAGAGGCGATCGCGACCGGGGTGATCCCGGTCCTGCGCGACAGCGACCGGATCGTGGCCACCTATCGCGAGCACGGCCATGCGCTCGCGCGCGGGGTGCCCATGCCCGAGGTCATGGCCGAGATGTATGGCAAGGCCACCGGCAGCTCGGGCGGGCGTGGCGGCTCGATGCATATTTTCGATGCCGGGCTGAATTTCTACGGCGGCAATGCCATCGTGGGCGGCGGGCTGCCGCTGGCCGCGGGGCTGGCGCTGGCCGATCGGATGCGCGGGGATGACAATGTCACCGTCTGCTTCTTCGGCGAGGGCGCGGTGGCCGAGGGCGAGTTCCACGAGGCGATGAACCTCGCCAAGCTGTGGAAGCTGCCGGTGCTCTTCATCTGCGAGAACAACGGCTACGCCATGGGCTCGGCGCTGGCCCGCACCGAAAGCCAGACCGAGATCCGCGCCAAGGCCGAAAGCTACGGCATCGAGGCGCATCAGGTGGACGGCATGGACGTCGTCGCGGTCGAGGTCGCCGCGCGCAAGGCGCTGGAGGCGGTGCGCGAGACCGGCCAGCCGCGGTTCCTGGAATGCCTGACCTACCGCTTCCGGGCGCATTCGATGTTCGACGCCCAGCTCTACCGCGACAAGGACGAGGTGGAGGATTGGCGCAATCGCGGCCCGATCGTGAAATTCCAGGGCTGGCTGCTGGAAAACGGGCTGCTGCACGAGGCCGATATCGACGCCATCGAGGACGCGGTGGATGCCGAGATCGCCGAGGCGGTGGAGTTCGCCGAGCAAAGCCCGTGGGAGCCGCTGGAGACCCTCACCCGCCATGTCATGGCCGAGGAGCGCCCCGCGCCGCCCCCGCCCGCCGAACCCTCGGCGGAAAAACTCACCATGACCTATCGCGAGGCGATGAAACAGGCCATCCGCGAGGCCATGCATCGCGACGAGCGCGTGTTCCTGATGGGTGAGGATGTGGGGGCCTATGGCGGCTGCTACGCGGTCTCCAAGGGGCTGATGGCCGAGTTCGGGGAGGACCGCATCCGCGACACGCCGCTGTCGGAGTCCGGCTTTACCGGCGCCGGGATCGGCGCCGCCGCGGGCGGCATGCGCCCGATCATCGAGGTGATGACGGTGAATTTCAGCCTGCTGGCGCTGGACCAGATCCTGAACACCGCCGCCACGATCCGCCACATGTCGGGCGGGCAGTTCGGGGTGCCCTGCGTGATCCGCATGGCCACCGGCGCGGGCAAGCAGCTGGCCGCGCAGCATTCGCACAGCCTGGAGGGGTGGTATGCCCACATTCCCGGGCTGCGCGTGCTGGCCCCCGCGACGCTGGAGGACGCGCGCGGCATGCTCTGGACCGCGTTGCAGGACCCCGATCCGGTGCTGATCTTCGAAAACGCGCTGCTCTACAATTTCGAGGCCGAGATCGCGGCCAATGCCGGCGCGGTGGAAATCGACAAGGCTGCCGTGCGGCGCGCGGGCAGCGACCTGACGCTGATCACCTATGGCGGCTCGCTCTACAAGACGCTGGAGGCGGCCGAGGAACTGGCCAAGGAGGGCATCGAGGCCGAGGTGATCGACCTGCGCAGCCTGCGCCCGCTGGATGACGCCACGATCATGGCCTCGGTCGGCCGCACCCGCCGCGCGGTGATCGTAGACGAGGGCTGGCGCTCGGGCTCGATCTCGGCCGAGATTTCGGCGCGGATCACCGAACAGGTGTTCTGGACGCTGGATGCGCCCGTGGGCCGCGTCTGCTCGGCCGAGGTGCCGATCCCCTATCCCAAGCATCTGGAAGATGCGGCCATCCCCCAGGTGCCGGGTATCGTGTCGGCGGCCAGGGCCGTGCTGGGGAGGTAGCGATGGGCGTGTTCCGGATGCCCTCGCTGGGGGCGGATATGGAGGCGGGCACGCTGGTCGAATGGCTGGTCCAGCCCGGCGACCATGTGAAGCGCGGCGACGTGGTGGCCGTGATCGAGACCCAGAAGGGCGCGATCGAGATCGAGACATTCGACGAAGGCGAGGTGGCGCGGCTCGACGCCGCGCTGGGCCAGAAACTGCCCGTCGGCACGCCGCTGGCGCTGATCCTCGGCGAGGGTGAGGAGGCTCCGGCGCCCGCGGCTGCAGAGGCAGAGGCAGAGGCCCCGGCCGCCCCGCCGGTGAAAGCAGAGGCCCCGCTGCCCGAGGCGCCCGCCGCGGCCCCGGCGGAGGCTGCGCCGGTGCCAGCCGCCGCGGCCCCCGGCGGCGTGATCCCGGCCTCGCCCGCCGCCCGGCACGAGGCGCGGCTGCGCGGGATCGACCTTGCCGCCCTCGCCGGCACCGGCCCCGGGGGCGCGATCGTGCTGGCCGACCTGGACCGCGCCCAGCCCCGGCCCGCCCCGCGCGCCGCGGACCGCGCCCAGATGCTGGCGGAGATGCGCAAGGCCATCGCCGCCGCGATGTCGAAATCCAAGCGCGAGATCCCGCATTACTACCTGTTCCACAGGATCGACCTGCAGGCCGCCACCGACTGGCTCAACGCCGCCAATGAAAGCCGCCCGCCGGAGGAGCGGCTGCTGATGGGCGCGCTTCTGCTGAAGGCCTCGGCGCGGGCCGCGGCCATATCGAAGGCGGTGAACGGCCATTACACGGACGGCTTTGCCCCCTCGGCCGAAGTCCACGCGGGTTTCGCCGTGGCGCTGCGCGGCGGCGGGCTGATCGCGCCGGCGATCCGGGATGCCGACAAGCTGAGCCTCGACGAAACCATGGCCGCCATGCGCGACGTGATCGCGCGGGCCCGCGCCGGGCGGCTGCGCAGCTCCGAGATGACCGACGGCACGATCACCGTCTCCAGCCTGGGCGAGAAGGGCGTGGATGCCATGGGCGGCATCATCTACCCGCCGCAGGTGGCGCTGGTGACCTTCGGCACCCCCCGGATGGAACCGGCGGTGGTTGACGGGGCCGTGCAGGCGCGCAGCATGGTCACCGCCTCGCTCGCCGCGGACCACCGCGCCAGCGACGGCCGCCTCGGCGCGCGTTTCCTGACCGAGATCGAAACCCTTTTGCAAGACCCGGAGGCCCTATGACCCCTGAAGACATCCGCAAAGCCTTTATCGAGGAGCTGGTCAGTATCGCTCCCGATATCGACCCCGACACGCTGGAAGGCGACGAGCATCTGCAGGATGACCTGGAACTCGACTCGATGGATATCCTCAACCTGGTGGCCGCGATCCACAAGCGGCTGGGCGTCTCCATCGCCGAGGAGGACTATCCCCGGATCGAGACCCCGGACAAGGCCGCGGCCTACCTGGCGCAGAGGCTGGGCGCCTGAGGAGCCCGGCTTGCGGCGCGGGGTGCATTCGGGTCAAATGGCCGGAACCGCGCGTCCGCAGGGGTCTGAGGCATGTTCAATCAGCTGTTCATCGGCACAGAACTGATTCTGGCGACGGTTGTCATTGCCGCGCTGGGCTTCTGGGCGGCGGAGGCGCTGGTCTCGCTGGTCGGCTTCTGGCTGATCCGGCCGCCGCATGCGGTGAAACTGGCGCTGACGCTGCTGGTGACGGTGCTGATGGTGCTGGCCATCCTGACCCTCTCGGTCTGGGTCTGGGCGCTGGCCTTCATCTATCTCGGCGTGTTCGAAACGCTGGAGCCTGCGGCCTATTTCTCCATCGTCGCCTTTACCACGCTGGGGTTCGGCGACGTCCTGCTGCCGCTGGAATGGCGGATCCTGGGCGGGCTGGCGGCCTCGAACGGGCTGCTGAACATGGGGCTCTATACCGCCATGCTGGTCGAGATCCTGCGCCGGGTCCGCTCGGAACAGGTCGAGGGCTACGTCGACGAAGGCTGAGCGCGAACCGGCTGATTCTCGCGCACCGGACCCTTTGTTGGGACCTGCGGCAATCAGCGCATGCACAGCGCCGTCACAATGCGCTACTTGCTGTCCTCGAAGATGTCGGGACAGCGTCTTCCCCGTTGTCCTGCGTCTGGTCGGACGTCAGCGTTTGCCGGCGTTTCGGCTGCGGGGTGGAGTATAGCCGACTCCGCCTGACCCCGCTCCCTGCGGCTGGTTTCCAGCCGGTGCGCACTACCTCCCTGGTGCAGCCGGTGGCCGGTTTCATACCGGTCTTGGGGCCAACGCAGGGGCGGGGCCCTATCCCGCCCGATATCTGCCTTCCAAGATCCATCCAAGTTTGGCGGGAACGGCGATGTGCTAATCCAACGCGGCCAACTCGATCACCCGGCCCTCGGCGGCCGCGGCGTCGGCGGCGTCATGGGTGACCAGCAGGGTGGGCAGGCCCAGCGCGCGGGCGCGGCTGAAGACCAGCTCGCGGATCTGCCCGCGCAGGGCGGCGTCGAGCCGCGAGAAGGGTTCGTCCAGCAACAGCGCGTGAGGTTCCGACAGCAGCATCCGCATCAGCGCCACCCGGGCCTTCTGCCCGCCCGACAGCGTGGCCGGGTCGCGCTCGGCAAAGCCTGCCAGCCCGATCTCGGCCAGCGCCTCTTCGACCCGGGCGCGCCGGGCGGCGCGGCCCTTGATGCGGGCGTTGAGGCCGAAGGCCAGGTTCGCCCCCACCGACAGGTGCGGGAACAGCAGGTCGTCCTGGAACAGGATGCCGACATGGCGCGCCTCGGGCGGCAGGGCGGTCAGGTCCTGCCCGTCGAGGCGAATGCCGCCCCGCAGGGCGAAGCCCGGCGCCAGCGTGCCGGTAATCGCGGCCAGCAGCGTGGATTTGCCCACGCCGGAAGGCCCCATCACCGTGACCACCTCGCCCGGCGGGATCTGCAGGTCGAGCGAGACCAGCGGCGCGTCGCCCCGCAGAATGGTCAGCTTGTCGAGGATCAGTCCGCTCTCGTTCATCCCGCGCGCATCCCCCGCCTGTTGGCCCAGACCAGCCGCGGCGCGGCGATGGCCAGCGCGAATCCGAGCACCACCACCGCCGTTTGCGCGATGGCGTAAAGCCCGATCAGCCGCCGGTCGCCGCCCGAGGCCAGCGCCACCGCCTCGGTGGTCAGCGTCTGCACCCGCCCCGCGCCGATCAGCAGCGTGGGCAGGTATTGCCCCACCGAGACGGCGAACCCCACCGCCGCCGCCGTCAGCACCGGGGCCAGCAGCATGGGCAGGCGCAGCGTCCAGAAGATGCGCGCGGGGCCGGCGCCGAGCGCCGCGGCGATTGTGGCCTGCCGCCTGTCCCAGCTGCGGAACGGGTCGCCCAGCGACAGGAAGACATAAGGCAGCACGAAGACCAGGTGGCCGAGGATCACCGCCCCGCGCCCCATATCCGCCCCCGCCATCAGCGCCAGCGTCTGCAGGCCGGGCAGGAACGCGATCTGGGGCACCAGAAGCGGCAGGTAGAGCAGCCACAGGCTGCGCGCGCCGGGGGTGAGGCCAAAGCGCTGCTCGGCCTGAAGGCAGGCGAGCGTCAGGGCCAGCGCCAGCGCGGTGGCGGCGCCGGCGATCAGGAGCGTGTCCAGCGCGGGCTCCAGCAGCTCCGGCCCGTGGCGCAGCCAGGGGCGCAGGGTGAGCGTGTCGGGGAGCGCGTCCGGAAAGCTCCAGAACCCCGCCACCGACCACAGCGCCAGCCCGGCCAGCCCCGCCAGAACGGCCCCCGCCGACAAGGCGCCGAGGACCAGCGCCGCGCGCCGGCCCAGCCCGTCGGCATGGCGGCGGCATCCCTGTGCGACCCAGGCGCGGCCCAGCCGGGCGGCGGCGCCTTCGCCCAGCCGCCACAGGCCCAGCGCCCCGGCCACCAGCGCCAGTTGCAGCGTCGCGCCGGCCGCGGCGGTGAAGCGCTGGGCGAGGTCGGGATCGGTCATCCAGCGCATCACCTGCACCGCTAGGGGCGGCGGCGTGTTGGGGCCGAGGATCAGCGCTACGTCCACCACCGACATGGAATAGGCCAGCACCGCGTAGACCGGCAGGCGGATCTGCGCATAGATGCGGGGAAGGACCACCTTCAGCCAGCCCGTCAGCCGCCCGTAGCCCAGGGCCTGGGCCACGGTCAGGCTCCGGCGCGGCTGGGCCTGGGGCAGGGCGGCCAGCGTCATCAGCAGCAGGAAGGGCAGCTCCTTGGTCACCAGGCCCAGGGTCATGGCCAGGCCCCAGGGGTCCTGCACGATCAACAGGTCGGGCGGGCGGGTCCAGCCCGTGGCCCAGGGCGACAGCGCCCGGGAAATCCAGCCCGAGGGCGCGATCAGGAAGGCGATGCCGAAGGCGGCGGCGGCATGGGGCACCGACAAGAGCGGCGAGAGCGCGGCCTCCAGCCAGCGGAAGGCCCGCGTGCCGTGCCAGCTGCCCACGATCAGCGCGGTCAGGACCAGCGACAGGGCCGTGGCGGCGAGCCCCGTGCCCAGCGACAGGCTGACAGCCGGGCCGAGGCCCGGCCAGCCGAGCAGCGCCTTGAGCGGCGCAAGGCCGGGCGCGGTGCCGCCCAGCGCGGGGAAGAGGCCGATGGCGGGCAGCAATGTGCCCGCCAGCCCGGCCAGCACCGGGCCCAGCATCAGCGCCAGCGTCAGCGCGGGGGCGTAACGCAGGCGCACGGGGCTACTGCGCGGTGCCGAAACGCGCCTGCCAGTCGGCCTCGATCCGCGTCATCCACGACGGGTGCGGCTCGGGCAGGGCGGGGCCGAGCTCGTCGGGCGAGAGCGTGGCGATGCCCAGCTCCAGCGCGTCGAAGCGGGCGCGGTCCTCGGCGCTCAGCTTGGCCAGGTCCAGAACCGTGCCGTAGCCCAGCACGCTGGGGTCCTGCGCGCGGGCCTGCGCCTCGGGCGAGAGCAGGAAATCGGCCAGCACCATGGCGCCGGCCTTGGCATTGGCGTTGTAGGGGATGGCCACGAAGCTGGCATTGCCGATGGTGCCCCCATCGAGGACGAAGGTCCGCACCGTGTCGGGCAGCTGGTCATTGGCGATGGCGGTCGAGGCCTCGCCCGGGCTGAAGGAGATCGCCAGGTCGATCTCGCCATCGGCCATCAGCTGGATCTGGCGCGGCCCGGTCTGCGGATAGGCCCGCCCCTGCCGCCACAGATTCGGCGTCAGCTCCTCAAGAAAGGCCCAGAGCGGCGCGGTGACGGCGTCGTAATCCACGTCCTCCGCCGGCTGCTGCAGCAGCGCGGGGTCCTCGACCATGCCGTAGAGCGCCTGTTTCATGAAGGTGGTGCCCAGAAAATCCGGCGGCTGCGGGAAGGTGAAGCGGCCCGGGTTCGCGCGGGCCCAGCCCAGCAGGGCGGGCATGGATTTCGGCGGCTCGGGCAGGCGGGCGGTGTCGTAGTAGAACACCACCTGCGCCATGGCCCAGGGGCTTTCCAGCCCGTCGGTGGGCACGGTGAAATCCGAGGTCACGGCGGGCTTGCCGGCCACGTCGACATATCTCCAGTTGGGCAGGTCCTCGGCCCAGGGGCCGAAGAGCAGCCCGTTCTCCTTCATCGCGGCGAAATTGGCGCCGTTGATCCAGATGAGGTCGATCGCGCCGCCCTCGTCCTTGCCCGCGGTCTTTTCGGCCAGCACCCGGGCCACGGCATCGGCGGTGTCCGACAGCTTCACGTGCTCGACCGTCACGCCGTAGCGCGCCTGAACCTGATCGCCTGCCCAGCGGATGAAATCATTGGTCGCGGTGGACCCGCCCCAGGCGTTCCAATAGACGGTCTGGCCGCTGGCCTCTTCCAGCACGGCGTCCCAGTTCTTCGGGTCCGGCGCGGCCCCGGCGGCACTGGCCAGGCTCAGGCCCAGCCCCACGATCAGGCGTTTCAGCATTGTTCGTCCTCCATTGCCCCTCCGGGGCGTTATGCCAAGCCGGGGCGGCCCAGGGAAAGCCCCCATGCGCGCAAATGCGCGTGTGGCGGGCGTGAACCGCCCGCCCGCGCCGCTCGCTGCGCAGGAAACTGGCGCCGCGCCCCTTGCAGCCCCCCGAACGCGGCCCTAAGACTCTGTGAGGTTTCGCGCGCCTAGCATGGGCGCACAGCAACAGGCGGGCAGAGATGAACGATCCTTACGAATTCTACATGAACAACCTGGTGCCGATGGTGGTCGAGCAGACCGCGCGCGGGGAACGGGCCTACGACATCTTCTCGCGCCTGCTGAAGGAACGGATCATCTTCGTCACCGGCCCGGTGCATGACGGCATGGCCAGCCTGATCGTGGCCCAGCTTCTGCACCTGGAGGCGGAGAACCCGTCGAAAGAGATCAGCATGTACATCAACAGCCCCGGCGGCGTGGTGACCTCCGGCCTGTCGATCTACGACACGATGCAGTACATCAAGCCCAAGGTCTCGACCCTGGTGGTGGGCCAGGCGGCCTCGATGGGGTCGCTGCTGCTGGCCGCAGGGGCGCCGGGGATGCGCTTCTCGCTGCCCAACAGCCGCATCATGGTGCACCAGCCCTCGGGCGGCTACCAAGGCCAGGCGACGGATATCATGATCCACGCCGAGGAGACGCTGAAGCTGAAGAAGCGGCTGAACGAGATCTACGTCAAGCATACCGGCCAGAAACTGGAAAAGGTCGAGGCGGCGCTGGAGCGCGACAACTTCATGTCGCCCGAAGATGCCAAGGGCTGGGGGCTGATCGACGAGATCGTCGAGAGCCGCGTCAAGCCCGACGCCGAATAGGGCACAGGACACAAGGGCACACCGCCGGAATTTGGCGTTGTGCCCGCAAATACTCTGCCCTAGGCTGGAACGAAGGGTAGACAGGGCGGAATGCGCACCGCGCGCCCGCCACAGAAGCCTCAGAGGATTGATATGGCGAACAACTCCGGCAACGACTCCAAGAACACGCTTTACTGCTCGTTCTGCGGCAAGAGCCAGCACGAGGTTCGCAAGCTGATTGCGGGCCCGACGGTGTTCATCTGCGATGAATGCGTCGAGCTGTGCATGGATATCATCCGCGAGGAAACCAAGGGCGCCGGCCTGAAATCCTCGGACGGCGTGCCCACGCCCAAGGAAATCTGCGAGGTGCTGGACGATTACGTGATCGGCCAGGCCCATGCCAAGCGCGTGCTGTCGGTGGCGGTGCACAACCACTACAAGCGCCTCAACCACGCCGGCAAGGCGGGCGATATCGAGCTGGCGAAATCCAACATCCTGCTGATCGGCCCCACCGGCTGCGGCAAGACGCTGCTGGCGCAGACGCTGGCGCGCATCCTGGATGTGCCCTTCACCATGGCCGACGCCACCACCCTGACCGAGGCCGGTTACGTGGGCGAGGATGTCGAGAACATCATCCTCAAGCTGCTGCAGGCCAGCGAGTACAATGTCGAGCGCGCCCAGCGCGGCATCGTCTATATCGACGAGGTCGACAAGATCACCCGCAAGTCCGACAACCCCTCGATCACCCGCGACGTCTCGGGCGAGGGGGTGCAGCAGGCGCTGCTGAAGATCATGGAGGGCACCGTGGCCTCCGTGCCGCCGCAGGGCGGGCGCAAGCATCCGCAGCAGGAATTCCTGCAGGTGGACACCACCAACATCCTGTTCATCTGCGGCGGCGCCTTCGCCGGGCTGGAGAAGATCATCGCCCAGCGCGGCAAGGGCTCGGCCATCGGCTTCGGCGCCGATGTGAAAGAGCAGGACACCCGCGGCATCGGCGAGGTCTTTACGGAGCTGGAGCCGGAGGATCTGCTGAAATTCGGCCTGATCCCCGAATTCGTCGGCCGCCTGCCGGTGATCGCCACCCTGCAGGACCTGGACGAGGACGCGCTGGTCACCATCCTGACCGAGCCCAAGAACGCCCTGGTCAAGCAGTACCAGCGCCTGTTCGAGCTGGAGGACACCAGGCTGACCTTCACCGATGACGCGCTGAAGGCCATCGCCAAGCGCGCCATCGAGCGCAAGACCGGCGCGCGCGGCCTGCGCTCGATCATGGAGGATATCCTGCTCGATACCATGTTCGAACTGCCCGGCATGGCCGATGTCGAAGAGGTTGTGGTCAACGAGGAGGCCGTGGTGCACGCCGAGGCCAAGCCGCTGATGATCTATGCCGAGGCCAAGTCCGAAGGCGCCAGCGCCGGCTGAGGCCGGTTGCGATTGTGAATGAAAGGCGGGCTCGGGCCCGCCTTTTTTCATGCGCGTCCCGGGCCGCGCCCGACCCGCCGCATGGGCGGGCGCGACCCTCTGCTGCGCCCGGTATGCGATGGATCGGGTCGTGCATGCACGTCCTTTCGCCGAGGGCCGGCCTAGCCCCTAGACCTCGCGCGCCACATGGTTCATATGAAAGGGAACGCTCCCGGAGGGTTTCATGGGTATCATCAACACCATTC
>ENA-ORCU01000668-ORCU01000668.1-marine-metagenome-genome-assembly--contig:-NODE-668-length-11985-cov-2.626218_pt1 | contig 11985 bp, 10 predicted proteins | sample MGYA00248631_ERZ508512 | MGnify/ENA primary metagenome ERZ508512 (study PRJEB26183, sample SAMN06268844) | marine metagenome | isolation source: Tt an P1 anaerobic enrichment on pine from sediment taken...
CATCTCCATGTAAAACATGGGTATAGACTGAAAGAGTGGTTTCTACTTTGGCATGTCTTGCTAACCGCTGTAAGACATGAGGGTGTACACCTTGCCTTGCCAATAGGGAAGTGTAAGTGTGTCGCAGAGCATGCAGGTGTAATACATGGCCTGAATCATCCGTTTTCTCGATTCCAGAAAACTCAAGATCACGATTGAAGACCTTTAAAAAGGATGAATTTGATTTCGGAATTGGGACTACAACTTCATTTGCTTTTGATTCCGGATGTTTCTTTTTCCAGTCTTTCAATAGGGTTTCGAGGTAGCTATGAAGCGGCAGGGTAGCGTCTTTGGCATTTTTGGTAATTGATGCTCTTGTTTTGACAATCCTTCGCTCGAAATCTATATCACCCCACAAAAGATTTCGGGTTTCATTTACCCTCAGTCCTGCATACAGCATAATTGAATAGGCAAGTTTTCTTTGTTCGCCAAGTAGGGCATATTTGTTAATCGTTTTTGCTCTTAATTGCTTTGCGCCCCGTTTCCTGAATTCTGCTATTGGTCTTTCGCTGGCAGCGTTCAGAAGTTTTTCGATTTCATCGGGGGTCATGCTTCGCGCCTCACGTACACGATCAATTTTTTCATTGAGTCGTTTCATACTCTTTAGCGGATCGGTATTGAGTAAATCTGATGCATAGGCCCATTTACAAAATGCCCTGATACGGTCGATATAAAAGTTGACGGTACGATTAGATAAGCTGGATTCTTTTTTCTTATTGATAAAATCCTTAATAGGGGGCTGGCATATATCAGAAAGCATTTTGAATTTACAATCACTGGCCAACTCTTTCAGGCAGCGTTTGACTTGCTTTCTATGCCCACCAGTGACCCCAGAAGCTTCCAAGTGGGAAAGATACATATCGAACAGGGCAGTTAGGGATTTTCGCTTTGTAGCGGATTCTGGGCCCTCCTGTCCGCTGGCAATCAGGGCCTCTTGTACCTTGTCCCGTATCATGGGGCTGACCTCATGCAGTGGAGGGATAGCCCGATGTGCTCTGAGCAGTTCGATATATTTTGACAACTCATTCAGGGCGGCTTGACTAGCCTCTTTTTCCTGACACAGTGTAATGGTTCGCCGGGTTCCATGATAATTCTTATATCGTCCGGCATAGTTGCGTTGTGGTTTCAGGTAGCTTTTCCCGTCCTTGGTCAAAAATGCCTTAACCGTCCTGCCGTTATGATCTTTGATGTTGATATAGCAGCGTCCCTTGCTCTTGTGAATCGTGGCATTTTCCGGTAATTCCGTTGCATAGGTAGGTTTGAATACGGACATGGTTATCCTCTCTTTCTGCCTGTTGGCTTTAATTCGAGATTCAATACGGTTGCAATCTTGGAAGCGGATTCAAGTGTAAGTGTTCTTTCGTGTCGCATGAATCGGCTTATCTGTCCCTGACCTACTCCGGACAGTTCCGACAACCGGAGTTGGCTCAATCCGCTGTTTTCAATTGCTTCTCTCAAGTGCGTTTCCAAGTCTTTCATATTGTTGAATATACACCCAAAACCAAACTATGTCAAGTGACATACCCTGATAATTGAAATATTTTTCATTTTCTTTCGACCCCGCGCGTCCACTTTCGGCGGCCCAGCCTGCTGTTTCCGCAATCGCAATGCTCTGCGTAATCGAAACCGCTCTCAATAAAGCATTTTTCATTCAAAAAATAACCTCTGTGTGATTCTTTTAAATTCTTTTAAGTCTTATAAGGTCAATGTAATATCGATGTAAATCTATAATATTCCTGAAAGTCCTGTATTTCTTGGTACTCATGTAAGTCTTGATAGTCTTGTTAGTATCACTCTGGATTATCCCTTAATTGTTTAATCATATTTTGCCTTTTTCGCTCAACTTGGGTTGGTGACAGTGCCCCTTGTGTCGGTTTTGCCTTTCCAATATATTGGTACTCATTGGACAGTTCACTATTCCCCTGTTTTTTGAACTCCAGATTCTTCATATGACAAAGATAATTCAAGGTCAGCCATCCGGTCTTTTGCTTTTTACCCATGATTTCTCCGGCTTTTTCCCCGGTTAGCCAGATATTCTGATTTGGCCTGAGCCGCTGGAGTTCATACAGGGTATCATCGACTAAACGAACATTGGGATCATCACACCATTCAATCGCTGGCCGTGGCGGTTGTCCCTGACGCTTTCGTGCTCTTTGAAGTGCAACTTCGACATATTTCTTTTTAGGATACTTCACTTTTTTACCTTCCCATATATCTACAAACATCATCCATGCTTCCCAAAAATCCTCGTATAAAAATTCTTTTGACAGTTCATGCCATTCTTTGAAAAACGGCTTCATTTGTTCCGATGTCAATCCCCTTTGTGAGTCTTCACAAGTGCCTTGATTGCCGCTTTGATATGCTCCGGCAGATCGGGTCAAACCTTTAGCAATACTGAGTAATTCCGGCGGCAAAGAATCGTGCTGTTTTTGGGTGTTTTCTGGATTATCTGTACATGTATGCGTACATGCCGGATATGTACATATCGCTAAGTCATTGTGAAATATATTCTTGTGTATTAAAAAACCTATGCATGGCATGCAAGAGGTCGTGAGTTCGAATCTCATCAGCTCCATTTTCATAATCTCCATTATTACTCAAATAATGGAGATTTTTCTATTTATACCTACTCCAAAACCACCTTTATTGCCCCCTTTGGCGTCGAAAGGAAGGGGAACAAGAACTTACAGGAAAAACTTGACAAAAACGGATCCTCCTAAATAATGGCAAAAGATATCAGATGACCTTGATGGGATAAGATTATTTAAGCCAATGCTCCGCCATAATCAGCAAATCCTCTATCGCGATGATGTCGTTATGACTGAAGTCGTACGTTTCATCATACAGACCACTACCGTAAAAACTTAACCAATGGTAAGCGAAGTCTGAAAAATCAGTAAAGTTAACGATGCCGTCACAATTAAGGTCTGTTCTGACCGGCACCGGTTCGCCGAGCGGCAGCCAGTTGATGTATGCCTCGATATTAGTATAGCCGTCATTGCGGTAATGATTGCCATCGTTCGGATTGTTGGGATCTAAGCACATGGCTGATTCCCACGCATCGGGCATGCCATCATGATCCGTGTCGGTAAGTGGTGTGCCTGACGCCAGAACCGGCCAGCCTCCGGCGTTTTCCGAACACTTAACAATCCTGCCGTACATGGAGGTCGCATCAGGGATAATGTTCCATACTTGCGATACGGTTGCAACCTTTGTAATACCGGAATAACTGGATACGGTTCTGATTTGTCCTGCCCCGGTGCCGGCAAGAATTTCTATGTCCCATCCGTTATAACAGTTGTCATATGTTGAAGCATTGGCCGCAAGCGTAATCGTATTCGATGTTGCCGTTTGGGTGTATGCTGTCGGGAAGTAATAATTGTCCCCATCGACACAATTAATAATCCGGCCGGTTTTGTTTATCACACCGTCGATGACTCGTGCATCGACTTCGTCACGAACAGGATATGTTGCGCCGGCATCTGCAAGAACCGCCTCATACGCGGTAATTGCATCATCAGTCCGTACCGGCGGGACCAAAAGCGGACTTGACAGCTTATAGGCCGCTTTCTGCTGCTCGGTATAACCGTCCAATCGAACCAAACTCCACTGATCGGGGGGTATGTATCCATCCATAGCGTTACTGCTCCAATACGCCCGATTGTAAATGTTCGTGGAATTCTGTAAGAATGCATAAGTATTGGTGCTGTCGGGGCCCGTGATATAATAATTACTGATATAGTTCATTTTGTTAACGCTGTCCGGATCACCGTTAATCCCTGCATAGCTGCCCCAGTTATAAACGACATTATTGCGGAAATCGAAAATAAGACCCTGTGGATCCGTCAGATAACTGTTGTAATTGCCTGAATATGGATTTCGACCTTTATGATTAGCGTACAGATTATGATGGAAGCTGTATCCGTTACCCCATCCGCCACGATTCAGAGAACCAAAGCCATGAGCCCCTTTTTCGTGAACCGAGTAGTTGAGACTTTCGGTAATCATGCACCATTGGACCGTCACATCACCCAGCACATTCGGCTCATTCGTGACAGACAGTGTTTCATCGACGGCCCAGCTAGTTGAGCAATGGTCAAGGATTATATGATGCCCGGCCCCGACCCAGACCGAATCTCTTTCCTGTCTCATATCATCGCCGAGTCGAACACGCAGATACCGAATAATGACATGGTCAGCCACCACCGACAGATTATAATTTTTAAGACATATTCCGTCGCCCGGCGCCGTCTGGCCGGCAATCGTGATGTACGGATTATTAATTGTTAAAGCTGATTGGAGTTCAATATATCCCGAAACCCGGAAAACAACGATTCGTGGGCCGCTTGCTTCGATGGCAGCCCTGAGACTTCCGGTGCCGCTGTCATTAAGATTCGTGACTTCATAAACGACTCCTCCCCGCCCGCCAAGCGCATCTTTACCGAATCCTTCAGCGCCGGGGAACGCTATTTGCGGATTGGCCGACAGTGTCAGTGTCGGGGGATAGGCCGAACCGGCATTGTAAAAGTAGGTTGTCCAACCCGGCGTCATAATGAAAGTGACAAGCCCGTCGCTGTCCGTATTCAGAAATGACACAAAGGCTTCGGAAGTCTGGCTATCAGTCGTCCCGCTACCGGGTTGAATTGTGCCGGTATACAGATTGGCGGTCGTTACGGATGGGTTAAGATACGAATCTGCCGTATTATTGCCGGGAGCATTGTTCCATGTCAGAGTGGCCGGGTTCCAATTCTCCATGTCTGCTGCATCGTTCAGGCCATTGACAACGTATAATTTAGATTGTGTGTTATCCGCCGTTCCGGTCAATGTCAGTATCGCACTTTTGATGTGGCCTTTCAAATCCGGATTGGCGGCATAAACCGAGTTGAGGTCAAACTGCAGCCAGGACTTATAGTTGGTGTTGACTGAACTGCGGGTTCTCAGCCGTGTGTCCGTCAGCACTGTATCTTCCGTTGCGGGATTTGTCAGGTCCATGCACACGCATTTACCCTGAGAAGCGGTGACCACAGATTCGGCTTGCGAGGTCGAGATCTGCATCAGTAGTGAGAAAACGCACACGATAATGAACGTTCGCTTTTCTATCATGTGCCCTATGTCTTTTTGTCTTATTTTATCTGACATATTCCAACTACACGGTTAAAAAACAAGATTTTTTCGTAACGTCATAGATTATCTTATCAAGAATACCCTGGTTAGGTTAAAAAATTCTGTCCTTACTGCCATTTTTCCTTAAGATGACTTAAAAATATTGATTTTTCGGTTTTCAAAATTTCCCAATCTCCATCTACGCATAGATCTTGATTGCTCTGCCGTTCGTATAATATAGGTTTTTCAGCGGTAGTAGTAGGCGATTATAATTTCTTTCTATTCTGGACCAATCTGGAGAGTTTTAGGGATTAGTGAGCAGGTTGTTTAATACTTCCAGAGTTGTTTATACTTACAAATCAGGTATTAAGTGAGGAGGTGTCAAAAAGTTGACAGTTCTGGATTGGTGGAGTTTGGGGGATCAGCACTCAATGTCAAACAAATCTTAAAGCTGTTACTTGCGAGTTCTAAAGTTACTGGCATGATTGACCGATGGCTTTTTTCAAGGCAGGGGGTGTATAAAGGTTTTTAATATACTTTTTTAATATAAAAAAAGTATAAAATCTTTACTTTTAGGCCAATAACGCGCGTCCTATAAGTAAAAAACTGAAGTTTTTTGACAAGTGTGGAGTCAAAATTGAGTCATTAATTTGCTCAGTCTTTCCAATCTTTATGTCGCTCAAATCGCTTTTGCTTTTTCTTCAACCGGGAACTGAAGTGAGTGATTCTTGATCAAATGATTGCGCATTTTCTGGAAGTTATGTGCTTTTTCAGAGCCACAAAAAAAACCGAGCAATTTGGACTGTTTTGATCTATTGAGTGCGCCTTGTGCAAATAGTTTGCCGTTTTCCAGAAAGATCATTTCCTCAACCAGATCCATCATTGTCTCCGGGTCGTGGCTGACCAAAATCATTGGAATATGTGTTTTCTCATAGAGTCTTTTCAGGTAAGGGATAAGCTGTTGTTTTAACCTTCGATCCAAGCCCGTGAACGGCTCGTCCAGAAGCAGCAGATCGGGACGTGCCAAAATCGCACGTCCCAGTGCAACCCGTTGTTTCTCCCCGCCGGAAAGAGTCGATACATTGCGTTTCAATAATGAAATAATCTCCAAGAGTTCCGCGACTTCGCATAATTTTTGTTTCCTTTTTCGGCGAGAGCCTTTTTGCCCATACGCCAGATTTTTCTCGACTGTCATATGAGGAAACAGCAGATGATCCTGAAAGACAAGACCTACCTGCCGCTTCCTCGGAGGAAGATGACGATGAGAAAGTGAATCATATAGAACATTTTCATCCAGTACAATTCGCCCTTGGTTGGGCCGTACCAGACCTGCAATGCAATGCAGCAACGTGGTTTTTCCGACTCCGGAAGGGCCAAACAAACCTGTTATACCATTGGTTAGGCACCCTTTAAATCTGAGATTAAAGTCATCATGCTGTATTTGAATATCAATATCTAGATTCATGCTCGCACCCTGCTGAACTTGGTCATTCGTTGAAGCAATAGCTCAGAAGCCAGCATCGCAGCCAATGAAATAACAGTTGAAATGACTACCAATCGCATGGCAGATGATTCGGCGCCGGGTATTTGCATAAAATTATAAATCGCCAATGAAAGAGTTTGTGTTTCGCCGGGAATATTGCCGACAAAAACCGCAGTGGCGCCAAATTCACCTAAACTTCGTGCAAAAGCAAGCACCAGTCCAGCCAAAATACCGGGCCCAGCCAATGGCAGAGTAATAGTAAAAAACGTTCGCACGGGTCCGGCGCCTAAAATATTTGCAGCGAAACGATACCGGCGATCCACCATTTCTACGGCTGTTTTTACTGAACGAACCAATAAGGGAAATCCCATGATCGCAGCCACCAAAATCGCTCCCACACAATTAAAAGCAAAAGAAATACCAAACGTTTTTTCGAGAAAACTACCTATTGGAGTGTTCTTTCCAAAGATACTTAATGCCAGGTAACCGGTTACCACCGGGGGGATTACCAACGGTAAATGTACACATGCATTAACCAAAGACCGCCCCGGAAATGATCGAGTTGCCAACAGATATCCCAATAAAATCCCTGGAGTCGCTACGACTAATACGCATGCCGCAGCGACTTTCACAGAGATTAAAAATGCCTTCCATTCATCAACATCGAATGTAGGCGATAAGAAGGAGGAAGAGTGATTATTTTTATCTGCCGAAAAAATTGAATCTGTATGAGATAAAGTTGTAAATCCAGCGTCACTGAAAAGTTGTCCTGCTTCTGAACCACACAAATAGGCCAAAAGTTGACTTCCTTTTTTGCTACCGGATGCAACGGCGGCACAAAATCGGATCGGCGTATGCAGTGACTCTTCGAAAACACCCAGAATTTCTACTTTTTTTGACTGCCTAGCTCCTACCTGGTAGACAATAATCGCGGATCCTGCTCTCGCATGTCTTTCAAATAAGCCAGTGCCTGTTGAGGTGACAACACGTTGCTGCTAACGCCCGGCCGCGACTCATTTACACAATCATACTTACGGTTACAAAAATTACACTGTATATTACACTTTGGCGCAACCGGTAGATGAATTCTGCCGAATTTCCCTTTGACGTCTGCGTTAAAGCAAGGGTGTTTTGTGTAGTCCAAAGTCATGATAAATCCTCTCTGTTCAATAATTCCTGTAACACATTTAAATTTCTTTCTGAGTTGATTATTCAAACCTATATATGCGTATAGCCAATTGGCGAGGCTTCCTGTTTCTGCCGTATAAATTCATTGACAATCCGGTCAAATAATTGCTGTGTCCCCTGATAGCCCAACATCGTAATACGGGCTGCGCCTAGGCGGTCATGAATTGGCAATCCGACACGAACGAGTGGGGCGTTGAGTTTGCGCGACAGTTTGTAGCCGTTGCTGTTTCCCAAAACCAAGTCAATTTGCATGTTTTTGGCGATTTCTTCCAGTTCGATGAAATCCGTATCTTCAATGGCTGTGATATTCCTAAAATCATCACCCAAAACATCCTGAAGGCTGTCTACTAATCGTCCTTTTTTTTCACCTGTCCCGCACAATACGGGTAAAATCCCTATTTCACTAAGAAAAGCTGCTAGCGCTACAACCAAGTCTTCTGAGCCGTAAAGCAGAGCTTTTTTCCCAAATACATATTTGTGTCCGTCCACATATGAATCCACCAGACGGCTGCGTTGTCCAACATATCGGGACGGCAACGAACGTCCTGAGAACGTTTGTAACCGTTCGAAGAATAAATCGCTTTGACGTACTCCTACTGGAATCGGAAGTTCATACAACGGTGTTCCAAAGCTTCGGAGTAAGAAGTCACCGGCCGACGTATAAGGTATCCAACTCTTTGGCAGAGGCTCAATTTTCGACTTTTTAGATAGGGTGAAATTTGAGTCTAGAATTAATGAGAGAAATTGTAATAGGCTGTACACTCGCTTTAGGGCTGGTGTCAAAAAGTTGATGGGAGGAGGAGTAAGCAGTTTGAATGGTTCTTATTAATTTAGATACAAGACATGTCGTCAAAAACCAAGCAGGCAGGCGAAACAAAGCCAATAAAGTGAGTGAAATTGGTACAAATACGTCGTATTCAGTATTATAATAACCTTTAATGAAATTATGAGATATGGGGGAGGATAATATCAAAAAGCGGCTTATGTCTATTGTGTATCTATATTATCCATAGCATGTTTAATAAAAAGAAATATGATTTTATTTTCCGTTATTTTACAAAATACATAAAAATATAAATTATATTGCGCAACTGGCACTTTGGTGAAATTTCTAAATAGAGCAATTAATGAGTAGATCGAGAAACAATCAAGACTGAATATATGGACAATAAAAACGGACATATCAACGAACGTGATTTTGTTTCATTGATTTCCACAAATCAGAGGCGAATCTTGGCTTTTATCATAATGCTTATTCCCAATCGCAGTGATGCTGAAGATGTCATGCAGGAAACGATAACTCTGATGTGGGAAAAGAAAAGTGATTTTATTACTGGGACGGATTTTGTAGCATGGGGAATTCGCATTGCTCACTATAAAATTCTCAATTATCGCAAAAAAGCAGTGAATAACCGTCAAATGATTATTAATGACGAACTGTTTAAAAAGTTTGAGAAGCGGGCATCTGAAAGAAGTGGTCATGTTGAAGAAATCCTGTATAAACTGGACGACTGTGTCAAGAAAATCTCTGGACCGGACAGAGAACTCATTTATATGAGATATTCTAAAGAAATAAGTATAAAAGAAATCTCATCTCGTATCAATAAGTCTATTAGGTCTGTCTATTTAAATCTGTCACGCATTCATGGATTACTTTTACAGTGCATTGAAGGGAGTAAGTCGTGAATAGTTCGAATAAAGATAAGGCAGTTTTTCGATATCTCTTAACGAAAGCAATAGAAGGACAAATCACACCATCTGAAATTGAGAAACTCAATATTCTTTGGGATACCTATCCGGATCTTGAGGAGTACTATTTTGATAACGTTTTGTTACAGTATTTACTTTCTGAATCTAAAATCCCTGTCAGTTCTAATCAGAATACAGATTTAGTTTTGTCAACTGAATTATGGCAACAAATGCTTGAGCACGAAGAAACAGCCCCTGAAATCGAAATTCCTAAAGAAAAACCACAGCAGGAGTTGATCCGGAAAGCTGTTCCTGTACCACAGAAAAAATTCAAGATGAGTAAGTTCAATAAATTCACACTCGCCGCCTGCGCAGCAATGATATTATTTTTTGTTTATCTGCGTTTTGCTCCCCAGAAGACGTATAGTGTGGAAGTGGCAACGCTTGTTGATCAGATGAATGTAAAATGGGCGGATTCCGCTGTTGCTTTAAAGAATGGCGAGCGTCTGTGGACCAATCAAGGGCCATTGAGTTTCAAAAATGGGGTATTGGAAATTTTGTACGATGACGGTGTATCTGTGGTCATTGAAGGTCCGGCGTCTTTTGAAATCGACCAATCAAGGATTTTGCTTGATTATGGCCGCTTGTACAGCCGTGTTTCTGAAGCGGGTTTGGGCTTTACGATTAAAACTCCCACTTCGCAATTTGTTGATATGGGGACCGAATTTGGCGTGCAGGCCTATGTCAACGGTTCCTCTGAACTCCATGTCATTAAAGGGAAGGTTCAGCTTTTTGCGGGGGCAGGCAGACCAGGCAAGTTCGGTAAAATGGCCGTTCAGGGGCATGCTGTCCGTTATGACGCATATAAAGATCAAGTCGATGATATTCCAATCAAAAACAATTCTTTTATTCGTGCGATTGACTCTAAAAAGCGAATGGTCTGGAGGGGGCAGCGAGAAATTGATTTAGCTGACATTGTTGGTGCCGGGGATGGTTTTGGAAGCGGATATATTGAGTCCGGGATTGATACGCTGAATGGGATATGGCTTCGTGAATTTAAGAATAGAGCGGAAGGATATGGAGGAGGAGATACGGGATATCGAACGATGGATTCCACTGCGTTTATTGACGGCGTTTTCGTGCCGGATGGTGAATATGCTCCGGTTCAGGTCAGCTCACTGGGGGACCAATTTTCTGAATGTCCCGATACAGCGGGAGGATATTGGATAGGGATTCAAAATGGTGCAATGTTCCAGCATGCTGGTGAGGTCAAGAAGCATCATTTAACGTTGTCAGGTAAAAGCTATCTGGCTGAGGGGGAATCGTCCATTGGAATGCATGCAAATCAGGGAATTACCTTTGATCTAAATGCAATTCGAAGCAGTTTACCAGAACTTCAGATTTCACAATTTACGGCTTTGTGTGGACTGTCGGACAGTATTTTTGATTCAACTAATTTTGAGGCTGGTTGGACGGGATTTACACCAGATCGTAAAGATCTCCCGGTGTCTGATTTTTGGGTTTTGATTGATGGTCAAATAAAGTATTCGCTGCGGGCACAGCGTCCAATTGATGATCCTGGAGTGATTAAAATACAAATTTCTGAAAGAGATCGGTTTTTGACATTGATTACGACGGATTCTGATTTGGGAGGGATTGGGCAAAAAATGTGTTTATTTGCCAACCCAAAACTGCATTTGGAAAATCGTGAAGAATGATATTGTTATTTATGTTGGCGTTGATCCCGGCGACGCGTCAAGACGGAATCCGAACGGCTACACAGTATTCGAAGCAGACGCCAACGATGACTGCCAGGTGACGCTGGCCGCCTTTGCTTTGGTCGCTCAGGACTGGCTGCAGGATAATGCTTTGACCGGTCGGGTGGTTCTTCCGTAAGTGGTTTATTATTTTTGATGCAAGGCTGATTTCAGCCGGCCTTGCTTTTTTAGTGAGTGTGTGTGACTGTACAGCGGTTTCTTGCGTAAGAAACCAAAATGTTAAATTCTTTTGGGAGGTAGTGTATGGTGAAAAGAAAATAATTTGTATGTGAGTTTGCTTGGGATCTGTTATTCAAAAAGTCTGTGCTCGAAAGGGCGAATGAAGCGTAATAACAATTATTCTTAGGAGTAAAAATGATGAAAAAAATATTATTTTTAGCACTGATACTATGTATTAGTCTGGGTTCGACTGCAATGGCCGATTTGGTCGATGATTTTGATGTCGCCCATGATTATGTGACAAGCGGAGTAACCGGGACGGATTGGAGTGGTATTATGAACGCGGACAATATGAGCGTTGGAAACACTTCCGATAATCCCGGCTTTTTGACCATCGATGGAACCGGAAACTGGAATGGTAATGACACCACCGGTCCACTCCTCTACAAAGAGGTTACCGGTGACTTTATTGCCGAAGCTCACCAGGTTCTGGGTGTCACCTCCGCCGGCGGACTTATGGTTCGTCTGGGTGGGGACTTGGCTCTT
>ENA-ORCU01000669-ORCU01000669.1-marine-metagenome-genome-assembly--contig:-NODE-669-length-11972-cov-2.780412_pt1 | contig 11972 bp, 12 predicted proteins | sample MGYA00248631_ERZ508512 | MGnify/ENA primary metagenome ERZ508512 (study PRJEB26183, sample SAMN06268844) | marine metagenome | isolation source: Tt an P1 anaerobic enrichment on pine from sediment taken...
GGCTCTGCCCAGTTCCAGGCCTTCAACTGCCTCCACTTCCAGAAAAACTGGCGCCACTGCTGCACGCAAAAAATCGTCTCCGTCTACCTCCCTGCCTGCAAAAAAAACCGTTACCGCCAAAACATCCCGGCCTTCGCCTTCTCTCAGCAAGAAGCCGCCTTCAATGACCAAAGGTTCCTTTGTCTGGCCCGCCAAGGGTTCGGTAATCAAAAGATTCGGCAAAAATGGTAGTGGAAGTAAAAAAGGAATTGAAATCGCTACACGCGGTGGAAGCGCTGTTGTAGCGGCTGCTGCAGGCAAGGTGACCTATAGCGGAGATGGAATTAATGGTTTTGGCAATCTGATCATCTTGAAACATGACCATTCATACTTTACAGTTTATGGGTTCAATAAGGCGAATCTGGTAAGAACCGGCAGTTTTGTCAGCCAAGGGGAAAAAATCGCCCTGGCCGGTCGTCCTCCCGGTGGTGGCCAGTCCCGCCTGCATTTTGAAATACGGCAAGGCAAGGAAGCCGTCAATCCCATTAAACTGTTGCCCTGATAATCGGCAGCGAACTTCAATCCGAGCCATAGGAGGAGTGTTCAGATATGGCGGATCACCATTCCGATTACGAAGAAGAAGTACTTGAAACAAGTGGTAGGCCGGCAGATACCGAGGCGGATAACATTGACAACGAGGATGCCGCTGAAGAAGAGCCTAAAAACAAAGGACGGAAGAAAGAGGACGATGACTCGGGCTCCAGCGACGACGCCATCAAGCTCTACCTGAAGGAAATCCAGAAAACCAAGCTGCTCACCGCGGAAGAAGAGCGGGCTTTGGCACGACGTATCGCTGCTGGCGATATGGCTGCCCGGGACCACATGATCGAATCGAATCTGCGTTTGGTGGTCAAGATTGCCAAACGATACATGAATCGTGGTTTGCCTTTTCTCGATCTAATAGAAGAAGGGAATATGGGGCTGATCAAAGCGGTGGAGCGGTTTAAACTCAGCAAGGAATGTCGTTTTTCCACTTATGCTACCTGGTGGATACGGCAATCCATTGAACGGGCCCTGGTTAACCAGAGCCGCACCATTCGTCTGCCTGTACATGTTTCGGATGATATCAACAAGTTCATCAAAATCAGCCGAGAACTCGTTCATCGTCTCAACCGTGAACCGCAGGTCGATGAAATCGCCGAGGCCATGGGGGTGGAACCGGCTTATATCCGCCGTCTTATGGTGCTGGTGAAAAAAACCTACTCTATCGAACATCCTATGGGTGAAAACCGCGATTACAGCCTGATCGACACCATTGAAGACACCAATGCAGACGACCCATCGGTATTTCTTGAGGATCTCGATAAATTTGTTCATATTACCGAATGGTTGAATTCGTTGGCTGATAACGAGCGAGAGATTTTGATCCTGCGCTTTGGTCTTGAAGATCGGGAGCCGCAAACTCTTGATACCATCGGTCGCAAGTTCGGTGTTACACGCGAGAGGATTCGCCAGATCGAGGCTAAAAGCCTTGACAAGTTGCGCAAGATCATGGAAGAAAAGGAAGCGCAAAGTCGGGCCTTTATGGAACAGGACCTTGCCAAGCAGCACAAATAGCAGGAACAGAACCTTTTTCTATGTGCATAACCAGACGATCGAACGTTTTGCTGGAGGGAAAATTTGTTTGTGGATGATTTAAAAAATGCTATTCGGGATATTCCTGACTTTCCCAAAAAAGGTATCGTTTTCAAAGACATAACCACTCTTTTGGCCGATGCCAAAAGTTTTCATCGCATGGTCGATCTGTTGGCACACCGCTACCTTGATAAAAAGATCGATCAGGTTGTCGGTGTGGAAGCGCGCGGGTTCATTCTTGGGGCCGCATTGGCCTATAAGCTCGGCACCGGTATCACTCTGGTCCGTAAACCGGGCAAGCTGCCCTATAAAACTGTCCGGAAAAGTTATGACCTTGAATACGGTACCGATACCCTGGAGATTCACGAAGACGCTTTTAAGAAAGGAGACCGGGTAGTGGTAGCCGATGATCTATTGGCTACAGGCGGAACCGTGTCTACGGTTGTGTCCCTGGTCGAGGAACTCGGGGCCGAGGTAGTGGAATGCGCATTCTTGGCCGAGTTGGAGTTCCTCAATGGGCGCGATCGCCTGCCGAAAGGAAAAGTCTTCAGCCTGCTGCGGTTTTAAGGGTAAAAGAAAGGCCTTGCCAATCCTTCTGGCATGCGTTATAAGGTTGCCTCTTGGCCCTGTAGCTCAGCTGGATAGAGCAACCGCCTCCTAAGCGGTAGGTCTTGGGTTCGAATCCCGACAGGGCCGCCAGTTAAAAAAGGACTCTCGAATTTCGTTCGTGAGTCCTTTTTCTTTGACGAAAACGACCTGGATAGCCTATTTCACACTATTCATACAGCAGTCTAGTCTCTGCCTAACGGTTTATTTTTACCTTTTGATCGTACGGAACGACTTACACGCTCTTTTCGTACGACCTCCGTCTCTCAAAAGCACCTTCTTGCTATTGCCGAGGTTTTCTGCCTCGGCATTTTTTTATCTTAAAACAGCGGCACCGAGTGCAACAATCCCGTTTTGAGGGAAATACCTTGAATTTGTTTAAAAAAAAACTATGATGAAATAATTAGTTTGTACCAGCATCGTGGAACTGTTGTTGCCGGGGAGCCTGCGTGTTCGAATCTGCTGAGCTTGGTCATCGGATCGATAAGGAACAATACAAGCAGCAAGTGCCCGTGCTGCGGGAAAAACTGCTCGATGTGCAGTACGATTTGTTGCAAAGTAAAAAGTTTTCGGTGCTGCTTCTGGTTGCCGGTGTCGATTGCGCAGGTAAGGGCGAGACGGTTAACGTTCTTAACGAATGGCTCGATCCTCGCCACGTCGAAACACACGCGTTGCGCGATCTGACGGACGAGGAATTGGAACGTCCTCCCATGTTCCGTTTCTGGCGGGCGTTGCCGGCCAAAGGCAAAATCGGCATTTTTATCGGTACCTGGTATTCAACACCGTTGATCCAGAACGTTTATGGAGAGATCAAGAATGCCGAACTTGATCAGCGTCTTGACCGAATTATTCGGTTTGAAAACATGTTGTGCCAGGAAGGATGTCTGATCCTCAAGTTCTGGCTACACTTGTCGAAAAAAGCACAGAAAAAGCGTCTCAAAGAGCTTGATTCCGACCCCAGAACACGCTGGCGGGTCAGCAAGACCGACTGGCGGCATTACAAGCTTTATGACCGCTTTCGCCAGGTTTCCGAGCGCATGCTGCGTACCACCAGTACCGCCGAAGCCCCCTGGATGATCGTTGAAGGTGCTGATCCCCGGTATCGTTATCTTACCATCGGGAAATTGCTGCATGAATCGCTGTCACGCCGTCTTGGCGTCGATGACAAGGTAGCTGCAGCCCATAGTTTTCCTCCTTTGACCACTGCAATCAACGGCTTGCGAATTCTGCAGACTCTCGATCTGAGCCGTTCGTTGAAAAAGAGCGACTACCGCGATCAGTTGGCCAAATGGCAGGGACGGTTGAATCGTCTATCCCGTCGCTCTGATTTCAAAGATTTATCCGTGGTGGTTGTTTTTGAGGGCAATGATGCCGCCGGCAAGGGGGGCAGCATTCGCCGAGTGATTCAGGCCCTGGACGCCCGTGTCTACCGGGTTGTTCCGGTTGCCGCACCGACTGACGAAGAGAGTGACCGGCCCTATCTATGGCGTTTCTGGCGCAATCTGCCTCGAAGGGGCCGTTTTGCCATATTTGATCGTTCCTGGTACGGCCGGGTGCTGGTGGAACGGGTCGAAGAACTCTGCTCTCAAGGCGACTGGATGAGGGCTTACGGTGAAATAAACGATTTTGAAGAGCAGATGGTACGTCACCGGATTGTGGTGGTCAAATTCTGGCTCTCTATTAGCAAAGATGAGCAACTTCGACGTTTTGAAGAAAGGGAAAAAGTCGGTTTCAAACGGTTCAAAATAACCGACGAAGATTGGCGCAACAGGGAAAGGTGGGATGACTATGAAACGGCGGTTTGCGACATGATCGAGCGCACCAGCACCGAGATTGCTCCCTGGACCCTTGTGGAGGCCAATGACAAGTATTATGCGCGAACCAAGGTGCTTGAGACTCTGTGTAAGCACATCGAAGAAGCGCTTGCCATTGGAGGGAAGTCTTAGTATTCATTCGAAGGTTATTGCTAAGGAGGGAAAAATGACCCAAAAGCGTGCAGCAGTTCAACAAGCAAAAGAATCATTGCTTTCTCAAGGGGAAATAGAGGCCTGTCAGGCAGTTGTTTCCAAACAGAGTGGGTTAAATAGGCAAAGGGCTGTCGCCTTACTCGCTTTGTCCAGTGGCATGACGCAGCTTAAGGCGGCTGAGGCCAGCGAATTAACTATCGGTCAAGTGCGCTATTTGCTGACTGTGTTTCGTCGCAAAGGAATAGCAATTTTCCCGACTACAGAAGATAAGTCGTCATCTGCCAACCTTGCCAAGGGGGAGTCTTTGGATGAATTGGCGACCGAACCTGCAGTAAAAGAGACAGCCGTTCCGCCAGCGAAAAAAGAAAAGAAAAAGGCCGCAAACAAGAAAGAAAAGGGGAAAAAGCAGGGCGCTTCAAAAGATCAGGGAAAAAAGGCCAAGGATAAAAAGAGCAAGGAAAAAACCAAAAAGAAGAAAAACAAGGGCAAGAAGGGTAATTAGGCGTTTTTCAAACAGCATTGAAGGCCGGCGGCGCTGCGAGGCGGTGGTTCGCCGGATCTACCTATACCGATAGCCTGTTTAACGAAAGGACATAAAATGAACAAGGAAGATTTCATCCTTTTCAGCGGCGGAGCGAAAGGGGCGGAAGCGGAATTTGGTGCGAATGCCGAACGGTGCGGTATTGAAGAAGTCAATTTTACCTTCGAGGGGCACAATATTGTCCGTCAGCGCGGGCTCCGAGTCCTGCATCATGAGGAATTGAAAAATGGTGATGTAAGTCTCGAATATGTCTCGAGGCTGCTCAACCGTCGTTATACTGCCAGCCCGACGATTCGCAAGATTCTACAAACCATCTGGTACCAGATCAACAACGCACAACAGATATTCGTCGTTGGCGAAATTCTCGACGATAAGACTGTTAAGGGAGGTACCGGTTGGGGAGCTGAATTCACCAAGCTCTGCAACAAACCCTTGTATGTATTCGATCAGAAGCTTGATGGTTGGTATCATTGGAAAGATTTCGACTGGGTGGCCCTGGGCGATGACCAGCAACCGATCATCACCTATAACCACTTTGCAGGGGGTGGTACCAGGTATCTTGAAGAAAACGGGCGGCAAGCCATAGTGCAACTATTCGATCGCTCCTTTAAATAAAGAATTTACTTTTTTTATCCAGGAATTTGATTCAGACAAGAAAAGCCGCTTCGATAATTTCGAAGCGGCTTTTCTTGTAAAGAGTGCCTCGCTGGTGCGAGGGAGATTACTTGCTGCAATCGCCTATACGTTTTCCGCTCAGGGTATAGCTCATGGTCATGTTGCTAGGTTCCATGGTGGCTGTCATGTTGCCTTCCATGCGATCCTGCGAATAGGTGATGGAGCTATGCGCTTTCATGGTATTGCCCTGTCCAGCACAGATCAGGTCGTAGCTGACGGTATTGCGGTCAATGGTCATGTTGGAAATTTGGCATTGCTGGTCAGGTTGGTCGGGTTGTTGGGTCTGGGGGACCAGGTCGTCCTGACTGAGGCACTGAGTGGTCTTGATCGGCGGCATCTGCATGGGCATGCCGGGCATTTTCATTATCGTGGTGATTTCCCACAAGCCATCCTGAAGGTCAACTTTCGGTTTTTCGGCTTTGCAGGCGACGGAACACAGACAAAATAAAGAAATAAGGCACAGGCTCAGGCTCAATCTGTTACGAATCATGGCATACTCCTTAATGCGAATAGGTTGAAGGCGATGTGCCAAATTTAATTGAAACAAGATGTTTAGGCAAGACAAACAATTGCTGATGGAATGTTTTTAGCGGGAATTCAAATAGACAATAAAAAAACCGACCACAACGTTTGTGATCGGTTTAGTTCATTGCTGGTGCCGAAGGCGAGACTCGAACTCGCACGGCCTTTCGGCCACCGCCCCCTCAAGACGGCGTGTCTACCAGTTCCACCACTTCGGCAACGAACGGATTGCTTTTATACTTTGTTGCGCCAGACCTGTCAATAGCAAATTGGCGACAGGAGGAATTTATTCGGCCTTTTTGTCGGCGGCGGGATTTTCCTCGGCCGGTGCCTCCGGCTGTGCAGTCGCTTTCTCTTCTGCTTTTTGTACAGCCTTGCTAACCGACTCAGGCATGATGCTGTCGGCACCGGGTTTGGCGTAATAGTAAGCAAGAAAAAGGCTGGTCAGCATGAAAATAACGGCGGCGCCGGTAGTCAGTTTGCCCATGAAACTCTGGCCCCCGGTAGCGCCGAAGACGGTTTGGCTGGAGCCGGCGCCAAAACTGGCACCGATGTCGGCACCCTTGCCGCCTTGGAGCAGGACGATAACGACCAGGGCGAAACAGACAATAACGTGCAAAATAAGCAGCAGTGTGGTCATCGACGGAAAGTCTCCTACGGATGATGATTTTAGGACGCGTCAAATTAGCACAAATAAAATGTGCTGAAAAGGGAAAATTCAGGTGCGGTTATAGCGGGCAATGCGAATGAAGTCACCGGCCTTGAGACTGGCTCCGCCGACCAGGGCGCCATCGATGTCAATTTGTTCCATGAGTCCGTCTATGTTGTCAGGTTTGACACTTCCGCCATAGAGAATGCGGATCTCTTCAGCCGTCTTTGAGTCGAACAGGTTGGCAAGCAGGTTGCGAATAAAGCTATGGGCCTCTTGAGCTTGTTCGTTGCTGGCGGTCTGGCCGGTACCGATGGCCCAGACCGGTTCATAAGCAATGACCAAACGCGACATGGCTGCGTTATCTAGGCCGGCCAGTCCCTTGCGGATCTGGTTTTCGAGTATTTCGAAGGTGCGATTCTCGTTGCGCTCTGTAAGGGTCTCGCCGATACAGAATATCCCCCTCAGCCCTTCGGCCAGCGCAGCCTTGATTTTCTGGTTTATGAAACTGTCAGTTTCCCCAAACAACTGCCGGCGTTCCGAGTGGCCGACAATCACGAGGCGACATCCGGCATCCCTCAACAGAGCAGGAGAGATTTCACCGGTAAATGCGCCTTCCGTCGGATAACAATTTTGGCCGGCCAAAGCGATGTTGCTGCCTTCGAGAACGGCATCCAGCTTGGCCAGGGCAGTGAAGGGGGGGGCGATGACGAGTTCAACCCCTTTCAGGTCGGCCAACTGCCCTTGGAGAGCGTTTGCCAGGTCCAGGGCTTCGTCAATGGTTTTGTTCAGTTTCCAGTTGCCGGCAATAATTGGTGTTCGCATAACATCTCCTTCATGGGACCGCAGTAGCCGTGGGATTGGAAATAACCACTGGCTAAACTGGTTTTGGCGATCAGCCTTTATCGTTCAATGCGGTAATGCCGGGCAGTTCCTTGCCTTCGAGGAATTCAAGGGATGCACCACCGCCTGTTGAGATATGGGTCATGCGGTCGGCAAGGCCGGATTTGTTGGCAGCTGCCACCGAATCGCCTCCGCCGATAATCGACACGGCTTTCGACTCGGCCAGGGCCCGGGCAATGGCAAAGGTTCCCTCGGCAAAGGCTTCAAACTCAAAGACTCCCATCGGTCCGTTCCACAATACGGTGCCGGCCTGAGAAACGATCTGGCTGTATTCGGACACAGTCTGCGGGCCGATATCGAGCCCCATCCAGCCGGCCGGAAAATCGCTGTTTCCGCAAACCCGATGTTCGGCTTCGGCGTTGAATTCGGCTGCGGCGACGTGGTCCTTGGGGAGCAGCAGGCGCACGCCCTGATCAGCAGCTCGTTTCAGCAGGGTACCGGCGAGATCGATACGGTCTTCTTCGACAAGCGAGTTGCCGAGAGAAAAGCCCTGGGCACGCAGGAAGGTGTACGCCATGCCTCCGCCGATAAGCAGGGTGTCTACTTTGTCGAGGAGGTTTTCGATGGCTGGCAGCTTGTCGCTGACTTTGGCTCCGCCGAGAATGGCAACCAGCGGGCGAACCGGTTGAGCCACCGCCTGGCCGAGGTAGCGAATCTCTTTTTCGATCAGGTAGCCAGCCACCGCCGGCGAAAGGAGCTGCGCGACTCCGGCCGTCGAAGCGTGGGCGCGGTGAGCGGTGCCAAAGGCATCGTTGACAAAGAGGTCGGCCAGGGACGCCAACTGGCGAGCAAAGTCGGGATCGTTGGCTGTTTCACCAGCATGGAAACGGACATTTTCCAGCAGCATGACCTGGCCGTCGGTCAAGTTCAGAGCCAGTTTCTCCACTTCGGGTCCGATGCAGTCGGGAGCCATGATGACCGGCTGGCCGAGCAGTTCGGTCAAATGGCTGGCAACAGGGCGGAGGCTGAATTCGGGTTTCGGTTCCCCTTTGGGACGACCAAGGTGAGAGGCGAGAATCAGGCGTCCGCCTTGATCGAGTATGTGGCGGATGGTAGGAAGGGCTGCAACAATGCGGTTGTCGTCGGTGATGCGGCCATCAGCGTCGAGAGGTACGTTGAAGTCGACCCGGCAGAAAACCCTCTTGCCGCGGCAGTCGATATCCTTGACCGTCATTTTGTTCAGCATGGAAAATTCTCCCCGTTGATTGAAATAGAGAAAAGCAATGTTTTGCCAATAAGAAGGCGCGATATAGCCTTCTGAATCGTGTATTGCCGGTGCGAAGGTAATGCCGTCGCAGACTCCGTCAGGGTTGGCAGATGTGATGCAGCAGCTCAATAACCCGATTGGAGTAACCCCATTCGTTGTCGTACCAGGAAAGTACCTTGACCATGTTGCCGCCAATGACATTGGTCGAAAGGCCATCGACAATGGATGAGGCAGGGTTTCCTTTAAAGTCAATGGAAACAAGAGGTTGCTCGCAAAACTCGAGAATTCCCTTGAATTCTGAGCCGGCTGCCTGCCGCAGATTATCGTTTACCTGTTCGATTGAGGTGGTCCGTTCGGTTTCGACCACCAGGGAAATCAGCGACACATTGGGGGTCGGTACCCTTATGGATATGCCGTCGAGGCGACCTTCGAGTTCTGGCAGAACCCTGGCCAGTCCCCGCGCAGCACCGGTCGTCGTTGGAATCATCGACAGTGCGGCCGCCCGGGCCCGGCGCGGGTCATCGTCGAGATGATCCAGGATCTGTTGGCCGTTGGTGTAGGCGTGTACCGTTGTCATCATGCCTTTGACAACCCCGAATTGATCCATCAATACCTTGGCCACCGGCGCCAGGCAGTTGGTGGTGCAGGATGCGTTTGAAACGATGCGGTGGCGCCGGGGATTGTAGGCGGACTCATTGACCCCCATGCAGATGGTAACATCGGGGTCAGTTCCGGGAGCGGTAATGATGACGCGGCCGGCACCGGCCTGCAGGTGCCTTTCCGCCTGCTGGCGGTCAGTGAAAAGACCGGTAGCCTCGATCGCCACATCGATCCCGAGGTTGTCCCACGGCAAGGCGCCCGGGTCGGGTTCTGTCAGGACGACGATTCTTTTACCGTCAACCAGCAGGGCACCGTCCTCGGCGCAAACTTCGGCATCGAGGATACCGTGCACCGAATCGTATTTTAACAGATGGGCCAGGAATGTCGCGTCGCAGGTATCGTTAATGGCGACGATATCAAAATCGCCGGACAGCCAGGCAGCGCGAAAAATACTGCGGCCAATGCGACCAAAACCGTTGATTGCCGCTTTTATCGCCATGTGTGGGCCGCTCCGCACCTTGTCAGGGTCCAGTCCTGAATTCTATTTAGGGTCAAAACCATAGTTAAATCGACTGCTTGGAAGATTGTTTGTGGGTTTTTGCCAAGACGCAATGATAACGAAGAGACTTGGGTCCGTCAACCGATTTTGCCCTGCGGCTTTTGAGCTTTTCTCTATTTGCGCGGTTGTACTTTAGGGTCCGTTGTGGTATGAAAAGACCGCTTTAAAAGGGTCGGATTGTCGTGCCGGTCCAGCAGGGTCCTGCTCAATCGTTGTTGCCTTCCGACTGGATAGCGAAATTCTTTGAAATAACTGCTAGTAATGTCACGTACATAGCCCTCAGCCGGGTGAGGGAGAGGTTTGTTGCGAGTTTGCCTTTTAGCCAGCGGCAGTAAAGGAAACGCCATCCTGATTGAGGCTGGTGACAGTCGCCTGATGATCGATGCCGGCCTGTCTGCACGCGAATTGAATCGGCGCCTGGAACTTATCGGTAGCGCAGGTGATGTTCTCAATGCAGTTATGGTTACTCACGAGCATGGCGACCATTGTCGCGGCCTGGGTCCCATGGCCAGGCGTTACAAGTTGCCGGTATTCATGCATCATCATACCCGTGCAGCTTTGCGCAACCCTGGGACTCTCGATGATTGCCGGGAATTCGACGACGGTTGCACATTTGCCTTTCAGGATGTGCAAATCGAAACCGTGCCTCTGACCCACGATGCGGTTGCCCCGGTCGGCTTTCTCATCGATACCCCAGAGGGTAAGGTCGGCGTTCTGACCGACCTCGGTATAGCTACCCGACTGGTGGCCGACCGCTACCGGCAATGCCGGGTGCTGATTCTGGAGTTTAATCACGATCAGCAAATGCTCTGGGATGGCCCTTATCCTTGGCATCTTAAGCAGCGGATTCGCAGCAATCACGGCCATCTTTCCAACGATGCGGCCGCCCGCTTGCTATCTGAACTGGTTTGGGATGGTTTGGAAGGGGTTTTTCTGGCTCACCTGAGCGAAACCAACAATTGTCCCCAACTGGCCGAACAGAGTGCCCGTGAGGTTTTGGCTGCACAGAACTGTTGCGATCCGCAGTTACTGGTAGGATCGCAAGCCCGGCCCAGCGATTGTTTTACTGTTTGATAAACAACGGCCCATCTCCCAACGGGCCGTCTGCATATACCTATAAATCAGTACTGTCAAGGAGCAAGAAATGGCCTGGAGAATCGAAGTCGGATTGAAAAAAGGCGTACGTGATGCCCGCGGCGAGCGGGTTCGCCGCGAGATTGAAGAGCATCTCGGCATTCACCTGGAGGGAGTTCAGACCATCGATGTCTATACCGTCGATGCTGAGCTTTCTGCCGAGCAGATCGAAGCGGCGGCCAATGGCCCCTTTTCCGATCCGGTTATTCAGCAGGTTGCGATAAACCGTCCGTTGGCGTCGGATTTCGACATCCTCATCGAGGTCGGATTTCGGCCCGGCGTTACCGATAATGCCGGCCGTACCGCCCGGGAGGCTCTTCAATATCTTACCGGCCGCTCGCTGGGCGCCGAAGAAGGTGTCTATACTTCGGTGCAATATCTGCTGCGTGGACAAGTTGATCGAACCGCTGCCGAGCGCATCGCCTCCGGTTTTCTGGGCAACGGCCTCATTCAGCGCTGGGATATCATTCCCGCTGCCGAGTTCGACCGCAGCGGCGGCGTGCCGGTCAGCGTGCCTAAGGTAGTCAGCACTGCAGAACCTAAAGTACAGCAGATTGATCTGAATGTGAGCGATGATGAACTTCTGCGCATCAGCCGCGACGGCGTCCTGGCCCTGAATCTGGAGGAGATGCAGACCATTCAGCGTTTCGCCGCCGATGCCGATACTGCCGCCAAGCGGGCCAAGGTCGGTCTGGGCGCCAAACTGACGGACGTTGAGCTGGAAGCCCTGGCGCAGACCTGGAGCGAACACTGCAAGCACAAAATCTTTGCCGCCAGCATCGACTACGATGACGGCCAGGGCAACCGTGAGCAGATCGACTCGCTGTTCAAAACCTACATCGTCGGCGCTACCAAGACTATTCGCGCCGCCATGGGCGAGGAGGATATCTGTTTGTCGGTTTTCAAGGACAACGCCGGGGTTATTCGTTTTAACAACGACTGGAGCCTGGTGTTCAAGGTCGAGACCCACAATTCGCCGAGCGCCCTGGATCCCT
>ENA-ORCU01000670-ORCU01000670.1-marine-metagenome-genome-assembly--contig:-NODE-670-length-11962-cov-4.389735_pt1 | contig 11962 bp, 13 predicted proteins | sample MGYA00248631_ERZ508512 | MGnify/ENA primary metagenome ERZ508512 (study PRJEB26183, sample SAMN06268844) | marine metagenome | isolation source: Tt an P1 anaerobic enrichment on pine from sediment taken...
ACCTTCATGTCCGTGCCGGCGATGATCGGCATCAGGTTCTCGTAGCGCTCCTTTTCAAGCGAGATGGAGTTGATCATAGGCGTTCCCTGGTGAACTTCCAGAGCCGCTTCGATGGCCTTGGGATCCGGGCTGTCGATGGCGCAAGGGGTGTCGGTGACCGCCTGGACCTGACGGACCAGCCACTTGAGGTATTCGGGCTCCTTGCCCACAAAGATGCCGGCATTGACATCGATAAAATTCGCACCGGCCTCGGCCTGGTCCGTGGCCACCTTCTGAATGGCCTCGGCATCCTCGGCCTCGATGGCCGCGCCGATGGCCTTGCGGGAGGCGTTAATCAGCTCTCCAATAATGATCATCTGTATTCTCCTTCCCGGATAAACGGGAAATCCCAAATTTCAAAACCTAAAAACTTTATTTAGATCGTACCCGGCCGTCTCTGGCAGGCACGATCCATATTGTTTTAAGCGGCCATCTTTTGATCGGCTATCAGTTTGCGGGCCATCTCCACGGCGCCCGGGGCATCCGCGCTGTATCCGTCGGCACCGATGCTGGCGGCAAAATCCTCGGTCACCGGCGCACCGCCCACCATGGTCTTGACCGCAAGGCCGGCTTCCTTGACCGCCTTGATGGTGGCCTCCATGGCCGGCATGGTGGTGGTCAGAAGGGCCGAGAGGCCAATGACCCCGGCGTTGTGTGCTTTGGCGGCCTCGACGAACTTTTCCGCATCCACGTCAACGCCAAGATCCACCACCTCAAAGCCGCCGCCTTCCATCATCATGGCCACCAGGTTCTTGCCGATGTCGTGCAAATCGCCCTTGACCGTGCCGATCACGATGGTTCCCCGGGACTCGGTGGCGCCATCGGCCAGGTGGGGTTTAACCACCTCAAGGCCCGCTTTCATGGCCTGGGCGGCCATGAGCATTTCCGGTACAAAGAGATCGCCGTCGGAAAATTTTTTGCCGACCTCGTCCATTGCGCTGATCAGCCCCTCGTTGAGAATCGCCTGGATATCGGATCCGGCGGCGATTTCGGCGTTAACCTTCTCGATAACCGCGGCTTGATCAAATGCCAGTACAGCCTGAAAAATGTCGTTGATTGCCATTTCATTTGCTCCTTGTTGCAATACGAAGTTATTTTTTTTTGAGTGAACTTTTAGATCGCAAACTTTTCCACAGCTCTGGAAAGCGCTTTTTCCTGGTCTGGCGAAAGCAGGGTTTCCGGACTTTCGGCAAGAAGCCGTTTGTATTCCTTATTGGCTTTTTCCAGCAGACTCAGGCTTCCGTTCTTTTCCCAGTTGGCCCGGGATTCCCAGTTCATGTACTTGGGCGTCCAGAGTTTGGAAAAATTCTTGAACGTATCCGGGTGTGTGAGATAACTGCCCTGAGGTCCGACTTCGGAAATCAAGTCCACGGACAAGGCCTCTTCGGAAAATTCCAGACCTTTACGCACATGCAGCGCCCTGGAGATGGCATCCCGATCCAAGATCAGCTTTTCGTAGGACAGTGTCATGATGTCGTCCAAAACGCCCATGCACTGGGGCCACTCACCGCCACCGATCAACGCGGACAACAGCGCGCTCATACCGGTTTCCATGCCGGCCTGGTAATCGGCTTCCTTGGCGCTGTTGATGCCGGTCATGGTGCGGATGGGCAGGTCATACAGATCCATGGCAGCCTGAATGCAGGGACCGTGGATCATCATGGCCTCCGGGCTGCCGCCCCCAAAGCTGCCGTCTTTCATATATCCGGCGACCGAAGCCACGGAATACAGCACCGGACACCCCGGACGCACGCACTGGGCGAGCACCAGACCGCTCAGGATTTCCGCATTCTGCAAAACAGCGGTTCCCAGTGGATTGATGGGCCCGGTAAGACCGGCCATGATGCACGAAGCGGACATGACGATCTGGTTGCGTTTGGCATACAGCATCACCGTGTCGATGGTGTCTTCATCCACGGCCAGGGGCGAAAGCGGAGTGCAGACTGACGCCAGGAAATGCCCCTTTTCCCAGATGTCGTCATCACCGGCTGCGGATTCAAAAACGCCCATTGTCTGGTTCACCAGCTGCTTGTTCAGGCAAAAGCCCACAAGCGGCTTGTCCGTGTGGCGCAGCATGGATTCCATCATGAAAAGATATCTTTTTTCAGACGGCAATTCGCCAACGTCCACAGGCAGCCCGCCGTTGATATCCACCACGTCGATGGCATGCATCAGTTTTATGACGTTTTTGTAGTCTTCGGCACAAGCTGGTCTGCGGCCGTTTTCGATATCCTGGATAAACACCGGGCCCACAGCGGGCTGGATCAGCGGCTCGCGCCGTACGTTCACGGACCGTTGGCCGCTGAAACCCGTCCAGGTAAACTCGCGGGGACAGGACTTGATGCATTCATCCAGCAGAGACGCCGGAATTCGCACCAGATTTCCGTCCACCTTCGCGCCGTGGGATTTTAGCAACTCCACGGCCTCGGGCTTGAAAAAACGCACTCCGGTTTCGGAGAGAATTTTCACAGAGGCTTCATGAAAAAGTTGACACTGTTCGTCTGTCAGCATCTTGAGTCGTAATGGCATAGTACCCCACCCGTGTCCTTTCCTTTGTCTTTGCAACCAACGGTTTCCAAACCAGCCTCACAGCCTTCGGCTTGGATTTTGCTCTCCTTGTCTCCCTTGTCTTTTCTTTTTTCACGGGCAACCCGCCAATCACTCTGCGGCGTTGGGCTCCCACCCGTGGCCCACAGTGAACCGCCGGGGGGAGCTTTTGCAAGGAGCGCTATATGTATTCGCGGACCCTATCCGCGTTTATTGGGTTCTTCCATGATCTGGTACACCACCGCACCTTCAGTATCTTCGGGCAGCGGCAGGCCGGTCATGTAGCAGGCCGTGGGCACGATATCGATCACGTTGCAGGTCCGCTGCATGCGATAGCCCTTTTTGATGCCGGGGCCCTGGAAAGCCAGAAGCGGCTGCAGGGTACCGATACGCCATTCGGCAGTGGGCAGGATGTTGCCGTGCTGGCCGCTGAATTCCGGGTGCACGGCATAGACCACATCGCCGCACTGGTCACCCTTGAGACCCACAAGACGCGCATCTTCCTTGGAGAGCGCCAAGGCCACCGGATGACGGCCCGTGTTGGGGTCTTTGTAGGCATGAAGCGCATCAATGATATCGCGCTGCACCTTTTCGTAATCTTCATCCGCCACGCAACCCTCCGGGTATCTGCTCGCAAGGTTGACGTAGATGAAAATCAAACGCTGGGGAATGGCTTTGGACTTGCTCAGGTCCGGCTTGCTCATCCAGCTGACGCCTTCGGTTTCCTTCATATTTTCCGGCAGGTAAGCAAAATCTTCGGGCAGCGCGGATTCATCTGCGGTAGTTAACGTAGCCAGTCCGGCCTCCACAAGCGCGTCGTAAGGATCAAAATGATACCCGTCGGGCACTGAGCCATGGTCAGCACACACCACCAGCAGGGTGTCGTCATCCAGCGCTTTCATGATCTCGCCCAGGGTATAGTCCGCGCCCTTGTAGACTTCGCGATGGAAATCCACACATTCGGCGTGACGTTCCGGGCTGTCGGCCAGTTCCGGGTCCAGCTGGGTGATCAGGTAGTGATAGATGAAATCCGTAGGATGCGTGTGCATGTAGAACACATCCCATTCCTGATCTTCGAGCAGAGTGCGGGCACAGTTAGACAGCCACACATTGTGCATGTCCACCAGCTGTCGGAACATTTCATCATCGTACCAATCCATGGTGCGCTGCTGGAAACCGCCCATGATGGTCGGCGTGGCTTCCACGTCCACGAGTTTTTTGCCCAATTCCTTGGGGTGGCACCACAGCTCACCGTCGGTCGGCACCAGCTCGGAAATGTAGAAAGCGAAGTCTTCAGCATCATCTGACAGCGTCAGGGCCCGGCACATAAACGTCACTTCACGGTCGGCGCCGTCAGCCTGCTGGACATTCGTGGTGATGCGTTTGCACCATTCGCCGGTCTTGATGGTACAAAATGCCTGGGAGAAATCCTTGCTCGGAGAAAGCGTTACGGTGTCGTAGCCGTCATCGCCCATTTCACGGATCAGCAGATACCAGGTGTTTTTGCCGGGCTTGACGATTCCCAGCGGGAAGGTCAAGTCAAACGTCATTTCCAGGGGTTCATCGCCCATCTCATCGACGTTTTCCCAGCCTTGGGCATCCCCGATTTCGCCGCGAACGCCCAGGGGATAGGTTTCGTTAGAAACCATATGGGGGTAACACAGGGCCTGGGCACCGGTCATGTAGCCCATAGAAAGTCCCAATTCCTCGGCCAGGGTACCGTCGGTGATAGTGCCGACGGACAGACCACACCCGCCGACTACTGTGAGATTGTCGGCAAGTTCGGGATTCTTTTCATGTGCAGGCCACCCCCCCGGATAATTCACCACAATAGCTTTCTTGCCCGCCTTTGCAGCCGCCTCCCACATGGTTTCGGCCTGGAGAAGATACGCATTGAAGGCGGTAATGGCGTTTTCGTTTGTGGGGTTGGCACCGGGTCTGCAAATCCAGAAATCCGTCACCTGGTGTGTTCCGGCCGAAGCGCCGGTGGCAATGGTGGCCCAGTTGGGCGGGGTCACGGTGGGATATGGGACAAGCGCCTTGTCCGCAACAACTCCGTTTTCAAAAACTTTTTTGAAGTTGGGCATGCAGCCCTCTTCGATGAACTGGTCGATAAAGTGGGTCATGGCGCTGTCAAAACCCACAACAGCCAATTTCTTGGGTGTACTCATATCCTCTTTTCCTTTCACCTGTAATTTGGTGTGGCAACAAGGCAGGGCGAAGTGGAAAACGCATTCCGGTTCAACCGCCTATAGTGAGTTGGAAAAACACGCAAATAGTTTCAGGCGCAGTCGTGCTTGTCCCAGGGATCGTGACTCCCGCGGGAAAGTGCGGCCTCCATGCGCTTGATGGCATCCTGGAGCTTGCCGATTTCCTTGAGCTTCATGTTCACGTCCTTGAACGCCTGAAAGATCACCGCACCGGTGGCATCATCGGGCACGGGCAGTTCAGCCACGTAGCACAGGGTCGGCACGATATCGTTGGCAAACACCTCACGCTCGGGTTTCGCCCCTCGTTTGACACCCAGGCCGGAAAAATAAACGGCCTTTCCGGCCACCACGGCCACCAGGGTGCGGCGGTCGGCAGCCGCCAGAACGTTCGCGCAAACCGCTTCGGCATCGGCCACGCCGGAGGCGTCCACACAGGCAAAGGCCGTACCGTTTTCCATGACAGCGGCCAGACCATCAATATCCACAGAAGCTACACCGTCCACCTTGGCGGCTTCGGCAGCCACATCACCGGCAGTGTAGTTTGAAGCGGTGGCCGCTTTCTTCAGGAACTTCTTTACCGCGTCGCCGCCATCGGCCACTTCGTCCGCACCGAGCAGTACAAGAATCGCTTTCTTGTCAGCCATTTTTCAAAACTCCTCATTTGGTCTCGTCCAGCCCCGTTTTCATCTTCCGGACGGTCTCCGTTTTGCGGGGCTGCATCCGTTTATCCCTGGGCAAGCTTGGCTTCCATGCGCTGGATGGCGTCCTGGAACTTGCGGATTTCCTTGAGCTGCATATTCGCATCTTTGAGCGCCTGATAGACGATTGCGCCGGTGGTATCCCCGGGTATCGGCAGATCCGCCACATGGCACAGGGTCGTCACGATGTCTTTGGCAGACACTTCACGTTCAAGCTGCGCGCCTTTTTTGACACCCAGACCATGGAAATAGACAGCCTTGTCAGCCACTGCGGCCACCAGGGTGCGGCGGTCGGCAGCATCCAGAACCTTCGCGAAAACCGCTTCGGCATCAGCCACGCCGGATGCATCCACACAGGCAAAGGCCGTATCGTTTTCCATGGCGCCGGCCAAACCGTCGATATCCACAGTGGCCACGCCTTCCACCTTGGCGGCTTCGGCAGCCATATCACCGGCGGTGTAATTGGACGCGGTGGCGGCTTTCTTCAGGAACTTTTTTACCGCGTCGCCGCCATCGGCCACTTCGTCCGCGCCGAGCACTACAAGAATCGCTTTCTTGTCAGCCATTTTTCAAAACTCCTTAAAAAGCATCAGCAATACGTTGTTGGTGTATTTTTTATTCTTCCCCACCGAACTCCTCAGCCGCGTTACACGGCTTTCATGGTGAGGTCGTAATCAAACTCGATGGTGTCTTCCAGGGTGTAGGTCACCAGGGATCCGGCCAGCATGTTTTCTTTAACCTGCTCAAAGATCTCGCGGTTGGCCTCGTCCAGTCCCACTTCCACCTGCAGGATGATCTCGGTGTAGCGGGTCCGCATCAGGTCATCCTTTTCCTTGGAAATCTCTGCGCTGGCGGTCATGGATTTCACTTCCGCGCCTTTGCGCACCAGAGCGTTGGTGAACGTATTGGTAAAACAGGCCAGGGCGGCGGCGCACAAAAAACGCGCGCCCGTGTGTTCCTGGTTGCGGTCTTCCTGGCTAAGGGCCGAGTAATCTATTTTGAGTTCCGGCAACGCCTGGGCACCGATGGTGAAGGTATCCAGCGTCGGGCTTGTTTTTTCATACGTGACGTTTACAGCCATTTTTTTTCTCCATTGAATCGCCCATGGGGGCAAATGGGACCCGCTTTAGAAAGAATTGACCGTTTCGCAATCTTCCAGAAGGTCCGGCAAATCATCTGCATCAATTACCTGCACGCCGGAAAGAATCCTGTCCTGCCCAATGCGGCATTTCTCCAGGCTTTCACGGATGCAGAACACCTCGCCCTCCTGCTCCATGAGCTCAGTCAGCATGTTGGTGTGGTATCCGGGAGCGCCGAGCAGGCACCCCACGCCTTCATCAGCAAAAACCAGCTTGGTATCCACCCCGAACTGATGGGTCGCCCACGCCGAGCGGATCCCCAGCGCGGAAAGTTCCACGCCAATGGGCCGGGTCACCAGCCAGCAAATCGAGTTAATCATGAGTTCCCCCCTTAATGCCCCACCGAAACGAGTACGTCGGTGGTCAGAAGGTATGTACAAAATGACTGGCCGATATCGCCCCACTCGGTGCCGTTCACATATTCGCGGGATTCGATGCCGCGCGCATGCTCGTTGGTGTGACAGGTGCAGATGTCGGCGCCCTTTTCCACCAATGCGGCCAGCCGTTCAAACATCTTGGTCGGCTCGATGTGGGAAAGCAGCATGGGCGTGATGTGCAGGTCACCCTCGATGGGAAATTCCTTTTTGGAAAGGTTGACACCATTTCCGAAAAGATAAATCTGGACGCGGTGTCCTTTTTCAAGGGCGGCTTCGGCCAGTTGCACGGAAAACATCGCGTCTTCGTTTTCCGCGGCCCCTGAAAGCAGCATAATTGTTAAACACTTGGACATAATCTTCCTCTCAAACGGAAACGACTTTTTCGCCGGAAAACAACAGATCCACCATTTGCGGGTAATCCAGGATTTCGCAATCAGCAGAAACGTTCAGTTTGCGCGCCTCCACGGCGTCTTTGGCGGCAAAAAGCTCATCCACTTCCAGATCTTCCAGAGTCTCGGCCCAGGCTTCCTCGGCAAAGCACACGGCATCACCGGTCAGAAGCAGGAGTTTTTCCTCCTCCCCGCCGATCAATTTGAGCTTTTCCAGCACCCGCTGGTCAGCCTTGTTCACGAAAAAAAGCATGACGGCTCCTGTTGGCTGCGCGGGAAAAGCGCAGTCATTATTTATAAAAACAATAGGTTATAGCGGATTTACCTACTCAGATATGGCCTTTTCGATATACGCGTCGAGCATGGCGACGGTGTTGGAATCGAGCAAAGGCTCGGTGAAGTCAGCAAGTATCTGCAGGTATTTTTCGCGGGCACGCTTGACCACCGTGTCGTCATCGCCGTTTTTGCCCCAGACCGAAACCATGGGAGCCCACATGGACCTGAACTTGGCAAAGGTATCCGGCTGGGTCAGGTAATCGGCCTTGTGGCCCACTTTTCGGATCAATTCCACGGAGGAATCCACAGCAGTAAAATCCGGTCCCTGCTGATAGCGCTGCATCCGGGAAAAATTTTCCGCATTAATGATGACCTTTTCATTAGGACGGAAGACCGGTGGCCAAAGCGGCATTGACCTGCTCTGCGGTGATGTAGACGATGTCGCCTTCAACCTTGAAGCCGTTGTCGCGGAAAACATTTAGCGCATCTTCATGCATGAACTTGATGCCGGTTTCCACCAGAATCTTCAGGCTGGCGGCATGGAGCTGGTCCAGTTCGCGCAGGCGGTAGTTCATCAGTTTATTTCCTCGCTTATTGGGCGCATGCGGAAGAAACGAGTGTCCCGCATGCGCACGAGCATTCTATATTTTATTAACTGGCCTTGGCCATCAGCTCAGGCATTTCATCCGTAGATACGTTTGAAAAGCCTCTGTCTTTGTAAAGCTTGGGCTTTTCATCCTTCAGCATGATAAACCAGGAGACCACTGCAAAGGCGATAGGGAAGACCATGGTTGCTCCGGCAACAGTTGCAAACACGCGTATGGAATCTAGACCGCCCAGCATAAGCAAAGATACTGCCAACCCACCCTGGAGCAAGGCCCAGTACAGGCGATGTGCGCGGGCAGGATCTTCGCTTAGATTCAGTTTGGTGGTAACGGCCGTAGAGATCACAAACGCGCAGGAGTCCACACTGGTGGCCAGGAAGATTGTGGAAAACACGCTGTAACCCACCAATATTACCACACCCCAAGGCAGGGATTTAAGCACCGCCACCATAGCAGCGGGCCCTCCGCTTTCCTTCAGGATGGCGGTGGCGTCTACAATGCCGTTGAGCTGGACGTTCAGGGTGTAGCTACCGAACACGCCGTGAATCATGAATGCGCCGGCCATACCGCCGAGAACGCCCATGGAGACAATCTGGCGCACAGTGCGGCCGCGGGAAATACGGGCAATAAAAAGCCCCATGACAGGGCCGTAGGCGGCCATTGATAAGGCATAGAAAACCGTCCAGTCCTGAGGAAACCGGCCCTCAGTGAAGGGGTCTGTCCAAAACTGCATCTTGAAGTAGTTGTCAAGCATGACGCCAACGGAGTTGGTAAAAGTGTCCAGGATGAAGCGGGTGGGACCGAAAACAAAGGCAAAGGCGATCATGGCAAGGGCGATGATCACATTAAGATTGGAAAGACGTTGGATGCCTTTTTTAAGCCCCAGCCACAGACTGGCGCAGAAAATAGCGGTGCTGACGACAATAACGCCCAGTTCCAGGCCTTTGCTGGGTTCCACACCAAATGTGCTGGCGATGGCATGGTTGACAATGGGAATACAAACCCCCATGACCGCGGCATTGGAAAAAACCAGGCCCACCACAAAAAGGGTTTCGATGGTCAGCCCCAGGGGACCTTTGGCGTTTTTTTCTCCAATAAACGGCTCGGCGGCGGCGGTGATGCGCAGGACAGGTTTCTTCAGCTTGTAAAACATGTAGCAGACAGGAAGCGCTGTGATGACATACCATGGCCAGGTCAGCGGGCCCCAATGGAACAGCACGTAGGCCAACGACCACTCATAGGCTTCGGTGCTCATGGCCGCGGCATACTGCGGGGGATAAAGCAGATCCCACAGGGGTTCCACAATGGACCAGAACATGACCGCGCCGGCCACTCCCGTGCAGAACATCATGGCAATCCAGCCGAAGTTGCCGAATTCGGGTTTTTCGTCCGGCTCGCCGAATTTGATGTCCCCATAGCGGGAAAATACGAAAAACGCGGACAGGCAGACCATGATAAAGCTGACCCAAAGGTACAGAGAGCCCGTGTTTGCGGTAAAAGCCGTATTAACCGTTTTAAAAAGTTTCTGACTCGCTTCGGGCCAGAGAATCGAAGGTAAAGCGATTGCCAGAATGACAATCGTGGCAGGAATCAAAATCTTCATTTCCGGTTTAAGATTGCTGTTGCCATTGGTAACACCGTGATCCGACATCCATCCCACTCCTTGCTTAAGTATAAAAAGTTCCGGCAGGTAAAAACTGCCCGGGTCCCAAAACGTTTTATTATATTAAACCGGTTATTATATTAAACCGGCCGCCGCCCTTGCTCCGCAGGCCAACTGATTGTAAGCCGCTCAGCTGTCCCGATGTAATAGCAAATTGCGAGCCAACATTCTTGTATTTTTTTATACAATAAAATCAAATCGTTAAAGTAGAGGAAGCGCGGGTAGGATTTCAGATATTACATGACACATTTGTCATGCTTGAACAAAAAAAAGTTTAACCTGCTGTTAGTAATGGGGATTATAAATAGTGCCATATTTGTCATAAAGATGACTCTTGTGACACGTCGAAAAATTATTTATAGATAACCGTTTACGCCACAAAAAGCGAGGGACCAATTTTAAACCACAGGCCCCATAAAGCCACAGGCCTGTCAACCTGGAAAAGAATCCGCATGTCATTCAAAAAAAATATCTCCAAAAAAGTCCTTTTATCCACAGAGGAAATCCCCCCGTCCTCGTTGAACCTAAATTATCTGACCGCCCTTCTGGACAACCTGCCTGGCGTAGCCTTCGTTTGCAGAAACGATCCCGAAACCTCCATTGAATATGTGAACATGTGTTCGGTAAGAATGTTGGGCTATACACCGCAATACCTCCTGACCGAGCGGGCATTCACAAAATTCGTCCACCCGGACGATACGGCCAACAACAAGCGGTTGATGAATTCCCTGACCCCTGAAAAATCCTGGTACACCAGCACCTATCGACTCCGCACCGCGAATGGCAAGAATCTATGGGTCAATGAACAGGGCCATGGACTTTTTGACGACAACGGTGAGTTGTTGGTTGTGGTGGGGCTCATTACGGATATCCAGGCGCAAAAAAAGGCCGAGCACCGCCTCAAGGAGCAAAACCAGAGGCTGAAAGCCTCCATGAAAGAACGCGGAAGCCTGGTAGACCTTGTGGGCCGGAGCACTAGCATGCAAAAGGTCTATGACCTGATTTTAAAAGCGGCCGAATCCGAACGCCCCGTGACGGTCACGGGAGAATCCGGCACGGGAAAAGAGTTGGCGGCAAGAGCCGTTCACGAACTCAGTGCGGACTGGGAGGCGCCGTTTGTGCCGGTCAACTGCGGAGCCATCCCGGAAAATCTGTTTGAACGGGAGTTTTTCGGCCATAAAAAAGGTGCATTTTCCGGGGCGCACCAGGATGAATCGGGTTATCTGGAACTGGCTGACGGAGGATGCCTGTTTCTGGATGAGGTGGGGGAACTTCCCCTGCACATGCAGGCCAAGCTCCTGCGCGCTCTGGACGGCAACGGGTTCACGGCCGTGGGCGGCGGGGAAACCAAGTTTTCCCGATTCCGGTTGATCACGGCCACCAACCGCGATTTGACGAATATGGTCGCAGCCAAAAAAATGCGCCAGGACTTTTTTTACCGAATCAACGTGCTACCCCTGCGCATGCCCCCCCTTCGCGATCGCATGGAAGATATCCCCATCCTGGTTTACCATTTTCTAGACAAGTGGTTCGGTGCTGAAAAAGCCCCGGAAATCCCGGATCCCATCATGCTGCGGATGATGGATCATCTATGGCCGGGAAACGTGCGGGAGCTTGAAAACGTGCTGTCCCGCTACATCACGTTCGGCCGTCTGGAGTTTTCCGGGAGCCAACCCAATACGCACCAAACAGCCACCGCGCCCCCTGTTGAGGCTCATTTTCAGGAAAACGAAGATTTGACCACGATTTTGGACCGACTGGAAAAACAGATCCTCCGGGAGGCCTTGGATAAAAACTCCTGGCGCATAACCCAAACCGCCCACAAGCTGGGAGTCAAGCTTCGCACACTTCAAAGAAAGCTCAAAAAACACGGCCTCAGATAAGGCATGAACTAAAATTTCATGACCATGGGGGACTTGAAGCTTATTCTATCGCTTAAGCTGTCCAAACATTGGTAAGCGGCCGGACGGTGCGGCAGCTACCGCACCGTCTATTTGCCTCAAACGTGGGAAGCCGGCT
>ENA-ORCU01000671-ORCU01000671.1-marine-metagenome-genome-assembly--contig:-NODE-671-length-11960-cov-3.105361_pt1 | contig 11960 bp, 4 predicted proteins | sample MGYA00248631_ERZ508512 | MGnify/ENA primary metagenome ERZ508512 (study PRJEB26183, sample SAMN06268844) | marine metagenome | isolation source: Tt an P1 anaerobic enrichment on pine from sediment taken...
AAAATATCCCTGACCAAACATTTAAATTCAAATCAAGGTCATTGCTCACAAATAATTTATGATTTGTTTTTAAATGATTATTTACAAATTGTGCAGTTCTCCCTGTTCTAGTTAAGATTGCAATTTTATTGTGCTCTTTGAAATTAAATGCATTTAAAATTGTTGGTATTAATTTATCAATCCATTCAGACACATCTTTCTCGGCACCATCAATTCTATAAAACCAAATCAAATTGTCCTCACAATCCAGTAATTCTGTTTTAGTATTCAGTAAGTAATTTGAATAATTTATAATTGAAGGATGACAACGATGATTTTTATTTAGAACAAAATACTTAAACGATTTATCTGATATTAAAGACTCTAAGAATTTAGAGTCTTTACCAGAGAAAGCATAAATCGATTGATTCAAATCGCCTACGGCAGTTGATTTAATTCCTAGTTCTTTGATTTTCAAAAACATTTCATGTTGATAGTAACCTGAATCTTGATATTCATCAATATATAGATATTTATACCTAGCCTTAAGATACTTCTGACAAGCTAATGATTTATTAAATAGATAATTACTTAGTAAACCAATCGTTTCAATAAGTATTATTCCTTGTTTGAAAAACTCTTTTAAAGTATCTAATTGAAAGTCTTTAACTTCTGATAATATTATGTCCCTACTAAACCAATTTAAAAGTTTTTGCTCTTCACTGTCTAATGAATCAATCTTTTCTACTACAATATCATTTTCAGGAATACCCCAGATTTGCTTTCCAAATGGAACTATAATTTCTGATAAGTAGAATTTATCAATAGTTCCGAAAAATGAACTCATCGGATTTTCACCATCTGATAAACTTCTATTACGAAGTTCATTACTAGCTTTATTTGTATATGAAATAGCAATAACACCTTGATGTTCTTTTAGTTCCTTGAAGTTTTGTTTGATTTTTTTTGAAAGAACAAAAGTTTTACCACTACCAGGTGATGCAATTACCACAGAACAACCATTGTAGTCGATAATTAGTTCTTGTTGTTTAGTCGGCTTCATTATGCAAATTTTCAACTATTTCAACACAACGTTTTAATGGTAAGGATATAAAGTCACTGTTAAGTTTTTGTAAGTCATCTTTCTTCTTTTTTAGAAAATCATACATAAAACTTGCCTTACGCTTTTGCATAGCCTCAATAATTTCATTTTGGTCTAATCCGCCAAAAAACTCTAATACATCATCTTTAATTGGACTATTGAAAATATCATTCTCTAAATCCTTTTGAGAAACATACAAATCATAATCTTCAAGTTCTTTAATTATTTTATTGGCTGCGACAACATTTTCTTTTGGTGGTTTTTTTGTTTCAAAACCACTTATAAAGGATTCATTTTCATCTAATATATTTTCAGTAGCTTTATATGATTTGAGAAATGTGCGATAAAAATCAATACATCGTTGTACACCTGCAAAACGATATTCATCTTTATTTGGAATTTTAAATATATCATTGTCAGTTCTTAATACCCAATCGATATTGAGACTGTTAAGAATCTTAATAAAAGTTTTAAATCCGACACCATCAACCATTAATATACTAATGTTGAGTCTGTCTAAATCAACTCCAATTTGTTTTGCAAGAGTTTTGTAGAATAATTCTTCCGAAGGACCTTCAATAAGAAGGACAACATCTGCAAAAAATGCTTCTGCAGGGATAATACTTAGTCTATATCCAAAATCTTCAAATGCATCTTCAATAATTTCCGAACAACCATCAGAAGCAGCCAAAGTCGAATTGTTTTGAGAAAACAGCCTAATAATTGAATTAGGAGAAAATTCACATGTAATTTGCGGAGAATGAGATGTAATCAATACTTGCCCTTTGATTGTTGAATTTAAATACTCTGCAAGTTTTCTTTGCTGGTGTGGATGAAGATGAGCTTCTGGTTCTTCAATACAAACTAAAGTAACTTCTTCTATTTTTTCTTCCTTTAATTCGTTTCTAGATGCCCATAGTGCCAAATATATTTGATTAAGACGTCCATCACCACCAACTTTAACATTTTCCCCATTATTGCTGGAAGCTATTGACACATTTTTAATAAAACTGTCAATATTTGAAGCATCAGTATCGAAAACAATATTTTGTTTTTTGTGATGTAAGGACAAACTTACTAGTTCTTCATTTATTGACTTTGTAGCACTTGCGATAAAATTCAATTTAGGAATTTTGTCGTCTACGTTCTTTAAATCACTTTGAATCTGAGCATATAATTTATCATCCGCACTGATTTCTTCGTCTTCTCTATTTTCTTTTGCAAGTTGGAATAAATGATTTTTTTCTCTGTTTATATAGCTATGAAAATCTCTTCGACTGCTGATATATTGAACATTTAATACTTTACGATAGTATCTATCTTCAATTTCTTCCAGTTTAGATTCTGAAACACCAGCGTAAAGAATATATGATTTTGCTTTGGTAACTTTATCTCTAAATGCTTTATAAGCCAAACAAAGTTCATCTTTATCGCTAATCTTACCTTTTAATCTAGAAACAACACAATCTTCGACAACATCGTTGAATTTCAGTATAATTTCAAAACTATGCGTTTCTTCAAATGCATAGAAATCTGAGTCTTTAGGTTCTATGTCAAAATCGTTTAATTTTCTATCTAGTAATAACCTAATAGCCCATAACAAATTTGTTTTACCAACATCATTTGCGCCAATAATTAAGGTCTTATCCTTGATGTTTATTGTTGCATCCTTGAAGTTTCTAAATCCTTTTAATTTTACTGTAGATAATTTCATTTCAACTCTGATTTAGTAGCGTCGGCAAAAATTTGGCTCTTTTGCAAGCTGAAGCATCAGCTTGTGGGTTAGGGCTTGCAAATGTGCCAAATGTGCGTTGGCGTTTATTGTTTGGTCTTTAATATTTTGCACGGTCTTTCTTAGCATGAAACACAACGGTGATGGTATGGTGTTGTGCGGGATTACGGAGCTACTTTCCTATCAGTTTACACCGACCTTTTTTACGAGCTACAAACGCTCGAAAACCTCTGAAACCCGCATGCACTATACCATGTGTTGGCAACCGTATTTATTTTCTGTAATTTATATAAGTCATTCTTTTGTCAGATAAAATCCTATCATACCTTTTAACAAAGGTCTCAAATTTAATTCGTTCTTGATTATATGTTTCTGCCCAATTTGAAATAGCCAATCCAATGCAATTTATTAAATCTATAAATTTGAAATATTTACCTTCATCACCTTGCGTTTGATAATTTGTCTCAGGATGAGAAACATAGAAAAGCAATCTTTTTTCTTTTCCTTGACTAACTTTATGAGAATCTAAATTTGTCATGTGCAATATTGAGTTCCTAAATTCCCAAAGCTCATTTGCTGTTATATTCAAATCTATAATTTTTGAATATGTGGAAATCCAGTTTTGAAAATTACCTTTCGTATTTCCAAATTCAAGATATGCCATGGTATCAATGCAAATCATTAGAAGTTTCATGGCAGAAACATAATGGCTGTTGTTGTATAATAATCTAATAGCTTCAAAAAAATCATCGTTTATCAATTTATCTAAATGCAATCCGTTTTTGTCAAGGTAACCAATCAACCAATCATCTTGCTTATCAATTTCTAATTTTTCAGGAAATTCTTGAGAAAATTCATTTATATTTTCAACTCCGTCAATTTTAATCTTTCCGTTTTTAACTGGTGTAATTACTACAAGAGGACTTTCTGATGCATGATATTTCTCAAATACTTTTTCAAAAATCACTAAATTTTGCCCTTTATGACACAAATCTCGATATGTCATATAATCGATGCTATTTTTTGTTAATCCTTTAAAAGAAGTTATGATGTTTAGAGGCAAATCAAAAAGTTCAACATTGTCAAAATCTGATTGAACTCGACTCTGTAAAAAAGAAATCTTCTCTTTGTCAGTGCCGTCAATCTCATGATAAACAGCACCAACTTGACTAATCATGTCAAGATTAGAGAATACGAATAAATTAAAGATTTTCTCTTTCATATCAATTGGTGTCTTGCTGTCAATATGGTTGCCAACGGCCTGCGGTATGAAACGTTGCGCATTTCGGAGCACAAAACTATCAAGCCGCTACACCGTTTAGTAAATGTTATGTTGTTCAAATTTAGCACTATCCGCGCAATGTTTTATGACCGCTTGTTACCAAACGTATTTCATCACTCATTCCAAAAGAGTTTTACTAAATCTGTACTATAATTTTCATTTTTAGTCCAAACTGTTTTCGTTCTTTCTTTGCTAATCAAATTGGGTTTTGCTTTAATAACACTTTCCGTATCATCTATGGTTATTAAAAGCTCAAATTCATTGTCCAATTCTGGTATTATCAGTTTGTCCCGATTAAACCAATTTATTGGTTCTCCATTAATTTCGGATATAATAATTTTTTTAGCATTCATACTTTTGTTAAGTGTAGAACCCAAAAATCCTATTTCTAAATGATTTTTTTTAAAATTAGTGATATTGTAAATTTTCCTTGGGCTATAAGAATAAACCATAGTGTCATATTTAACAGTAGTGTAACTATAACCAATATCGTTTACCAGCTCTGAAAAATCAATTTTTATTTTCTTTTGCGTATTATCTTTAACAAAAGATTTATCAATTCCAGAAACAGCAATGAACTCCTCTAAAAAAGTCTTTGAATTAAAAGGTTTTTCCGGTGAATACTCTTTCTGTAATTCATTCATAACGTCAAATAAGTTTTTCTTACCATTTGACTTTCTCATTATTTCTAAATCTAATTGTAAAGCAAATAAACTACCTGTTGTATAATAATTCTCGTATAGTTTCTGTCCTTTTTTTGAATATACATTCTGACTTGTTTTGCTAAGAATGTAATTTTTTGAATACTCGTCAGACAACTTAATTTCATTTAAGAAGTCCTCGTTTGAAAAGAATTTTGAATCAAGTAGCGTTTTAATAGAAAGGTATTCTGTAACGCCCTCATAAAACCATAAAAACTCATCACATGTGGGATTAATAAAATTAAAATCATTTATAATTTCACTTCTTATTCTCAAGGGAGCATAAATTGCATGAATATACTCATGTATCGAAGACCCAATCAAAATATCATTATCAAGTAGCGCTGAGTGATAGCAAACCAAAGTCGAATTTGGATGTTCTAATGCTCTCAATCCAGGTACGTTAATCGCATTTTTTGAAAAATAAAGAAAAGTATAATCATCATGTTTGTATTCAGAATGCTTCAATAGTTCTTTCAACGGAACAGCTAAAAGGTCTTTTATTTCTTGCGCATTTAACAAAGTATCATCGCCTACACACGAAACGTGAAAATTACTTCCTTCAATTTGAAAACTTGCAGTATCAGGAATGCAATATAATAGTGGACTATGAATTAAGTCTTTGTAATTACTTGCAGTAAAAATATCAACCGTATCATTTAAGGTCATTTTGTCAAGTGAGCTTGAACCAAAAAGTCTATTATTTTTAATAATTTTAATTTTATACGGGTTGTCAGTTTCATTATTGAAAAATCCAAGTAGATAATGCCAATTTAGAATGTAAACAGAGTCCATTAAATAATAAGTATCTTCTGCTGATACTCCCGTTCTAAAATTGACTGAACTTTTTGCAGAATAAGAAAAAGAATCACTCTGAATCAAAAAGGAATTGCCAATACATGAAATTTTTTTGTCATTTTGTTGTAAGCTAATCAGTGTATTATGATTATGCAAATATTCATAAATCCCGGGAATAGTCTTTGGGAATTTGTACGTTACATTGCCTTTTAAATCAGTTGGTGGAGTAACATTAACTTTCAATCCTAATGAATCAATTTGCTGTAGGTCAATTACAACATTAATCGTGTCATTTTTTGCGAAAAGATTTAATGTAATTAGAAGAAATCCGATAGTCAGTTTGGTGTATTTCATGTCGTGGTACTTCGTTTCTTTAATATGTTTGGTAACGAACAAGTGTATGTTGCGTACCGGTTTTCATTGCGGTTTCATTTCAACAACCGCAAAGCTTTTATGAAAAGCCGGCCTCCGGGAGCCTTAGATCCCGGTATGTAATATACACACTGTTATGTTTACGTTCATTAAAATTGCTTTCGCCCAATTTTAAAACGGTCGTTCGGGTAAGCTGTCTGCTAAATTAAACAGCCATTTTAAATAGCAGTCTATTATCTTTGATGCTGGTATAAGGATAGTCGACTGTTATGTCGGGATTTTAAATCTATTTATTATATTCAAAAACTTCCTTAAAGCTAATAATTTTTGAATCTATAGAAAATGGTTTTTCCCTTTTTTATTGAAAATCATGACGTTTAATCTTAAAAAACTTGACTTTGTCATTTTTTTTCGCTAACTTCATCACAGTCGTTGCAGACGTTGCTTACGTCCTGAAGCCAGCTTCAACGGTAACCTACCGTACAACGACAGACTCAAATGCCTTAGTGGGCATTTTTCTTTATTTTCAATAATTTCAAAAAAACATTTTATTAAAATCTCGTAATCGTGGCTGTTTTTTACGTCTGCTGCCCGAATGAAACATAACGGAAAATTGTATGTTACGTAGGGGAATTCGGAGAGCGTCACTGTCGACCGTTACACATAAAATTGGCAAGAGCTATAAAGCCCGAAAACCACGGAAACCCCTATGGAATATACAAAATGTTACCGCCAGTGTTTTCTTTTTGTTTATTTAATAATTTGTCATTATGAATCACTCTCATACAACCATTCTTCTCTTTCTCCATTAACTTCAAATTCCAGCTCTTCAACAATGGGGCGTACTATTTGCTGTAATGAATTATTTTGGTAAATATCAACCTCGTTAATTTGTTGAATGATTAAATCTAATTCTTCTATTGTGCCAACATAATTGTCTTTTAAGATATTAATACATTTGTTCTTAACAAATGGAATCAAAACAAATCTAATTACACTTTTTGAGACATAATATGACCTAGAAATATATGGGAAAATATTAATAATTTGAGATAGTTGTGCAATAGTATCTTTAGTCAAGTATATTATACCAAGAGAACATATAATTTGTAAGTTTTTTAGATCATTATTACCAAAGAAATTCGACTTTTCAACTAATTCTTTTATAGATATTTGATTATTAATTATTTTACTTGTTAAATCATAAACATTTTTCCATAGTTCTTTATTAGAAGCAGACTCACTATAATCTAGAATAGAATTGAAAAAATCTTCAGGATTAATTTCAATTCTATCATTAGCATTAATTTTATTTGAGATAATCATAATGAAAAGAGGAATTATCGCAAATGTTATGGCTCCGTCTTCTGCAATATCCCATTTTTTGCTCGGCTTATCTTTTAATAGATCAGCTATATCAATTTTATCCAAATTTTCATATTTCTCTTTATTTGTGCCTTTTAAATGACTGGTAACAGCAGCATAAAACAAATATGATTCAAAGGCCTCATTAACTTTATAATTTATTACGGAATATTGAGTGCAAACTCCTGTTACAAGAAACAACATCTTTTGATTACCATGCTTTCTCGCAAGGTCAAAGGATTTTAATGACCATTGATAAGCTTTATGAATTTGATGAACGCCCTCAGCAAAAATTGCTAGATGAGCTAATATAACAGAATCGTTTTTCTCATCATAAAGATCCGATAAGTCACTATTATTAAAAGAAAAAACTCCAATAAACGGTACACCATAATCATCTCCAGTCAATAGTTTGGTTGGTACATTCTCATTATTTACGGCAGCAGAAATATAACCAAGAGAATGACCGGTTAATAAAAATAATCGTATCCATTTTAGTCCAAATTCACGCTCTTTTATTTCTAATAACCCATTAACAAGATCAACAAAAACATTGAAACTATTTTCATAATCACCATTAAGCCAATAGGCAATTCCTTGTTCACCTAGTAAACTATAATAATCTAATTCATTTATCTCAGTTTCTTCCTTAACGAGAGATACAGCTCTGTTGCAATATTCGGATGCTTTTAGAGTACTTTCTTCAACAAAAGATGCTGCTGCGCTGATAAAACTTTTTAATTCAGCCGTCGTGTTAGAACATTCCATATCCAATGCTTTTTCTAACCAAACTTTACTTTTTGTAAAATTCTTATCATCAAAATATAACCGACCAATTTTTTCAACTAAGATAAATTTAGATACATCATGATTTAGTTTTGGAATTAGCTCGTTAATATTTTCTTCGGCTTGATCTTTTTGATTTAAGAAAATAAATTTGATTATAATAATATGAGCCATTGGTATGACAGAGAGAACTTCTTGATTATTTTTTTCAAAGTATCTAATAAGAAACTGAAGTGTTTCAATGGCATCATTCCAATTTATTTCATTTGGGAGTTTTGATTTTTCATATTCAATTATTCTATTTGAAATAATATGAATTGCTGATTCTGAGATTTCATTTGAGAATATTGAGATTTGAAATTTTTCTTTGAATTTATCCGCAAAATTCAACCATTCATTTAAATCACTTTTTAGGCTAATAGAATCTATAGGGAACCAAAGTAAATCATTTAACATTTTAATATCAATTGACTGTCTTATTTGTTCATCAATTGCATCCCAGTTGTCAATAATAATTGAAAGACTGATCCAATAATCCTCCATATTAAAAAGCTTTGCACTTGAAAGCATAATAATATGGATGAATACTTTCTCTGTAAATGAATTATTGGAAGCTGCATAATGTTTAAGTTGGTTTAATTGAAAAGAGTAGTCTTTTTTACGTAATAGTAAAAGTCTTATTTGTTCATGCCTAATCATAGCCCTCAAGATAATATTCATATCTGAAGGAATTTCAATATCAGACCAATATGACAGCAAACCCCAATTGTCCAAGCTTTCAACTTCGCTTAAATTATTTGCTGATTGAAGTACTTTTAATAAAATATTTCCAGCATTATTATAATCTTTGGCTTTTACATATAAAAGTATAATCCTAGAGGCTTTTATTGGATCAATTTTTCTGTCAGAAAGTAAGTTTCTTGCAGCTGCAATGTATGTATCATTTATAACAGTTATTGCTAAATTTTGTAAGCCTATATCATAGATAATAGGTGAGACCTGATAAGTTCCATATTGTTCTTGAATCCAGATGTTTAATAAATCTTGAATCTTTTCAAATGGGAATTGTATCGGGACTTCAACATTACTAACCGCTTTTAATAAAGAAGAATTTATATTCCATTGTACTAAACTAAGCCGATAAAGTAGTTCTTTGGAGGCATCATCATTAATAAATCTTTTGATTGCCAACTGGGAATCAGAAAAAAGTTCACCTGTGAATTCTTTTTCAAAAATTAACTTAAAGAAGTCGTATGAATTTTCCCCCCAATTTTTAGTTTTTAAATGATGCAATATTGCACTAATGATTCTGGGATTACGATGTGAAATAGAAGAAATAATTTTAACAAACTTTGCAATAGTTTCATTAGCTCCATTTTTCACAAAGTATTCGATTATTTCATCATCTGAAAAATCAAAATCGTAATATTCATTTAAGACTTCTTCATCTAAATTTGATATTATACTTGAAGGGATTTTAAAATTAGATGTAGTTAAAAGATGAATTGACAAACTTTTTATCTCGCTGACTATCATTTGTAATGTTTCAGCTAATCCTAAACCTATTTCGAGTTTTGGTATATCGTTTAATATAATGATTGAGTCTGATGGTATTTTTCTAAGAACTTGTTTTAACCAATTTTTTCTGTCGCTAAGAATAGGAATTTCTGATATTTTGGATAGGAAATATTCAAAATAGACACATGTTTTCTCATTGTCTTGATTGTAACTTCTTAAATCCAACCACCAATGATTTTTATATTGATAATATAAAAGTGCAGCTAGTTGAGATTTACCTGTTCCATTAATTCCTTGAAAATGTATCCACGCATATTTATTAAATAAGTCAATTACATTATCTACTTTTTGTTGCCTTTGAGTTCCATTATTTATTAATACTGGAGATATTACAGGAATATTTCTAAGTCGCGTTTCAAAAACATTATCTATTTTATGGATTTGATCAACATTGTCGATTAAAGAAGAAATTTTATCATTTACCGTACTAATGTTGGCTTCTAAATTATCAATACGTTTTTCATTTTCGGAAAGAAGTTTATTCAATAATAAGAGAGTTGCTTGATCTTGGCCATTTAAATCAGGAATTGAAACTTCATTTAAAAGTTCTTTTTTCCCGATAACTTTTAAAGATTTATTGCAAAGAAGTTTAAAGATAAATAGGAATAATCTTGTATATAAAAATTCAGCTTCTTGATAACTAGCAACATGCTTTAATTCAATTAAACTTTCTTTAATTTCATCAGAAATATTTTTTGAATTTGCATTTTTTAAGCTCCATTCAAAATTTTGAATAAATTCTATTAGGTTCTTATCAATTTCTAAATAGTTTGTAAAATCAATCCAATTTTGTTGGTTTATTTGATTCTCTTGTGAATTATTACTTAATTCTTCATCCCTAATTTTTTTTATCTTTTTTAAAAGGTAGTTACGTAAAGTACAATAATCTTCATTTGTTGAGTCGAATTCTGTTTTCGTTAGTTTTTGCCATGTTTCAATTCCACTTCTTCCATCAATGAAAATTGATGGTCTTTCAATAGCATAATTTGTATTTGTAATAAATCTGAACAGTAATTTTTGATTAGGATTATTTTTGATATGAAGATAAAAGTTATGTAGGATTTCAATGGTGGTATTATTATTAAGAGAGATATTTGCTTCTCTGTGTTTTACCTGCTCTAATTCCCTTTCAATTTCATCCCCATCAATGTTCTTTGTAATTATATCAATGTCTTCACCTTTTTCAAGTTCAAGTAATTCATTTTCCTTTATATTAATCCATCGGATAATAGTCAAGTCGACTTGATATACAAAACCTCTAATGGTCTTCCAAGCATCTCTATTTTCAATCTCTTTAAACAATTGTGTTATATTTTTGCGTTATATGTTCAGTGTGCTGTTTACATTGGCGGTAACGGATGGCGGTATAAAATCGTTGCGCATTTCAAAGCACAAACCTATCAGCCCGCTAAGCCATTGATTAATTGTTATTTCGTTCAAATATAGTACTATCAGCGCAATGTTTTATGACCGCGTGTTGGCACCAGTATTTCCTCTATTCTATCTCTCAATTCATTCTTTGTTGATTCAAATAATTTCTTTAAATCTTGTTTTGTATTCAAATCAACACTTAACAAGTCCTTATTTAATATTGGTAATTGAAAAGCATTAATCAATATTTCTTTTCCATTCGCTAAAGTATCTCTAATCTTTAGTTCTGCAACACTATGCTGATAATCGCTTATTGTATTAGGATAAAAAAGAACTATTTCATCTACCTCAAATCTCACAGCATAAGCTAACATTTGATACAAGTCAGATTGAGAGATGCCTTTTTTAGGGTCGTTTTCATCCGAGTAAACAATTTTGTATTTAGTGTCTGCAATTAATGATTTATTTGGAGTCTTTAACCAAAGGTCTGGTTTTAAGTTAAATATTCCTGATTCATCTAAGTATGTATCACTCCGTTGGGACTTTGCTGAAATCTCTTTTAGCTCTTTATCAATGAAGCCAAAAATGAAATCTTCAAAAACGTATTCCATTGGAAGCAGAAAAGCGAATAGTTTTAAGTCATTTTTGTAATCAAACGAGATGCAATTAGTTAAAAATAACTCGCAATAATCACGAACTGTTTCAAACTCACCAAACATTGGATTAAATGTAATCCCAGCACATTGTTCAGCAGTGGCTCTTTCTTCTGAGACTTCATCCAAGATGAATAGAATCTCTCTTAAATTCTTTTTATTATCAAGGCTTGACGTAACATTAAACAGTAGAGTTGTTACATACTTTATAATGCGATTAAATTCGTTATCAAACACAAAA
>ENA-ORCU01000672-ORCU01000672.1-marine-metagenome-genome-assembly--contig:-NODE-672-length-11953-cov-2.741327_pt1 | contig 11953 bp, 12 predicted proteins | sample MGYA00248631_ERZ508512 | MGnify/ENA primary metagenome ERZ508512 (study PRJEB26183, sample SAMN06268844) | marine metagenome | isolation source: Tt an P1 anaerobic enrichment on pine from sediment taken...
GGGTCTCGATCGCCTCTTCCAGCAGGCCCTTGCCGATGGCGACATCCCCCTGCTTGATCGCCGAGAGCGCCAGGGTATGCAGCAGCTGCGCCCGTTCGATCTGGGTCATCTGCAGCACCGGCATCTGGTAGTTGCGCTGCGCGCCGCGGGCCAGCACCAGGTTGTTCTTGGCGGTGAACATGTCCTTGTCATAGCCGATGGCCTCGGCGAACAGGCGCTCGGCCTCGCGGTAGTCGCCGCGGGTCAGCTTGGAATAGCCCCAGTTGTTCAGCACGCCCGCGGGGCGCGTGGTCAGGCCCACGGCGGTTTCGTAGAAACTGTCGGCGCGGTCCCATTGGCGCTTGCTGTCGGCGACCATCGCCTCCAGCCGGTAGCGCTTGTAGGTCTCAAAGGTGGGCGGGATGAAATCCAGCACCTGCTTGGCCTCGTCCCATTCGCCGGTGCGGATCAGCGCATCGGCGTAATCGACCCGGTCGTCATGGGTGGCGTCGGGATGTTCGACCACCTTTTTCCAGGCACCGGCGGCCTCGGTCTGGCGGCGGGCGCGGATCAGCGATTTCGCCAGTCCGCGCTGGAAATCGATGCGGTCGGGCTGTTCGGACAGCACCCGCTTGAAATAGACGATCGCCTCGTCCGGGTCGGCGACGGTCAGCATGATGTCGTTCATGCTGCTTTCATCGCCGGCGATCACGTCCTGCACGGCGCGGTCGACCTCGGCCTCGGTGGCCTTCTGGCAGGCCGAGAGGGCAAGGGTGCTGCCCAGACATAGGGTGACAAGGGAAAAGAGGCGCATTTTCGCGTCCCTCCTGCTGCTCTGTCCTCAGGGCGTGGAGAGCAGGAGGTAGCGACCGCTGCCCCGTCTCACCAGGCCGAATTTATCATTATTGACGGCATCATACGCAGGATTTTCAGATTTTGCGATAGCCAAGCGCAGGTTTTCACGGATTTCGTCCGATTTGCCACTATCCAGCGCGAAGGCGGTCTGGAACACGCGCCTGGCCTCGCCCACTTGGCCGGTTTCCATCAGCACCACGCCCAGGTTGTTCCAGGCCGGGACGAAACGGTCATCCTTCTCGGTGGCGCGGCGCAGGATGGCCTCGGCCTGGCCCAGCCGGCCGAGCTTGAGATTGGCCGAGCCGATCGCCGACAGAACGTCGGCGTTCAGGCCGTAGCGGCCCGCCGCGCGGTAATAGGCCTTGAGCGCCAGTTCGTATTCGCCCGCGGCCATCAGCCGGTGACCGACCACCAGCCCGTCCACCGCCTCGGTGATATGCGGCGTGCCGGGCGGCGGGGCAGGGCCCTCGTGCAATGGCGCAAGGCCGCCTGTCGTCTGACAAGCGGCCAGTAGCGCGACCAGCGCGGCCATTCCCACCCGTTTTTTCACATGACCTCAGAACTTGGCAGAACTCAGCGTGACGTAGATATCGTAGACCGACGGGCCGATCATGATGACGACCAGCGGCGGCACGGTGAACATCATGGTGCCAAGTGTCAGCTTCGTCGGCAACTTGTTTGCCGCCTCTTCGGCGCGCATGACGCGTTTGTCGCGCATCTCGCTGGCGTAGACCCGCAGCGCGTCGGCGATCGAGGTGCCGAAGCTGGCCGACTGGATCAGAACCGTCACGAAGGACGAGACGTCGGTCACGTCGCAGCGCTCGGACATGTCCTTGAGCACCTGGGTCTTGTCCTTGCCGGCCTTCATCTCGTGGGCGACGATCTCGAACTCGTCGGCCAGGGCGGGGTAGCTGGCGCGGATCTCATGCGCGACGCGGACGATCGACTGGTCCAGCGACTGGCCCGCCTCGACGCAGACCAGCATCATGTCCAGGCTGTCGGGGAAGCCGTTGGTGATTTCGTCCTGCCGGACCTGAAGGCGGCGCTGCACCCAGTATTTCGGCAGGTAATAGCCCGCGGCACCGGGGATGACCACCGACAGGATCATCTGCTGGGTGGTGACCTCCTGGGTGACGGAGACGAGCACGGCATAAAGCACGCCGAGCACCAGGCCGCCCAGCCCCAGCGCGAACTGCGCGAAGTGGAAGGTGCGAACCGCGGCCTTGGACCGGTAGCCGGCCTGCATCAGCTTCAGCCGCGCTGCGGAATATTCCTCTTCGTCCTTCGGTTCCAGGAAATCCGCGAACTTGTCGAGCTTGTCGCTCTTCTGGCTCTGGCGCAGTGCCTTGGGCTGTTCCGAGCGCGCCTGGTGGCGGGCTTCCTGCGTGCTGCGCTTGAGCTTGTCCAGCGGATCCTCGTTCTTCTTCAGGAAGACCGGGATCGTCACCAGGATCAGCAGAACGCCGAGCGCGCCCACCGCGATGAGCGGGCCTGTGGGGCCCAGCAGATCGATCAGCCTATCGTTGATTTTGCTAAGGAAATCCATATCTGCCTCAGACCTTGATATTGACCATCATCTTCATGAAGAACATGTTGATGATCAGGAAGGCGGCGACGAAAAGCGCCGCGGGGACGAAGAAGACGGTGTCCTTCACCGTGTCGTAATAGTCGGGCTTGATGACGTTGATCATCACGATCACCAGGATCGGGAAACCCGACAGGAACTGGCCCGACCATTTCGCCTCGGCGGTGATGGCCTTGACCCGGCGGAACAGCTTGAACCGGGCGCGGATCACCTTGGCCAGCCCTTCCAGGACCTCGGCCAGGTTGCCGCCCGATTGCTGCTGGATGGTCACCGCCACCGCGAGGAAGCGCAGATCCTGCATGTCCATGCGCTCGGCCAGGTCCTTCAGGCTTTCCGAGATGTCGCGGCCATAGGCGGCCTCGTCGGCGATCATGCCGAATTCGCTGCCCAGCGGGTCGGCGACCTCCTTGGCGACCATGTTCACCGCCGAGGAGAACGGGTGGCCCACCCGCAGGCTGCGCACCATCAGCTCCACCGCGTCGGGGAGCTGCTCCTCGACCATTTTCATGCGTTTCTTGGCCTTGCCGTTGATCCACATGTAGACCCCGCCGAACCCCATCACCACCGAGACCAGCACCCGCACCGGCAGCGCCGCGGCTGTGCCCACGGTCAGGCCGAGGAAGGCCAGGGCGGAGAGGATCACCATGATCAGGACCAGCGCCTTGGGGGAGAAGGCGATATTGGCCTTCTGCGCCTTGTCGGCCAGCAGCGAATAGAGCGGGATGCCCTTGGCCTCGAGATGCTGGTGCATTTCCTTGCGGAGCTGCTCCATCACCTCTTCGCGGGCGGTGCCCTTTTCCAGCATCTCCAGCCGGCGGTTGACCCGGTTGTTCAGGCTGATCGACTTGCCGAAAACCGTCAGGTAAAGGCCCTCGACCAGCACCAGGACCGAGACGAAGATCAGGCCGTATATGATCGGTTCTGCACTCAGTTGCATGGCTTTTCCTCAAAGGATGGGTTCGAAGATGGCGGCGGGCAGGTCATAGCCCCACTGCTTGAAGCGGTCGGAAAAATGCGACCGCACGCCGGTGGCGTTGAAGCGGCCGATGATCTTGCCGTTGGGCTCCAGCCCCAGGCGCTCGTAGCGGAAGACCTCCTGCATGGAGATCACGTCGCCCTCCATGCCGGTGACCTCGGTGATCGAGACCATCCGGCGTGAGCCGTCCTGCAGGCGGCTGGCCTGCACGATCAGGTTCACGGCCGAGGCGATCTGGCTGCGCACGGCCTTCAGCGGCATCTCGATGCCGGCCATGGCGATCATGTTTTCCAGACGGCTGACGGCGTCGCGGGCCGAGTTGGCGTGGATCGTGGTCATCGAGCCGTCATGGCCGGTGTTCATGGCCTGCAGCATGTCGATCACCTCTTCGCCGCGGGTCTCGCCGACGATGATGCGGTCGGGGCGCATCCTGAGCGCGTTGCGCAGACAGTCGCGCTGGCTGACGGCGCCCTTGCCCTCGACATTGGCCGGGCGGCTTTCCATCCGGCCGACATGGGTCTGCTGGAGCTGGAGTTCCGCGGTGTCCTCGATGGTGAGGATGCGTTCGGAATTGTCGATGAAGGAGGACAGCGCGTTCAGCGTTGTGGTCTTGCCCGAGCCGGTGCCGCCCGAGACGATCACGTTCAGCCGGCAGGCCACCGCGGCCTGCAGATAGGCGGCCATTTCCTCGGTGAAGGCGCCGAACTGGACCAGGTCGTCGATGGCCAGCTTGTCCTTCTTGAATTTCCGGATCGAGACCAGCGAGCCGTCGACGGCGATCGGCGGCACCATGGCGTTGAAACGCGAGCCGTCGGCAAGGCGGGCGTCCACGTAGGGATTCGATTCATCGACGCGCCGGCCCACGGCCGAGACGATCTTGTCGATGATCCTCAGCAGGTGCTTTTCGTCCTGGAAGGTGATGTCGGTCAGTTCCAGTTTTCCCGAGCGCTCGACAAAGATCTGCTGCGGCCCGTTGACCAGGATGTCGTTGATGGATTCGTCCTTCAGCAGCGGCTCCAGCGGGCCCAGGCCCATCACCTCGTCGAACAGTTCCTTGTTCAGCGTGGCGCGGTCATCCTTGTTGAGGATGACGTTCATCTCCTGCAGCGCTTCGGACGAGATGGCCTGGATCTCGGCCCGCAGGTCCTTTTCCGTGGCGAATTCCAGCGCCGAGAGGTTCAGATCCTCCAGCAGGCGCTTGTGAAGCTCGACCTTGATCTGGCCCAGGCGTTCCTTGCGCTTGCGCTCCTTGTCGGCGGGGGCGGACTTGGCGGCGGCCTGCGGCGACGGCTTTCGAAGCGACTTGGGGGCTGGCTGCGCGACGGGTTCTTCCGGTGCGGCGGCGGGCGCTGCAGCAGGGGCAGCGGTGAGAGCGGGGGCCGGATTGGCCTTGGCGGTGCCGCCTTTCTTGTAACGCGAGAACATGTCAGGGCCCTCTTTCTGCCTTCAGCTCTAGATGGCCGCGGCCGCCTCGCCCTCTGCATGGGCGTGAAGCGAGGCCGCGAGTTTTTGGATTTCCTTGCGCAGCGGGTTCTTTTTCGCGGTTTCCGCCAGCGGCAGGCCGTGATCGCCGGCCTGCACCACCTGCTTGCCGCCATCGGGCAGCATCAGCTCGATATCGATGTCCAGGCTTTCGGCCATGCGCTTGGCGCGGCTCTTTCCCGACAGGTCGGTGAATTTCGGGGCCCGGTTCAGCGCGAAGCGCAGCTTCTCGAAGGGGAGATCCTCGGATTTCAGGGCGCGGATCAGCCGCAGGGTGTTCTGCGCCGAGCGCATGTCGAGCTCGACCAGGGCGAGATAGACATGCGCCTGGCCCAGGACCGTGTCGGTCCATTGCACGAGGGTCGTGGGCATGTCGATCACGACGAAGTCGAAATGCTTGCGCGCGATGTCGAGAAGCGCCGTGATGTCCTCGGGCGTCACGAAATCCAGCGGCAGGATGTCCGGCGGCGCGGTGAAGACATAGAGCTTGTCCTGGAAGCTCTGCAGTGCCTGCATGAAGGAGTCGCTGTCCATGGCGCCGGTATCGGCCAGCAGATCATAGACCGTATCGCGCCGCGGCAGGTCGAGATAGGTCGACGTGGCGCCGAATTGCAGGTCGAGGTCGATCAGGCAGACGCGCGGCGCGTTCTCCTTGCGGATCGTGGCCAGCTCCCAGGCGAGGTTCACGGCCAGGGTCGAGGCGCCGACGCCGCCGGCCACCCCATGCACCGGCAGGATCACCGCGTCATGGGTGCTGCCATCCTTCAGCGCGTGGGCGGGATTGCTGGGGGTGCCTTCGGGCGGCACGGCCTGCAGGGTGGGCGCCGGCTGGCGCAGCCGGTCGATCGTCTCGTGCAGGGAGCCCTCGGGCAGGGGGTAGGGAACGAAGTCGTCGGCCCCCAGGCGCAGCAACTGGTGCAGGGCCATCGGGCTGAGTTCTTCGGCGATCAGGATCACGCCGATGCGCTTTTCCTTGGCGGTGCGGATCAGATCGCCGATTGCAGGGAGATCGTCCTCGTCCTTCTCGTCGACGGCGATGGCGATGAATTCCAGCGCCTCCGCGTCGGGCTGCTGCAGAAAGGCCGCGGCATCATCGAAGGACAGGTCCCCCCAGCTCTCGCCGAGCTCAGTCTCCATGTCTTCGATTAGCAGATCGAAGTTCTGAACATCGCGCGATACCGTGCATGCCACGATCGGCGCCGGTTCAGATTGCAACGCTGCGTTACTCGCCATCTCAAACATCCTTCCGTTGCGAGGCGGCCAGGTGTTTCGGGCATCCGGCGCCGACCTCCGGTCGGCAACGCGGGTGCTCCGACGCGACTCAATTCTTCGCGCCCACTGGCCCCTTCTCAGGAAACATGCTTTTCAATCTGGGCAACATTACGGCTGAAAAACCGAAATTGTTGGGTGATTGTTGCGCCTAAACCGTCTGCCTACTTCTCGATGACGGCCAGATCGTGCGGCTCGGTGGCAGAGGTGACGTATTCGCGATAGACGATCATCGCGTATTTTCCGTCCAGAACCGAGGGCGGGCGGCGCAGGAAGCCCGAGACCTCGGTCACGGTGCGGCGGTTGCGCCGTTCGCGCCCCTCGGTCACGATCAGGGGCTGCGTTTCCCCGAAGGAGACAACCGCCTCCAACTGGCGGCGCGGGATGCCCTGCGACACCAGGTAATTCACCGCCGCCCGGGCCCGGCGCAGGCCAAGGCGCTTGTTATAGGCCTCAGAGCCGACCTTGTCGGTATGGCCGTAGACGCGGAATCTCAGCTCGGGATACTGGCCGATCCAGGCGGCCTGCTGGCGCAGCGTGGCGCGTGCCTCGCCGTCCAGCTCGGCGCTGTTGAAGGCGAAGTTGATGGTGCTGGGCACCTCGGCGGCGAATCGGCGCGACAGGTCGATCACAAGGCCACGGGCGCCGGCGGTCATCGCCAGGGTGTTGTTCATGGTGGCATTGCCGAAATCGCCGGTATCGATGTCGCTGCCCGCGCCCTGATCGGTGCAGGCGGACAGGCCGGCGATGGCCCCGGCGGTGACAAGGGCAAGGGAGATGCGCATCGTGATCACTCCATCACATAGCCGTAGGAGCCGCTGAAATCCTGCCGGGCCACCTCGCCCGCGGCACCTGTTTTCGGGCCGTTCGCCTTGGCCACGTCGCCGAACAGGAACAGCTCTTTCTCGGTGGGCAGGCGGACCCGGTCGGTGGGCATGGTCAGCGCCTCGCCGCGGGTGGGCGTGACCAGATGCGCGGTGATGATGATCACCAGCTCGGTCTGGTCGCGGTTGTAGGAGGCGCTGCGGAACAACGCGCCAAGGACCGGGAGGTCTCCCAGCCAGGGCACCTGGCCCTTCAGCGACGAGAAATCGTCCTGCAGCAGGCCGGCGATGGCGAAGCTCTCGCCGTCGCGCAGTTCGACCGTCGTGGAGGTCGAGCGGCTGGAGAAGCCGTTCACGTTGAAGGTGCCGTCGGAATAGGAGACGGTGGTGTCCACCCCGCTGACCTCGGCGGTCAGGCGCAGGTTGATGTTCTCGCTCACCACGCGGGGGGTGAAGTTCAGCTGCACGCCGAAGGGCTTGTAATCGACCTTGATGCCGCCGTCGCCATCCGAGATCGGCACCGGATATTCGCCGCCGGCCAGGAATTCGGCCGCCTGGCCCGACAGGGCGGTGAGGTTCGGTTCGGCCAGGGTGCGCACGAAGCCCTTGGTTTCCAGGGCTTCCAGCAGGATTTCGAATTCCATGCTGCCCGCGCCCACGCCGAAGGAAAACACGCCTTCCCGAGAGGCGCTGTTTGTCGGCTGGGTGGTGGGATCGCCGTCGAAGACGGCCGAAAGGTTGGCATCGGTGCTGAGCGTGCCGGTGCCGCCGCGATAGCCGAATTTCCCTCCATCGGCGCTGCTGCCGATCGCGAGGCTGGAGCTGAGCGACTTGCTGACCGAGCGGTTCATCTCGGCGAAGCGCACTTTCAGCATCACCTGCTGGCTGCCGCCCACCGACATCAGGTTGGAGACGCGATCGGGCGCGTAGCGCCTGGCCAGATCCAGCGCGCGGTCCAGCGCCGCGGGCGAGGAGACGACGCCGGACAGGACCAGCCCGTCATTGGCCGCGCGCACCTCGATGGGTTCGTTCGGGAGCACTTCGCGCAGGCGTTCCTTCAGCTCGCTGACATCGGGGGTGACGCGGACCTCGACATTGGTGATCAGCCGGCCGTCGGGGCCCAGCAGGGTCAGCGTCGTGCGTCCCGGGGCCTTGCCCAGCACGTAGATGGTGCGGTCCGACAGGGTCGAGATATCGGCGATCGAGGCGTTGGCGATCGAAAGCTCGGCGAAGACCACGTCACTTTCGACCACGACGGCCCGGTTCATCGGAACGTTCAGAACGCTCGAGGTGGCGCCGGACATCACGCGCAATGTCTCGGCCGTGGCCGCGGGGGCGGCCGCTATTGTCGCGGCGCACCCAATCAGGGCCGCCTGAACAAGAGTCTTGATTTTCATGTGATCCTGCCTCTCCGATCACGCCTCAGCTCGGGTCTTTTCCGCCCAGTTGTCCGCCACCATGCGGCAGTCTTCGTTTTTTTTCAAGAATCAGGCTCTTGGGGGGCTGAATTTATGTGGAAAACCCGCAACAGTTGCGGGTTTTCCGGCCAAGACAGAGCGGGCCGCCCGTGGGCGGCCCTGCATCGATTTGCGTCCAGGGGTCTTCCCGGCATCAGTTGGTGCAGGGGATCGGCATCTCCACCACCTCCGAGCCCCGGCGGGTGCGGATGGTGCAGACCTTCTCCGGCTCTTCCTCGGCGATGACCTGGGCTTTCTCGATGCCCAGAAGCTCGTTCTGGTCGATCTCGACGGTGCCGGCGGCCACGTCGTCCTCGGCGCCCACCAGGGACAGGGACAGCCGGCCCGTCGACTGGGCCTGGGCCAGGGCGGCGACCTGCCTGGGGTCGGCCTCGACCGTGACCGTGCGGGCGATGATCGGCTTGGTGCGGTCTTCGTCAGCGGTCTGGTCGACGGCGATCAGGCGCACGGTGGACTCGATCAGCTTGGTGACCTTCTCGCGGCCCTGAGCGGCGCCCGTCCAGTAGATGTCGACCCTGTCGCCGGGGCGCAGGAAGCCCGACACGCCCGAGCTGACATCGACGCTGATGGCAAAGGCGCGCATGCCCTTGGTCAGGCGCGAGGTGATGCCCGCATCCGCGCCGGGCTCCGTCACCTTGACGGCCAGGAGCGGCTCTTTCGCCTCCATGGCGCGCAGGACGGTGCGGAAGGGCGGCTTGCCCTCGGGAAACAGCGCTTCGGGGGCGGAGAAGGCGCCTTCGGGCAGGACGGCCTTGGGCCAGGCCACCAGCGCCACATCCTCCGCCTTCATCTGCTCGCCATAGCGCAGCGGCCGCTTGGCGACGTAGATCTGAGTCAGCTCGACCTGCGGTGCGCGGGTGGCGCGCTCCTTGGCCAGGGCGCTTTCATATTGCGAGACATAGCCCTGGGCCATGTAGACAGCGAAACCCGCCAGCCCGAGACCGAGAACCAATACCAAACCAAATACCATACGCATGGCGTTTCCTTCCATCGTGCTTGCGGCCGGCGCCGTGTGGCGGACCCGGCCCTACGATTCAATCTCTGCAGCCTGCCGCAAGAATGCGGCGAAAACTGGGACTAGACGCGGCCCCGAAAGGGTTTCCGCCTGTGATCCGGGCCTCCGGGCGGCGTTACTGGCCGCCGTTGGCGCTGACCGTGACCGTGTCGAGCGTGCTCTCGAGCTCGACAGCCAGGTCATTCGTGGCGCTCCCGATGGCCGCCATGACGGCAATGCCCAGGCCCACGATCGCGGCCGTCAGCACAACCCAGTCGATGGTAACGGCGCCGTCTTCGCGGGCCAGGAAGTCTTTCAGATACTGGCGCATTGCGCCCTCCTTGCTGTTTCTGCCCCCGTTTGGTGCGCATGCGCGGCTTGCCTGTCGGGGCCGGGGATGAGCACTGGTGTATCCATCCTGGGCTGCGATTGGGGCGATTCCGCGCCCCTGCAGTGTCAGGAATGCGCTCCGGCCAGCGCTGAAAGAAAAGGGCCGCACTCCCGAAAGCGCGGCCCTTTTTGTCTCGGGTGAGTCAGGCTCACTCGGTGGTGGTGCTCTGGCCGCCGTTCACGGACACGGTCACGGTGTCCAGCTCGGCTTCGATCTCGCCGGCCAGGTCCGTAACCGAGCCACCGATGGCTGCGATAACGGCAATGCCCAGGCCCACGATGGCCGCGGTCAGAACCACCCAGTCGATGGTCACAGCGCCCGATTCTTCGTCGCGGAAGCGCTTGAAGATGTTGAACAGTTTCATTTCTAATCCCTCCATAAGGATGCACGGTCGTTTCGGTCCGGCCTCCGCGGGTCACCTCGGGCCTGGCTCGTGCCTGGCCCGATCTCCGTTTCGGCATGGCGTTATTTAGCCGGGAGAATCGGGCAAGATTTTGACGTGCTGTTGTTAATTTTGCTATGCGGGGAGAAACTGCCCCCGGATCCGCCAAGGGGCTGATTTCAAAGAAACTTTATGGTTTCTTAATCTTGATTAACGGGGGCTTGGCCGCGAATTTGCCGGTATTCGAGGCTCCGATTACACGCGAATCCGGAAACAAGTGGCCTCAAGGGGCGATCTTTGCGATCCTGAGGAAAAGCAACCAGGGCAGGGCAAGTCCGGCAAAATGATCAGGTTTTTCTGGGCTTTCGTGGCCCTTTCCCTGGCCGGCGCGATGCCGGCCGCGCCGGAGGTGCCGGCACCCTATCCGGATTTCACCTTCCGGCGGGTGACGCCGCCCAAGCCGGGGGCGACGCGCCGTATCACCGTGCAGATCACGCCCGGCGCCGCGCAGCCGGACGCGCCCGCCCGGCTGGCGCCGGAACAGGGCGGGGGGCGCTATGGCTGGTACTGGGCGCTTGTCTCTCCCGCGCTGGGCGAGAGCCGGCCGGGGCGGCTGGCGCCGGCGCTGACGGCGCTGGGCCAGGGGCCGGAGGGTCAGGAGGTGGAGGCGCCGCGATTGCAGTCGGTGCAGCAGATCGCCCGGGCGCATGGCCTCGAGATCCTGAAAGCCACCGTCGGCACGCAGGTTTCGCCCGCGCTGGTCCTGGCGGTGATCGCGGTCGAAAGCGGCGGAGCGGCGGATGCGGTCAGCGGCGAGGGGGCGTTGGGGCTGATGCAGTTGATGCCGGCCACGGCCGAACGGTTCGGGGTTAAGGACGCTGCCGATCCGGCCCAGAACATCCGCGGCGGGGTGGCCTATCTCAACTGGCTGATGTCCGAGTTCGGGCGCGACCCGGTCTTGGTGCTGGCCGGCTACAACGCCGGCGAGAACGCTGTGCGCAGCCATGACGGCGTCCCGCCCTTCGCCGAGACGCGGGACTATGTGCCCCGGGTGCTCGCCGCCTGGACGGTGGCCCGCGGTCTGTGCCTCACCCCGCCAGAGTTGGTGACCGATGGCTGCGTCTTGCGCACGGGCCAGCCCGGCTGAGGACAAGCGCAATTTTGTCCCACACATAAATGGTGCGCAGGCGCACACAAGTACCCGTGAGGTAACGCCGCTGTGCATTGATGTGAGGGGCGGTCGATCCCAGTTCAGGGTCATTGCAGCGGACGTCCCGTTGCCCAGACAACCTGAAACAGGAGAAAGACCATGAAAGCCATCGCACTGACCACCGCCCTCGTCGCCGCCCTCTCTGCCCCGGCCTTTGCCGGCAGCCAGCTGGAACAGGATCTCGGCGTCGCTTCCGGCGTCTATTCCGGCGCGCAGCTGGTGGCGCTGAAAAACTCGGCCGAGCAGACCGGCAACGATGCCCGCGTCTATTTCGGCGACAACGGCTCCATCGTTCTGTCGAGCTCGAACGCGAAAAACACCGTCGCCGAGCGCATCTTCGCCGAGATCAACGCCGCGGGCGTGGGCGAGGGCCGCATGCTGGCCAAGACGCAGACAAACGACGCGTTCCTGGATAAGCTGCGGGGCTGGCTGAGCGTGTGGGATAAGGAAGGATATAACTTCACATCCAAGAGGTATTAAGGCTTTAAGGATGTCTCTTCGTGTTTCCACTGCCGACAAGGGCCGGCT